>Ga0187893_10003329_pt1 | contig 32854 bp, 23 predicted proteins | sample MA1701074metaG_FD_139574 | JGI IMG/M metagenome (GOLD analysis project Ga0187893, IMG submission 139574) | White microbial mat communities from a basaltic lava cave in the Kipuka Kanohina Cave System on the Island of Hawaii, USA - MA170107-4 metaG ...
CGCAGCTTGGCGATGATCTGGTCCGGGGTATGTCGCTTGCCTTTCATTCTGAGCCTCCTTGCCCGGTTCCCGGGCAGTAGAGACTCTCACAACGACTGGATCAACTTTCGGGGAGCAGGTCAAATAGATGTTCGGAACAGCTCCACGACGGAGGCGCGGTCAGTCTTTGGAATGAGGTGCATGACGCAATTGAGGCAGACATTACGAGGGTACAAGGCGGGGCAGATGAGTGACGCGTGTCGCCCCATTTGGCGGTTTCAAGATGAGCGGCATCGGACGCGAACTGGGCGAATATGCGCTTTCCAACTACACGGAGGTCAAAACGGTTGTAACGGCCCTAAGCTAGCCACAGCGGACTAACGTTTGCCTGCGAAACGTGTCGAAACTAATGGCAGGCTGACGGGAGTTCATTCAGTCGGGAGGAGGTTTTCGTATGTGCAAGCGTGTACATCTAATGGCCTTGGCCGTGGGTTTAACCATTATGGGATTGGGCTGCGCGGACGGCAGCTTTTCATTCAATTACGTTGAGGAGGAGCCTCCGGTCCGGGTCGTCCACGTCGAGCCGGCGCACGTCTGCACGCACGCCTGTGCGCATTACTACCATGACGGACACTACGTCGTCGTGAAGCGGGGCCATCATCATGGGCCGGGCTGCGGACACGTCTTCGTTGACGGCCGGTGGATGGTCGCAGTCGCGGCGCCGGCACACGTGCACGTGTGCTCGCACGACTGCCATCACCATTACTGGAGCGGTTCAAAGTTGGTCGCGCTGAAGGGGCATCGTCACGGTCCCGGTTGTGGTCATGTGTACGACGGATCGCATTGGATCGTTGCTGTGAGCAAGGGACACTCCGGGGGAGTCGTGGAAGTTCAGAAGGTGCCGGCGACGCACGCGCACTCCGCTCCGGCCCGGGGGATCCAAGTCGGGCCTCCTCCCGGTCCGGTCAATCTCTACGCTCTGGATCGTCGCGGCAGCAAATGGGTTAAGGTGAGCAAGGGGCATGCCCACGGTCCCGGCTGCGGCCACGTTCACGTCGAAGGTCACTGGTGCCTGCCGTAACCCGAGCCGCGCGGCTTTAGCCCGCGCGGATGTCCGCGCGACCGGAAAGTAACGGCTCACAATACGACGGCTCGTCGAACGGCGCTATTCCGTGTCATAATCCCACCATGCCACGGGAATCCCCAGACATCATCCTCATCGGCGGCGGCGTGATAGGTCTAACCATCGCCCGACGACTGGCCAAAGAAGGACTCTCGGTCACTCTCCTCGAACGCGCCCGGATCGGAGGCGAAGCCTCCTGGGCCGGTGCGGGCGTCCTTGCGCCGCCCAACCCACATCGCAAGGACGCCGTGGCCGCGCTTCATCTTCGAAGCCTCGCGATGTACCCGGCCTTTTGCGCGGAACTCATGCAGGAGTCCGGGATTGATCCGGAGCATGAACCGTGCGGGGAGCTGGAGGTTGCCTTTGACGACGCCGGGTTGCAGGTTCTTCGTGAGGATGAGCGCGCCGCCGGCAGCCGAAGGATCCCCGACGGACGGCCTGCCTTTGAAATGCACACGGCGGAAGAAATAAGACACCTCGAACCAGCCGTCTCACCGCAGATGATTGGCGCGCTCGAATGCCGCGAGACCGCTCAGGTGCGCAATCCACGCCTTCTCCGCGCCTTGCAGACCGTCTGCCTACGGGCAGGGGTCGAACTTCGCGAGAATAATCCGGTCCGGGATTTCGTTGTCGAGGACCAACGAGTCACCGGCGTGCGAACCGACCGTGATACGGTGGCCGCAGCCCATGTGGTGCTTAGCGCGGGTGCTTGGTCGTCGCAGATCGGTGAGCGGCTAAAAAACATGATGCCCGTTCATCCGGTCCGTGGACAGATGGTGCTCATGAAGCTCGACCGCCGCCCGTTTGATCGAATCATCGCCCGTGGAAAAACCTATCTTGTTCCTCGACGGGACGGGCACGTCCTGCTCGGAGCCACGGAGGAGCCGGAGGCGGGCTTCGCTAAACGCAACACGGCGGGCGGCATCGCGGGGCTGATGGAACGGGCGGTGAGGATGGCGCCCACGCTCGCCGAGGCACCGGTTGCGGCCATGTGGTCAGGCCTGCGCCCGGGAACGCCGGATGATATGCCATACATCGGCCCGGTGCCGGGCCTGAAGGGTCTGATCGCCGCCACGGGCCACTACCGAACCGGCCTCTCCCTCGCCCCAGCCACCGCTCAAGTCGTCGCCTCAATGATCCTTGAGCGATCTTACGACCTTGACCTCACCTGCTGTTTACCCGGACGTTGACAACAGCGTCGCTTTGATCGACCCTATCATCACATCAAAAGGGGCGCATTGCATGGAGGCGATGGTTTGCGGCATTGATCCAGGGCTGGGAACGACAGGCTACGCCGTCATTCGGTCGAACGGCGCTCGACACGCCGTGCTCGACGCCGGTGTATGTCGCTTCGATCCGAAACTCCCTCTTGCCGAGCGGCTCGCCGCTGTCGAGCACGATATTTCGGCGATCCTCCACGAGCACCGGCCGCAAGTCGTCGCGGTTGAGCAGCTCTACTCACACTACAACCACCCTCGAACCGCAATCCTTATGGGCCACGCCCGTGGCGTGATTCTGCTGGCCGCGGCCAAGTCTGAAATCAAGGTCCAAAGCTACTCCGCGACGCGGATCAAGCGATTCCTTACCGGCAACGGCCGGGCCGGCAAAGCGCAGGTACAGCGTGCCATCCAGATCACGCTCGGATTGGCTCGACTTCCTGAGCCTGCGGACGTAGCCGATGCGTTGGCCATCGCGGTCTGCTGCGCGGGTGACAACGCCTCGGGATCAAAGATTAGAGGTCCGAAGAAGATTTCGATCTTCGATCCGCGATTCTCGGAATTGGTGCGCCGATGATCGTTCGTCTCACCGGCACGCTGATCGAAGTCAATGACGAAGCAATCGTCGTGGATCGCGACGGGGTCGCCTACGAAGTGCTCGTTCCTCATTTTGCGATTTCGGAATTGGCGGCCTATCGTGGGCAACTTGTGACGCTGCACACCATTCAGTTTTATGAAGGTAACCACGCATCGGGACATCTTACGCCGCGATTTCTGGGCTTTCTGCACTCCGAAGACCGAGAGTTTTTCACGCGCTTTGTGAGCGTCAAAGGCATCGGGCCGCGAAAGGCGATGAAGGCGTTGGCCGAGCCGGTTCGACGAATCGCCTCGTGGATCGAATCGGGCGACGGAAAAGCATTGGCACGGCTGCCGGGCATCGGGAACCGCGCCGCGGAGTTGATCGTTGCATCCCTGAAGGGCAAAGTGGCCGATCTGGCGATTGGGGGCGCATCTCCCGCGCCGAGTCAGGCCGTCCAATTGTCATCCGGTCAGCGCGACGCATTGGAAGTCCTGGTTGCATGGGGCGATCCACGAGGCGAGGCGGTGCGTTGGTTGGAACGTGCAGGCCAACTGAATCCCGAACTGCAATCACCGGATGAATGGGTGCGCATGGCCTATCGGATCAAGACGGGAGTGGATGGATGAAGCGTCAATCCGAGCCGCGGGCTTTAGCCCGCGCGGAGTCACGGCGCCTCGGTTGCCCGCGCGGGCTAAAGCCCGCGGCTCGGAGGTGGAGCGACCATGTCTCGTGATCGTGTCATAACCGCCCAACCTCGAGCAGGCGACGAGCCCGTCGATTCCGCCCTGCGCCCTAAACGGCTCGCGGAAATGGTCGGCCAGCGGGCGGTGCTCGAAAAACTGGAGATCGCCATGTCCGCGGCCAAGCGCCGCGGCGAACCGCTGGAGCATATCCTGCTCGACGGTCCTCCCGGCTTGGGCAAGACGACTCTCGCCAACGTGATCGCGCGGGAAATGACGGATCAACCGCCGCGGATTACCTCCGGGCCGTCGCTCGCTAAACAGGCCGACTTGATGGCCCTGTTGACCAACCTCGAAGCCGGCGACGTGCTGTTCATCGACGAAATCCATCGTCTGCCGACGATCGTCGAGGAATTCCTCTATCCGGCGATGGAGGACTTCCGCGTCGATTTTACGATCGAGGGCGGTCTTAGCGGGCGGGTGGTCAACTTCGCCCTAAGGCGTTTCACGTTGATCGGGGCGACGACGCGGGCGGGGATGCTCAGCGGGGCGCTTCGCGACCGCTTCGGTCATCGGTATCACCTGGACTTCTACAACACGGACGACTTAACGACGATCCTGCATCGCTCGGCGGAAAAACTCGAATTGAAAACCAAGCAGGGAACCCTGGAGGCCATCTCCGCCCGCAGCCGGGGTACGCCGAGAGTGGCCAATCGTTTGCTGAAACGTGTCCGCGATTACGCACAGGTCCGCGGCGATGGCGTGCTGACCAAGAAGGTCGTCGATGAGGCCCTGGATATTCAACAGGTGGACGTTCTGGGTCTCGATGAACTCGACCGAGCGTTCTTGACTGCTCTGGTCAAAGTTTACAACGGCGGGCCGGCAGGCATCGAAGCCCTGGCTGCCACGATGGGCCAGGAGCGTGACACCCTCGAAGACATGGTCGAACCTTATCTGCTTCAGATCGGCTTCGTCATCCGCACCCGGCAGGGCCGACAGGCGACCCACCACGCTTACGCGCACCTAGGGCTTCCTTACGAACCTGCCCATAACGGCAAACTCGTTAACGAGCCGACGCTGTTTTGACCGCTACAGGTGGTTTATCCCCAGGGTGTCCAAGAGACTGGTAAACGCCAATAACAAATAAACGATGCCCGCCACTACGGCTGCCACAACACCAGCCATCAGCCTGTCTCCACTTTAGAACAATCGTCCGTACCTCACCCCGCGCAGGGAGGATCCTTGGTCCGACTTATTTTTCTTCGGATCAATCGTGCGGCGAACTGAACTTAGGAGTGATGCACAGGTGCCTTTTCTGCGTCCAGTGCGCGAAAATAATCCACCGTCTTGCGTAGTCCATCCAAAAGACCCACACGAGGGCGCCAGTTGAGGCGCTGTCGGGCGCGAGTGCAGTCGGGGCGGCGGCGGGTGGGGTCGTCATGGGGCAGAGGCAGACGCTCCACGAGCAATTTGCGTCCCAGACTTTCGCCGAGGCATTCGACGATGGCGTTCATCGAACGCTCGTCCTCGGAACCTGCGTTGACAGGCTCAGACGCATCCGCTCCCTCGTAGCTCATCAGGGCCATGAATGCATCGACCATGTCATCGACATAACAGAAACAACGCGTTTGCGATCCGTCTCCGTACACCGTGAGCTTATCGCCGCGCAGTGCCTGAACGATGAAGTTGGAAATCACCCGCCCGTCGCCGACGGCCATCCGCGGTCCATAGGTGTTAAAAATGCGCAGAATGCGAGTGTCGATGCCGTGCTGACGGTGGTAGTCCATCATCAGCGTCTCCGCCACGCGTTTCCCTTCGTCGTAGCAGCTGCGCAGGCCGATGGGATTGACGTTGCCCCAATACGACTCGCGCTGAGGATGTTGCTCGGGATCGCCGTACACTTCGCTGGTGGAGGCCTGAAGGATGCGGGCCCGCAGCCGTTTCGCCAGGCCCAGCATGTTGAGCGTGCCCAGGACCGATGTCTTGACCGTCTTCACGGGATTGGATTGATAGTGAATCGGCGATGCCGGGCAGGCGAGATTGAAGATCCAATCGACTTCCAGTCGGATCGGATCAACCAGGTCATGGTTGATGAACTCGAAGCCGTCCCGGCTCAACAGGTGCTCAATGTTGCGTTTAGACCCTGTAAACAGGTTGTCCAGGGCGATCACCTGATGCCCTGAGCCGAGCAACCGGTCGCAGAGGTGACTCCCGAGAAATCCTGCGCCGCCGGTGACCAAGGTTCGCATCGATGGCTCGCGCCTCACACCAATCAGAGCCGCGACCGTACAGCGGTGGAACGCTGTTGTCCGATTTCAATCGGGCGCGGCACTGGCACATCAAACTCGCGAATACACGAAGCAACGTAGCAAAGGTCGTCCTCGGTGAGCATCGGATGGCAGGGCAGCGACAGAATCCGGGAACACGTCTCCTCGGTTACGGGAAGCGAGCCCTGTTCATAGCCCAGGGACGCAAAGCAGCGCTGGCGATGCAAGGGAACCGGATAGTAAACGCCCGTCGCCACACCGCGATCGCGCAGAAAAGCGGCGAGTTCATCCCTTCGATCGCAGAGGATCGAGTACTGGTGATACACGGACTCGTGGCCCTCCGCTATGTAGGGCGTGGTCACCGAGGAACCGCAAAGGAGTTCGTCGTATCGCGCCGCATTGCTCCGCCGTTGCCGTGTGAACTGATCCAATTGTCGCAGTTTCACGAGCAGTATGGCGGCCTTCATCGTATCGAGCCGGAAATTGCCCCCTACGCGGTCATGATAATAACGCTTCGATTCGCCGTGGTTGCGCAGTTGCCGGGCGATCGTCGCCACGTCGCCGTCATCGGTAAGGATCATCCCTCCCTCGCCGAATCCGCCGAGATTCTTGGTGGGATAGAACGAAAGGCACGCAACATCGCCAAGAGTTCCGGCAAACCGGCCCCTGTACGTTGCACCGATCGCCTGGGCCGCGTCTTCGATCACCTTCAGCCCGTGCCGCTTAGCCGCTGCGTTGATCGCATCCATGTCGGCGCATTGGCCGAACAAGTGAACGGGCATGATCGCCCGCGTTTTCGGAGTGATGACTCGTGAAATCTCTTCGGGATTCAGGTTGAACGTGTGGGGATCGATGTCCACAAACACCGGCCTGGCCCCCACCCGCCACACGGCCCCAGCCGTCGCGAAAAAGGTAAACGAGGGGACAATCACCTCGTCGTCGCGGCCGATGCCGAGCGCCATCAAGGCGCACAGCAAGGCGTCCGTTCCGTTGCTGATGGCGACGGCGTGACCCACGCGGCATTGAGCGCGGACGGCCTCTTCCAATTCAGCGACGGCGGGACCGCCGATGAATTGCTGCCCTTCGAGTACGCCATCGACGGCGGCGCGAATCTCATCACGAAACAGTTTGTACTCGCCGGCAAGGTCCAGCATTCCCACGGAGCGCGTCATGTTTGCGATTGTAAGCGGTACGGCCGAACTTCACAACGACGGGGAGCGATCGCTCAACTCTCGGTTGCCAAGGGAAGTCGCGGTCCGGCTTTGCCGCCTTCGGGCTGGTAATCGTAATAAGCGCGAAGCTGCTCGCGGAAGTACCCGCCGCGCGTAACCTGCGCCGCGTTGAGGACGGCCCCGAAGATGTGAGTGTTCACGTCGCTCAACATCGCGATCGCCCGCCGCGCGACGCCGCGTGAATCGCGTTTCGCCCGGACCACCAGGATCACGCCGTCCACGGTCGTCGCCAGCACCACTCCATCGCTGGCCAGCAGAATCGGAGGCGTATCGATAATGACCTGATCGTAGCGGGACACCGCGTCGTTCAGGAATGCCCGCCATTGCGGACTCCCCAGCAGTTCCGCGGGATTGGGCGGAGTCGGTCCGCCTCCCAGAACGTCGAGCAACGGAAGGTCCGTCTTGGCCGCAAGCGAGGCCAGGTCGCCGTCGCCGATGAGGATATTACTCAACCCCTTGGGCTTCACGGCGTCCAGAACACGGTGCAAGGCAGGCCGTCGAAAGTTCGCGTCCACGAGCAGGACGCGTCGCCCGCCCTGGGCGACGACCATGGCCAGGTTGGTCGCCACCGTCGTCGTGCCGTCCTCGGCGCGAGGGCTGGTCACCACGATGCTGCGTTGTCGTTCCGCGGGTGCGCTGAACTGAAGATTGGCGCGGATTCCCCGGAAGGCCTCGGCCACCATCGAGTTCGGATGATCGCGCACCGCCGTTTCGACCCGGCCGATGGCGACCTCTTCGTCATCCGTGTCCGGGATGGCCCCCAGCATGGCCACGTCCAGGTGCCGCACGATGTCTTGCGAAGTGCGGACCGACTTGTCCATCAACTCCACCGTAAGCCCCAAACCCAAGGCCAGCACGAAGGCAAAGAACAATCCGAGGGGAAGCACAAACAGGCTGGGCGAGCTTCGCTCCAGCGGATCGATCGCCGGCTGGGCGACGTTCACGTTGATCGCCGTCTTCTGGCTCTTGATCCGCGCGAGACCCTTGTTGTGCTTGCTCAATTCCAGCTTGTACTCCACATCCTGTTTGATCTGGTTCTCCAACTCCAGATAGTCGAAAAGAAGTCTGTCCTGGTCCTCCAATTCGGCCTGTGCCTTGGCGCTGCTTTCCTGTGAGAGAAAGAGGGCGTGCCGTGTATTGTCATAAGCGGTGTTGGAGGCCTCGCGGATGTCGGCTTTTCGCTCGCGGAATCGCTCCAGGCGGAGCTGGCTGAGATTGGCCTCTACGGCGGCAATGCGGGCATCCATTTGCCGTCGTTCTGTGTGCCGCGCCCCGAATGTCTTTTCATCCGCAGCCCGCTGTTGCTGCAGCAAGGAGAGCAGCCGGGCCAGTTCCGCGACTTGCGGGTCCTGCTCAACGATCGCCCGGTCTTCCGGCGTGACCGCCACTCCTTCCGGGGCGTTGTAGATATCACGGAATTGCTCAAGCTGCGACAGTTCGAGCTTTCCTTGCGCGACTTGCTCACCGTATTGTTTGACGTTCTGGGCGGTGATGTTCTGTCCCGGGTCGCTTCGAGCGCCGGCGGGCAGCCGCTGGGCGATGGCCTTGAGCTGCTCTCGCTTCTCCGCGATTTCCCGATCGAGCTGCTCCTCGTCCTTTCGTCCCGCGTCGAGGGCTTCAGAGGCAAACTCCTCCGCCGTCCGCTTCTTGACCGTGTGGTACCACTGTGTGACGACTTCGTTGACGATGACCGCCGGGTCCTTCGGATTGCGGCACTCGATGGAAACGCGAAGGAAATTCGTGCCCCTCACGGGCGCGGCGCTGAGGTCGCGATCCAGTTCCAGAAGGGGTTCCAGTTTTCGCCGCATCACGGACTTGTACCAATCTGTTTCTTTCACGGCGTTGATCTTGAGCGCCTCCCCGAGAATAGTGGGGCTCATCAGGTACTGCGCTTGGGTAAGAACGAACCGTTCGTGCTCGTCTTGCCGGAGCCGCTGTTGTTCGAATGTCAGCTCTCTTTCGGGGATGTTGGATACGCACTCGATGAGGCACTCCCCGCGATAGCCGGGAAAGAGAAACCACCAGACGAAGAACCCGCCGGCCACCATCGCCGACAGCAGCAGAAAAAGAGCTATGATCAAAAGCGTCCGCCGACGAAGCATGGCGAAGAGTTCCGAGGCGCTAGGCGGCACGAAACCTTCCCCACTCCTGCCTTTCGAAGGCAGGACAATTCTTTCTTGCACGGTGGCCAGTGCGGTCATTTGCTCACCTTCCCCCTAACACCCGGCGAGGCCGACGCCTCTTGCGGCATCTCGACGAACAAGTGACTTAAGACGTATCCAATCAAGGCGTAACACCCCAAGGCCAGGGCCAGCATGACGATTCCGAGAAGTTGGTGCGGAGTTCCCTGGGCGTACTCCTGGTGTCCGGTGATGGTCAGCAGTCCGGTGGTCGTTACACGCACCGTGTTGCAGAGCACAGCAATAGGGATGCAGCTCGCCACCATAATGAGCCGTTGCCAGGTGGGTCGGTCTCCGAGATACGCGGTCGCCACTCCAAGAGTGACAAACGCCATCATCAGACGCATCCCGCTGCACGCTTCCTCTACGTTCAGTTGTCCGGCCGGCATGCCGGGTCGCATGTAATCAATCACCACGGCCTGGGCTTCGGTGTGCAATCCCGGGATGAAAAGAGGCAGCGTTGCGGCGGAGGCGGTGGACGCCAATTCCCGCAGCGGCCGGGTCAATTCCACGTATACCGATTGCGGCAGCGGGATCGCCAGTATCAGGAAAAGAATGGGAAACCATGCGATCCGCATGACGGTCCAGCCTCCCAGCAGGAGCGTCGCCCCGAAAATGGTTCCCACGATGGAAAGGGACTGGGGATACGCCATCCGTATCCGCCACGCGCTAAAGAAATAGACGGTCAAGGATACAGCGAGGATCACGGCCCCAAGATAATTCGTTCTGGGCACGCAGCGGGCGAGTTGATCTCGCCGAATCACCAGGAAATACACGCTGAATAACGGAATCAACCACCCGTGTGACCAATTCCCGTCGCTAATCCACCGCGCCACAAGGTAGTGCTGAATCGGCCCCCAGTAGGCCAGGACGATCAGCGCGGCCACGACCGCGATACGCACGCTTCTCAACATTCCGGCAGTACCGGTCCACGATAATGTCGGCGGCGCCCAGTTGGATTCGACGACACTCAACATGGGACTCCTAGGGGAACAATCTTGGAAAGAGGTCCGGTTCGTTGTGCGGATTCGTCCGGACCGAGAAGGAATCGATGTCCGCGAAATTGCGGGCGTAAGTAAAGCTGTATCCAACGTTGCTGACGGGGTTGGGCAGGGTGAGGCCGCGCACAATCTCCAGGAAGGGAGCAAACGGGTGCGTGCCGACGTTGATGATGTCGCCTCGCTTGATCGTGAAATCGGGGTCGAGACCGGCAAAGATGCGATCGAGGTTGACCTGGATCATCTGCTCGCGCTGCCCAAGACGGCGATAGACCGTGCATCGGTCCGGCCAGGCGAGCGAAGAGAGCCCGCCCGCAGCCGCGATGGCCGACTTGAGCGTGATCTTCTCCAGTTCGAACCGGAAGGTCCCCACGCGGTTCACTTGCCCCATGACGTAGTATACCCCGATCTCACCGCTGAAGATCCGGATGACGTCGCCGGCGCGGATGTAGATGTTGGCGTCCGGATCACCGTTGCGCAGGCTTTCCGCAGGGACAACCAGCACTCGGTAAGAGGTGTCGCCTGCGATTTGCGACCAGTTGAAAGCAGGTGCCACGGTCCCCATCGGCCCATCCGGCGGCGCCGTCGCGATTTCGGCGCGCGGGCCGCTATACGCGGGATTGGGAACGAACTCTTTGTTGACGAATATGTACGGCTGGGTGGGATCGGGCTCTAGCGCTTCGGGGATGTCATCCTTGCGCTGCGGAGCTGGGTCTTTTTTCACCTCCGGAGCGACCGCCTCGATGAGCTCTTGCTCACGGGTAGTGCGACCAGATCCAGCGTCCGACTCAGTCGTTTTGGATTCCTTTACGGGGCTTTCAGCCACCGGCTTGGGCGGCGGGTCGCTGCGGAAGATGAATACCTCGGTGACGAATTCGTTGAGGCCGCCGACCTGGTTGATTGCTTCCAGTATCCGCAGGTCGGGGCGACGAATCGGAAAGGTACCTGCCCGGAGGGGCGAGTCGCTCGACGCACTGACGCCGATACCGAAGACGGAATAGGTCGCCCGCTGCAGGAACAGCGGGTTCACCGTGACTTCCGGATCCAGAAGCACGTCCCGCTCGCGTATCGCCTCAACCAGGTCTTCTTCAAACTCCGGTACTGTTAGTCCCGCGGCCTGCACGCGACCGACAAGGGGCAGGTTCACGTAGCCTGGCAAAGCGACCTGAGCCTGAACCTGATAAGGGATTTGCCGCTGACGCAGCTCGTTGATCTCGACCGCAAGCGTGTCCCCGGCGGAGATGGGGTGTTCCTCGATGATCAAGCGCAGGTCGTCCATGTTTGGAGGAACTGCTCCCGGGATTCCTGAAGGCAACTCTTCAAGAGTCAGAGAGGTGCGAACATCGTTAGTGACGGTTCGGTTGAAGTTGCCGACCGTAGTGGGGTCGAGCCAACCGTTCATGATGGAATTGCATCCTGTGATAGCTGGCAGGATGACCAGGAAGCACAGCCGCAATCGCAAACCTCCCCTGCGTTGTATGGTGATATCCATAGGGCGGACACATCCCCCGTAACCCCTTGTCAACGGCACTTTTAGCGTTCCCGTCAGCAAGTTATCGGCTCCTGACGTAGGCCCTGTTAAGCCTACACACCCATTCCCTAGCCTCAACATCGAAGTTTAGCCAAGGATATCGGTCCCTGACGAGCCCTTTTCGTGACTGAACCCCTTTTTCAGCTATGCGAGCGGCGGCTGTTGGGCTGATTGACCATGCGGATTACCATTTTCCATGATGGTGCGAGTATTACACATGATTCGGGTGGCGTTGGTTTCGGCCTCGATCCAACTTGTTGGCGGATGCTTTGGGCTTGGCCAGCCCGGCCCCATTGATGGTATCCCTCCACCCGGTCAAAACGGCGACCCCGGCAACGGTGGCTCGGAGCTTGCCGTGACCCTCCGCGTTTCCAACCCTACACCACAACCCAACGAACAGGTGGTCTTAACCTGCACCCTGGTTGACGGCGGAGGTAGTGCGAATGTGACCTTCGACTTCCAACCCACGTTCGGGCGGTTGGTGGTCAATTCGAATGCGGGAACGGCGAGCTTCATTGTAGATCAAACCGACGTCGGCGTGGCCCTCACCTTCACATGCACTGCGAGCAATGATGAGGAAACAAGCCTGCCCTCTAATTCCCAAACCGTCGTGGCCAGTCCGTAGAAGGGCCGATAAACGTTCCGTTGACAACCCGGTACATTCGTAGCCCTTCACCTGATTGAATCTTATCGGTCGCGCATCGCCGGACTTTTTTTCGCTGCCGGACTATGATAAGATGCGACGACGCGAGCGAGAGCATCGCGTCCTGTCCGTAACGAAGGGGAAGGGCGATGGGCCTTTCAATTGTCTACCGATTTTTCCGACGCAAGTTCAAGATCGTCTTTATGACGGTCGTGACTTACGCCGCGCTTTGCTAACCTGCCGACCTGTCGCAACTGCACGAGCGCTTGCCGCAACGGACGAAAACGGCAACGAACAGCAAGGAACGGCGGGCACGGGGACCACCCATAAATGCTCTTGGCGCGGGAGAGCTCCAGCCAATCCGCCTTAATAACGTGACGGGCGCGCGGTCTCGCAGACTGCAAAGACCTATCACGCAAGTTCAGGCTGTAGGCCTCCGCGGAACATCAGCGTCGGCCGGTGCCGGAGTCGGTTCGCACGGGATGGTTCAGGCGCACGACGGGGTACAGGCCAAGCTGCGGATCCCAATAGGGTGAGCGCTGGTAGAAGAAGTTCAAGCGGGCGCGGCGGTCGGCGGCGAACTTTTCATCGGCGGCGAGCTTGGCGTTGAACTCTTCCTTGAGCCTGGGATCTTCGGCCAGCATTTTCTCGGCGAGGTTCTCGAGCTTGTAGCCGTCGGCGTATTCCTTTTGCTCGAAAATGGCGGAGAAGAATCCCCACGCGACGAGCGAATCCGGGGCGGCGGGCTCGAGAAGGTGCATGGCTATTTTTCCTCCGACCTGGGCAACCGGGACGATCATGGTCCCGGTCGGCAACGTTTGCTTCTCTGAGAACGACTCGGCGCGGAATTGGGTGCGAAAGCGGCCCTCGAAAGGTCGCTCGGCAAACTTCACTTCGCGCAGGCGGTAGCCTTCCACTTCGGTGGTAAGCGGTTCCGTGAGGCGACTGGTTTGCAGGCCATGGGCTTCGACGAGTTCGATGACTTCGGTCCACTGCGGCGGGATGGCGTAGGCCGCGGGCGGGATCACCGTCTGATCGACCACGAGCGTTTTGAACCAACTCGTTTCGATGTCCCTGGGTTTGGTGTTGTCGTAGACGATGCGATCGCCGCCGGAGATTTCGCTGGGGATCACCGAATACGACACGCCCTTCAGGGTGAAGGGCGTCGGAGTTTCGGTGTGCTTCAACGATAGCACAAAGGGTTGCGGCGCGGTGCCGGACTTTCCTCGGGCGAGGTCTTCGGCATCAGCCCGGGCCGACGCCGCGCGCAGTGTTTCGGCGTTGGCACTCGCTAGTTCCAGGACGCGGCGGAGGAGGTGATACTGGGCGAGGACGCGGGTTTGGTTGGGCTTGAGCATGTGCGACTCGACCAGGATCGACGGACGGTTGCGGAGCTGGACGTAGCCTGTGGAATAGCGTGGTTCGTAGGCGCTGGAAGCGACGCCCTTGGCGGGGTTCAGGCCGTCGACGAGGTCGAAATAGGGCGAAGGCTCGTGACCATCCTCGCGAAGGCGGTCATACAGCGCCGTCTCCATGACAGTTTGCATCCATTCCACGATGGAACTCGGGACGTTGGAGTTCGTTTCCCATCCGAGCATGATGTCGTACTGCCAGTCGCCGCCGTCGGTGGTGTGGGTGTCCACGTGGAGGTCGGGCTTCCAGTTGTTCCAGACTTTGAGCCAGGCGCGCATTTCGACCGCGTCGGCTTTCATGTAATCGCGGTTGAGGTTGAGGTTGCGAGAGGTCGTTCGCCAGCCCATTTGCTCGGGCCCGTTCTGGTTGATGCGGTTGTAGGGTCCGAAGCGCTCGTGACCGTCCACGTTCAAAATGGGAATGACCAGCAGCACTACGCGTTCGAGGAGGGCGGGGTCGATGCGATCCAGGGCAATGTCACGGAGGAGCATGAGTGCTCCGTCCTTGCCGTCGCATTCGCCGGCGTGGATTCCGTTTTGGACGAAGAGGACGATGCGGCCGTCGTCGTGAGCGGTCGCGGGAGCGGCCTTGCCGTCTTTTGAGACGATGAGCAGCGGCAGGTCGCGACCCAATGGGCTGACGCCGTAGGACGTGACGCGGATGCGCGGCGACTTGTCGGCGAGGCGCCGGCAGAAGGCCATCGTCTCGTCGAAGCGAGGCGTGGACTTGAAGGCCGATCGTTCGGCGGGCGTGAGCCATTCGTCCGGCGGCGGTGGGAGCGAAGCGGACGCACGTGCAGAGGTAGCCGTTGATAACGGCGCGGCCAGAGCAGTCGAGGCGAGCAGGGTCAGCGTCAGGGCGGTGTATTTTCGGCGGAACATCGTCACATCCTCCTTCCCGGCGGCGAAGGGTCGTCAATGGCTTTCGGCGCCAGCGCCTGGGTTACTTCGAGGCCTGGGCCGCTTGGAACTGGTCTTTCAATGTTCGAAGCTGCTTCCAGATCGGGGAGTCGGCGGGCTTGGGAGAAATGGCCGCGAAGATGCGATGGTCCGTTCGACTTTTGTCGATCACGAGCATTTCGAAGTTCAGCGTCAGCGGCTTTCCCGTAACGAACGGGTCGAAGCTTGCAACTGTTGCGCTGAAGCTTCGCGTGGGCGGCGCGTCGGGTTGGACGGGGCGAACCTGTGCGGTGATTTTCGACGTGTCGATGTCGAACTTCTTTTCCTTGCCCACGGTCCGGCAGAGTCCGCGGAAATACGTTTCCAGGAGTGATTGCAGTGCCGGGGCGTCCAGAGTGACGGCGTCCGTGATTTTCATCACGAAAACGTAGGTAAAATACGTGTCGGATTCCGGCTTGAACATGCCCGGCGCAAAGCGAAGCTCTTCGAAGCCGTTGTATCTTATTTCGGGCGCGAAGGACAGGGGGAAATCGATCCGCTCGAAACGCCAGTCCGCGGGCGTGGGCGGTATCAATTCCTGCTGCGGCTGCGGTTCCACAGCGATCACTGCGAGCATCAAACTCACGCATACTGTTGTCATTGTGTGGCCTCCTTACCTTTTGAGTCTATGCTCGATAGGACTCGATGAGAAGCCATGGGCTGCAGCATTAAAGTCAGGTGCATAGGGGGTTGGTTCGGCGCGGTAGCTTTCCTTCCTCGACGCCGCTCTTGCTCTTCTTCATGTCACGTTCGCTCAAACAGGAACAAGAATTCGCGGTTCGGTGCATCCGACTCTTTGACCCATTCGTTTGTCCACTTCATGCCCGCCATGACGTGACGTTTGTGATCAATTTCTAGCAAATCCAGGATCTTGCCATTTGAAAGAAGAACGTCATTCAATTCCTGCGCAGTCGCGCGCCCCCCCGAGCTGTATGACAATACTATCCAACGAGCACGCGTGCTTCGAATGAGACGCTCGACAGCTTCGACAGCAATGAATCGGCCGCTGCCTGGATTGCGCCGGAAGTCTTCGAACACAAACGGGGACGCCTTGTCCGACGCATCCACACGCCGCCGAGTCTTGCCAAACAAGCGTGGCCTGTCGTTAAGGGCGATTGTCGTCCAAAGGTGATAATAGGCTGCATACCGCACTCGCGACGGCGGCATCTTCTCGTTGTTCGAGCCATACGGCGGATCGTAGTACGCCAAATCAACAGCCTCATTCGCGGTATCGAACACGTCGCCCCGGATGACACGATGGTCTCGCTCATTCGTAAACAGCCGCGGAACTTCAAGGATCACTTTTCCGTAAGATCGTGGCGACCATCCGCGCAGGTACGCCGCGAAGTGGCCAAGTGTGCTGTCAACGCGATCCATTGCAAGGATCAGGCTCGTTAGTGCCAGGGCATGCTCCAGTGGCGACAATGAAAGCCGATCTATCTCCTCGCGGATGCCATCAAGTTTACGGGTGTTATGACATTGCCACGGCTTCTTGAGACTCTCGGTGGGAAGCGAAGGCTCCACGTCGCGATCAGTTTCGATTCCCCCGTAATGCTCCGTAAACCATCCGTCTTTCGGCGGCACACCGTTGAGATGATCGATGAGACCTTGGTAGTGCCGTCGCTCCCGTCGGTTAAGCAGGTAGCACGTTCCGAATACCTCCGACCAAACCGCGGTGTCGTTGGCAACAACTGTATACCCTGATTTCGCAAATGCTTGCGAAACCCGTGTCGTTCCTGAGAAACCATCCAAGATCGTCTTGGCGCTTGTTTTGGCGGCAAGCGAAAGAATGTGTGGGATAAGCCTGAGCTTCGAACCAGCATACTTCACCCCTTCAGTCGGAGGGGCATCAACTATAGTGTCCGTGAACAATGAAAGAGAGGTCATGTGGTGGGTAACCCTTCTTTCTGCTTGAGCGCCCGGATGTCGTCTTTGAGTCGATCAAGGGCTGCGGTGTGACCAGCGCGAGAAGCGACGAGCGCATGCGAAAACAATTGCACAAGCACCAGATTGTGCTCATATGTAATCCAACCATTTGTAACGCTGTCGAAATACTTCAATCCTCGCTTGGTATTCGTCCACAAACCGCGCTGCAACGCATTCGCGGCTGCATCTCCATAGCGCACCTCGCACACATAGTCGCCTGCGTCATCGTAAAAGCGATAGACCGGGTGCTTTCGCCCCTTGCCGTCTTTCTCTTGGACGATTCGCGTTACTGCCTGTCGCGCTCGTCGATGGTCAAACACCAATATGTTGCACTTCTTGTTCTTCTCATCGTAAACAAGTGGCAGAACGTTGATACTCCCGAAGTCAGCAAACTCAATGCATTCAAACAGCGCTTTGACCTTTTGAGGATCATCGATGCCGTCGCCTTCCTGTTTGAGGCGGGGGAACATTTTGGAGTTCTTGTCAGTGGAAAGTTGGAGGGGCCCGTCGCCGTACGCTTTGAGACTGATGGGAAACGAGATCTTTGTGATCTCATTGGTAACTTGAATGTCCTGTTCCATTGACTTCGCACGGTAAAGGTCTTTCCCAACGTGAACGGACTTGAAGTCGTACATGTACTGGTTGACGAACTCTGAGATCGCGATTTCAGCGAGATCGCCGTGCGTCTTGTTCCCGATGAGCCGCATCGTGAAGATGTTGCTGAGCGTCATCGTGACGAGACCGGGGTGCTTGCTCACTAGCAGCTTGAGCCTTGCCGTGAAGTCGAAGTAGGCTGAGTCCAGGTCCATGGACAGAGGGTAAGCCGTCGAGGCCGAATCGGCAACGCCGGGCGCAAGCGTGCCCGTTGTCGTCGAGGAATAGTTTGATAGCCGCGTCGAGGCGGCGCGACCGGGATCGCGCAGACTCCCGATACGCGGCGAATCGCCGCTATCGGGACAAGTTTCGCCTGCGGCTGATGGGACCGCTCCATGACTGTCGCGGTACTGATGGGGGCCGCATTGGACATTGCGTGCGGCGACGGCTAGTCTGGCTGCGTGACCCTGCTGCGCGAAAACGGAAGCTGCATTCTCGCATTGGAAGACGGGACTGTCTTTACGGGACGGCATTTCGGGGCCGAGGGAACGCAAACCGGCGAAGTGGTTTTCAACACCTCGATGACCGGATATCAGGAAGTTCTGACCGACCCTTCCTACTGCGGCCAGATCGTGGCCATGACCTATCCCCACATCGGCAACTATGGGATCAACGCCGAAGACGTGGAATCGTCCAGGCCGCACGTGGCCGGGTTCGTGATCAAAGAGCTGTCGCAGCGGCACAGCAATTATCGATCGACGATGGGACTCCACGAATACCTGCTTCAAAATAACATCATAGGCATTCAGGGCCTCGACACGCGGGCCTTGACCTTGAAGCTGCGGGTCGAGGGGGCGCTCCGCGGCGTCCTCTCCACGCAAATCAAGGACTTCGCCAAGTGCGTTCAACTGGCCCGAGAATCGCCGTCGATGGTCGGCGCCGACCTGGTTAAGGTCGTGGCCCCGCACGAGCGCAGCGTTTGGGCCGAGGGCCTGGATCACCGTTTTGCATCGTGCCGTGCCGTCGGCCATCGGCCATCGGCAAACGGCAATCCGCGCGTGCTGGCGGTCGATTGCGGGATGAAGCGAAACATCCTGCGTCACCTTGTGGACACCGGTTGCGAGGTCTCCATCGTCCCGCCCACGGTAACGGCGGAGGAGGTCCTCCAGGACAAACCGGACGGCGTGTTCGTGAGCAACGGCCCCGGCGATCCGGCCGCCGTCCACTACGCCATCGACATGCTCAAGGGAATCGTCGGAAGGGTGCCGATCTTCGGCATTTGCCTCGGGCATCAGTTGCTCGGACTGGCGTTGGGGGCGGAGACGTTCAAGCTGAAGTTCGGACATCGCGGGGTCAACCAGCCGGTTCGCAATTTAACCACCGGCCGAGTGGAGATCACTTCGCAGAATCACGGCTTCGCGGTTTCGCAGGAGTCGTTGGAATCGGTCGGCGGCGTGACTACGCACGTGAACTTAAACGATCAGACCCTGGAAGGTTTTGTACACAAGGACTGGCCGATCCTGGCGGTGCAATATCATCCCGAAGCCAGTCCCGGTCCCCATGACGCTTCTTATCTCTTCGATTGTTTTGCGAAGATGATGTCCACCGGCCGCGCACCGACGGACGAAGACATGGCCGCTGCTCAGACGGCGCTGCAAAATCGGCGCTAACTTACGGGCCGGTGAAGGCGATTTGGAATTCCCCGATGTCGAGCAAATCGACATCACCGTCGCCGTTGAAATCAAAGACGGCGCAGCCGGGGCCGATGGAACTCTCAGGTCCCGCGATACAGGATTGGAACTGGTTGAAGTCGATTTGATCCAGGCGCTCATTGCCATCGTAATCCCCCGGCAGTCCTGTGCACGGGGTCGTATGCGTCCATGACTCCACCAACGCGGAATAGTATTGGGGCGCCGGACTCTGCCGGGGATTGCTCATGGGCGTACCCAGGTTTCCCTGCACGCTGAAATAGAATTCCGGCATGGAGGAACAATTCGTCGCCGGTAAGACGGCTTGATAATTCTGCCCCCCAAGCGGCGTCAACGGTGCAACGGAAAATGGCCCCGCAGGATCGTAACGATAGTGCAGACTGGCAGTCCCAGGCTCGACCGACTCGGTTTGCGAGATGATGCGCAAGTCGATTGTAGTATCCAAACCGGCCGTCACGATGTCGGGAACCCCGTCGGGGAATTCAAAACGAAGCGGCGAGCGGACCCAGTCCGAGTTGGTCAAGAACAATGTGGCCGGCAGCAGCTCTTCATTGTTGGGAATGATCTGGTTCTGCGGCAGGGCGAAACCGTAAAAGCCGGTGTCACGGGCCTCATAGGTGTACGAGACGATTCCCCTTTGGATATACGTCCAATCGATGGATATGCCGCTGGCGGGATAGATCGCGGTGTAGAGCGGGCCGATGTTGTAGTTCTTCCCGTGAACGCCGTAAATGAGCGACTGCATGGTCGATCCGATTTCATTGTATAAAGTATGATCTGGGCAGAGCGTGGAAGTATGACCAAACGGCCACATGACCAACTGCAAATAGCTATGCACATCCAACTGGACGCGGACGTTGGGGTGGGCAATGAAAAAATCTCGAAGCGCCTGTGTCTCCGGCTCTGAAAACGCCGAGGGTCCGCGATAGGTCTCATCGCTCGGCGATGCGCCGGCTCCGACTCCACCCCACCCCACTCCCCAGTTGCGGTTCAGATCGACGCCGAAGCTTCCTCCGCCGTTGTTGCGGCGGTTTTTCCGCCAGAAGCGGCTTGTCGTCCAGGTGTAAACATAGCCATCGACGTTGAAGACGGGGATGAGGAAGAACTCAACGTTGTTGACCAAGTCCGTAATGTCCGGATCAACTCCGTAGTTTACCACCAAATGATGGGCCAGATAGGCGGGGACGGTGCACGCGACCCACTCCCGTGCGTGCTCACAGCCGAAAAAGACCGCGCCCGGTTTCACAGCCGACGCGCCGCTGGTGATCCGAATCCCCCAGATCGTTCGCCCTTCCACCGTTGTGCCGATGTTGACCATGGACGCCAGCGTTGGATATCGCGTCACTATCTCGTTCATGTACCACACGATTCCGCCGACGCCATCATACGGATGGTAGCTCAGGAAGAAGTCGTCGAACGGGTCTGCCCCGGCCGTCGCAAGGGGATCGCGCTCGCGATCCACCATGCCCTGCACGTCATCCTGTAGAACGCGCGAAGTTCGTGTGATCCTGAGCACCGCTTCATGTTGGTCAGGCGATACCAACACATCCAAGGGGCCGATGCCGGGCGTGCAATTGAGGATCGTTGCGCCCGCCCCTTCGAGAGCATCAAGCTGCGCCTGGTTCTTCACCTCAACGCGGATGATCTGATGATCTTCATAGGGCCTGGCTTCCTGCGCATGGAGGGGCGCAGCCTGCAATAGACTCAACAGGAGTGAGAGAATCGCCGCGCGCGATGACCGTGAGAGCATATTTCCCCATCCAAGATCGAAGCGACGTCTCCCGAGCGGATTGGCAGACGACCCCCTGGTTAGCAGCATATTGTAGCCGGTTCCTGGTTTTTTGTCGAGTGTTTTCAGACCATCGAGAACGGATGCCGTTTTTTCCGGGCTTTGCCGGATGGCGTGGTTTGATACGATACGGCCATGGCAAACAAAAAACGATGGGTTTACTTTTTCGGGAACGGCCGGGCCGACGGACGCGGGGATCAAAAGGAACTTTTGGGTGGGAAAGGCGCGGGCCTGGCGGAGATGACCCGCATCGGCCTGCCCGTGCCCGGCGGATTCACCATCACGACCGAGGCATGCGCGGCCTACAGCCAGCGCGGTCAATCCTGGCCGGCGGGGCTGGAAAAGGAAGTCCGCGACAACCTGCGCAAGCTCGAACAGGCTTGCAAGAAGAAGTTCGGGGCGGCGAAGAACCCCCTGCTGGTGTCGGTCCGCTCCGGCGCGGCGCGATCCATGCCGGGAATGATGGAGACGATCCTCAATCTCGGCCTCAATGACATTTCCGTCGAAGGACTGGCCAAGGCATCGTCCAACCGCCGCTTCGCCCTCGACGCCTACCGACGCCTCATCATGATGTACGGGTCCACGGCCAGGGGTATTCACCGCGAGCACTTCGAGACCGCCTTCGACGAAATCAAGAACACCAAGACGCGGCTCCGTCTCAAGAGTCCGCCGGACGCAAAAATCCTTGACACCGACGTGAACGAGGAAGAGCTCGAGGAACTCGTCGCCCGTTTCAAAAAGATCTTTCAAAGTCATTGCGCTGCGGAGTTTCCACAGGATCCCTTCGACCAGTTGCAAGGAGCGATCAACGCCGTTTTCGAAAGTTGGATGGCCGACAAGGCCGTGACCTATCGGCGAGTGGAGAACATCACAGGACTGAGCGGCACCGCCGTCAACGTCTGCCAAATGGTCTTCGGCAACATGGGTGATGACTGCGGCACGGGCGTGTGCTTTACCCGCGATCCCAGCACCGGCGAATGTACCTTCTACGGCGATTTCCTCGTCAACGCTCAGGGAGAGGACGTCGTCGCCGGCGTGCGAACGCCGCTTCGGCTCGAAGAACTCCGCACGCTCATGCCCGAGGTCTATGACCAATTGGAGGCCATGCGCGTCATCCTCGAAATCCACTACAAGGACATGCAGGACCTCGAATTCACCTTCGAGCGCGGCAAGCTCTACATGTTGCAGTGCCGCACCGGCAAGCGCTCTCCGCAGGCAGCCTTCAAGATCGCCGTGGATCAGGCGACTCGTCCGTTGATGATCAAGGCAGCGGCGCGGCAGCTTGCCAGAAAAAAGTATCTGCCCGCGCGATTCGCCAACGCCGCAATCGCACCGATCATCACTCGGGAGCAGGCCATTCAGCGCGTGAGCGCCGCGGATGTTGAACGTCTTTTTTATCCCGTGCTGGATCCGAAGCTTTCCAACGATGACCTGCGTCGCCGCCAACTCGGCGAAGGCATCGGGGCCGTCCCAGGCGCTGCAAGCGGCCGGATCGTTTTCTCGGCAGATGAAGCCGAAATCCGCACCGCGAAAGGCGACTCGGTCATCCTGGTTCGCAAGGAAACCTCGCCGGAGGATGTGGGCGGGATGTACGTTGCCTCGGGGATTCTGACCGCAACAGGCGGCAAGACATCCCACGCCGCCGTCGTCGCCCGCGGTTGGGGCAAGTGCTGCATCGTCGGGTGCGACGCCCTGGCCATCGACTACCACGCCAAGCGAATGACGCTCAACGGGCGATCGCTACGCGAAGGCGATGCTCTCACGCTGGACGGCGGCACGGGACGGATTTTCGAAGGTGCATTCCCCCTGGTCCGCCCGCAAGCGCCCCTCGAATATGAAATGCTGATGTGCTGGTGCGACGAGCGGCGACGCCTTCTGGTCCGGGCCAACGCCGACACGCCCGCCGACGCCGAGAAGGCGATCGAGCTTGGCGCTGAGGGAATCGGCCTCTGTCGGACCGAGCACATGTTCTTCGACCCCGCCCAGCCGCTTCGCATCCGCGCCATGCGGGAGATGATTCTCGCAGACGACGAAACGGCTCGCCGCCGGGCATTGGAAAAACTGTTGCCCTTCCAGCGCGACGATTTCGAGGGGATTTTCAAGGCCATGGCCGGTAAGCCGGTCACCGTCCGGCTGCTGGACCCACCCTTGCACGAGTTTTTGCCGCATCACGACAACAAGGCCGGTCAGCAGGCCGTCGCCGATGAGCTCAACGCTCGCATCCGCGACGAGTTGTCCCAGCTTTCCTTGTGGGATTCGGATGCCCGTCAGGCTTTGGAATCCAAGCGCGTGACGATCGAGGACATTCAACGCCGCGTCGATCAACTCCACGAGGCCAACCCCATGCTGGGTCATCGCGGCTGCCGGTTGTGCATTACTTTCCCGGAAATCCTCGAAATGCAGGTTCGAGCAATCATCGAGGCCGCCGTGCGATGCCGCGAGCAAGGCGTCGAAGTGCTTCCGGAGATCATGATCCCGCTCAGCATCGATCCCAAGGAGCTGGCCCAATTGGTGGCGCAAACGCGGAACGTGGCCGATGCGATCTTGCGGGAGAGCAAGAGCAAGCTGACGTATCTGGTGGGTACGATGATCGAGACGCCGCGGGCGGCAATGCTCGCCGACTCCATGGCCGGATCATCCGAGTTCTTCAGCTTCGGCACCAACGATCTCACGCAGCTTACGATGGGCCTTTCCCGCGACGACGCCGGTCGGTTTCTGCCGGATTATCTCAAGGACATTTTCACGCACGATCCCTTCCAATCCCTCGACAGCGATGGAGTCGGAATGCTAGTCAAGACTGCCGTGGAAAAAGGACGTTCCGCGCGACCCAAGCTCAAGCTGGGTATTTGCGGCGAGCACGGAGGCGACGCTCAGTCGATTCAATTCTTTGAGAAGCTGGGACTTGATTACGTTTCGTGCAGTCCGTTCCGTATCCCCGTCGCCCGCCTCGCCGCCGCCCAGGCCGCGATCGTGCTGGGAAGCAAACCCCGCGCGAAGATTGCCTCGAAGCCTCTCGCCAAGGCCAAACTCGCGCCCAAAGTGAAAACGGCTTCCCGCAAGAAACAGCAGATAAAACCCAAAACGGCTTCGCGAGTCGTGCGACCGACCGGCAAGCTCCGCAAGAAACCGCAAAAAAACCGAGTTCTTGTGACCGCCTAAGTCGGCGGAGAACGTCTCTACATGCAAAGGCGGTATGTGGACCATTGGGACGCTGCGCCGGTTCCGCCCTCCCGGAGAAAATGGAGTCGTACTATGTGTCAGAAAAACCGCATCATCCTATTTTGCCTTATGGCGATGCCGGCTACGCCTTATTCCAAGGCGGGGGCCGAAGCCAGCGTCGACTCCGGGTTGGCCAAGCAATACTTCACGGAGGCAAAGGTGATTTCCGACCAGGACGCGGGGGCGTTGTGGGGCGTCCCGCTCTACGGTCCGATGCTTTTTGTCGACCGCGCCACTCGTGCGATCATCGCCAATCAAGGTGACCGCGAAGGGCTATTGATCGAACGAAACGGGGTATTCGCCGGGACCCTGCCGGAAAAAGAAAACATCGCCAATACCGCCGTGCAGTGGGCAGGAGTGAAATGGACGATGATCGTCTGGCCCCTGCCGGGTGATGAAAACGATCGAGCCGCGTTGATGGCTCATGAACTTTGGCACCGAATCCAGGCCGATATTGGTCTTCCCGCATCGAATCCGGCCAATGCCCATCTCGACTCCGCGGAAGGCCGCATTTGGCTTCGACTGGAATGGCGTGCACTGACGGCGGCTTTGGCTGCCGCAAGCGAACCGCGCAGGATCGCCATCGCCGACGCACTGCTGTTCCGCGCACATCGCCGATCACTCTTCTCCGACTCGGCGCGGGAAGAGAATGGCTTGGAGTTGAATGAGGGGCTTGCGGAGTACACGGGCGTGAAACTATCGGGGCGATCTGTATCGGCAATGGTCGAGCATGTCCGGGGCAAACTTCTGCATCAGGAACAGGCGGACACTCTGATGCGCTCATTCGCCTACGCTTCCGGACCCGCCTGGGGCCTGCTGTTGGATGAGAGTTCACCGACGTGGAAAAAGGGGTTGAAACCAGGCGACGACCTCGCCGCCACTTTGCAACGGGCACTCTCGATTACTTTGCCGCCGGGTTCAAGCAATGAAGCGCAGACGCGAGCTAAGCATTACGACGGCGACGCGCTCATTGCTGCCGAGCGGGAGCGAGACGCGAAGCGCCGACAGCGTCAGGCCGAGCTGCGGGCCAGGCTCGTCGAGGGGCCCGTCCTTCGACTGCCTTTTCGCAACATGAACATCGAGTTTGATCCCAACAACATCGAATCGCTCGACGGCGTCGGCAGCGTTTACTCGTCCCTGCGCATCACCGACCAGTGGGGAATCCTTACTGCGTCAAGCGGCGCGCTGATTGGAAAGGAGTGGGGCTGGCTGCAGGTTCCGGTGGCGCGGGATTCGATCGACCCGCCACTACGCGGCGACGGCTGGACGCTTAAACTAAACGACGGGTGGAAACCCAAGCCCGGCGCGCGAACGGGCGACTGGGTACTTGCCCCAAAATAGCCGCGTCGCCGATGGTCACTTGGACTTCGACACGCTCTTGTAGATCGTCTCCAGCCAAGCGTCCGTCTTGATAAACCCAGCGCCCCAGCTTTTCCAGGGGTCGGGCACGCCCTCGGACTTGATCTGTTCGAGCAACTTGCCCGCCGCGATCCGGCTCTTCACGATGTCCGTGGTCTCCAGCATCATGCGATGGAAAGTCTTGAGATCGTCGAGCGTCGAGAGCGGGCCGTGGCCGGGAATGATCTTTACGTTGGGCGGAAGTTGCGATATCACCTTGGCGATGTTTCTGGCCATCCCCTCGACGTTGCCGCCGTGATCCAGATCGACGAACGGGAATGCGCCCGCGAACATGTGGTCGCCCATGTGGACGACGTTGGACTTGGTGAACAGCACGACGCAGTCGCCGTCGGTGTGGCCGTTGGGCAGGTGCCACACGCGAATCTCCTCGTCGTTGAAATGGATGGCCAGCGAGTCGTCGAAGGTCACCACCGGCAGGCCTTCCTTGGGCAGAGGCTCGACCGTTTTTCCGAATAGCTCCTGCTTGATGGCCAGCCGATTCCGCACGTTGGTGTGGGCGATGATGGTCCCGACGCGCCCGAAGTGGGGGTTGCCGCCGACGTGGTCGCCGTGCCAGTGGGTGTTGAGAATGAACCTGGGCTTGTCGCCACCGAGCTTGGCCAAAGCGGCCTTGATCTTGTCCGCCAGCGGCGCGAACTGATCATCGACGATGAGAATGCCGTCGGACCCCACGGACACGCCGATGTTCCCGCCGCGACCCTCCAGCATGTAAATCTTCCCGGCCACGGGCGTGGTCTTGATCTCTACGCCGGAGAAGTCTTGTTGTCCGAGCGCGTTGACCGAGACGATGAATAAGGCGCCAGCGGCGGCAAAATGTCTGACCATAGTGTTCTTTCTCCAAGTTTTCAGTAGCTTCATACAGCAGCAACTCCGAACCACGCCTGCGACGAATCATACCGGCGTTGCCGTTACTTCCACAAAATGCCCTCGCCGAATTCCCAACCGCCACAGCCACTCTTTCATCAGGCAATACAAAACCGGAAGAACGAATAGCGAAAGGAGCTCTATCGTCAGACCGCCGATTGTCGGAAGGGCGATGGGGATCATCACATCCGCGCCCCGCCCCTTGCTGGTTAGGACCGGCATGAGCGAGAGCACCGTCGTCGCCGAGGTCATCAGACAAGGCCGCACACGTTGCACGCCCGCGGTGATGACGGCCTCGCGAATGTCGGCGATGCCGCCCACCGGCCGGCGCTCGAATTCCTGGTTCAGGTACGTCGCCAGCACCACCCCGTCATCCGTCGTCACGCTGAAAAGGGCAATGAATCCGACCCACACGGCCGCGCTGAGGTTGTACTGCTGGAAGTGCAGCAACTCCCGCACGTTCACCCCGAAGACTTCAAAGTTGAAGAACCAAGGCTCGGCGATCAACCACAACCCGATGAAGCCCCCGGCCCAGGCGACGGGAATACCGCTGAAGACAATGAGCGAGGTCGGCACCGACCGGAACTGAAAGTACAACAGGAGAAACAACAGAAACAGACTCAGCGGCAGGATGACGGAGAGCCGCTCCTGAAATCGGATTTGGTTTTCGTAGTTGCCCGCGAACTTATAGTGAACACCAGGCGGGAGGATCAGTTCTCCCGAAGCGATCTTCGCCTTCAACAGCCGGTCCGCCGCTTCGACCACGTCCACCTCCGCATACTCCGGCTGCTTATCAAAAAGAACGAAGGAAACCAGGAAATTGTCCTCGCTCTTGATGTCTTCCGGGCCGCGAACGTACTGGATCGTGGCCAGTTGGCTCAGGGGGATCTGCTCGCCTTCCGCCCCGGGCACAAGGATTCGCTCCATGGCCTCGACGCTGTCGCGCATCTCACGCAAATACCGTACCCGCACCGGATACCGCTCGCGCCCCTCGACCGTCGTGGTCGCGCGGATTCCACCCAAGGCGATTTCGATCACGTCCTGCACGTCGCGAATGCCCACGCCGTATCGAGCGATTTGCTCTCGATCAATGTCGATTTCCCAATAGGGCTTCCCCATCACACGGTCGGGAATCACGGCGTCGGCCGCCACACCAGGCACGGATTTCAGAATCTGCGCGATCTGATATCCTACTTCCTCAATTTCATCCAACGTCTTTCCGAACACCTTGATGCCGATCGGCGCCCGCATCCCGGACTGGAGCATGACCAGCCTTGCGGATATCGGTTGAAGCATGGGCGCGCCGGTCACGCCCGGAAAGTCCGCCGCCTTCTGAATCTCCTTCCAGATGTCCGCCGGACTCCTGATGTGCTCGCGCCATTGACGAATCGGTTGACCGTCGTCGTCCACGACCAGCTCTCCGGTCGCAAGGTCGCGTTTGTACTCCGTCTTATAGTTAATGACGGTCTCGATCATGGACACCGGGGCGGGGTCGATGGCCGTGTCCGCCCGCCCGATCTTTCCCACGACGCTTTCCACTTCGGGGATTGCGCGAATGGCGCGGTCTTGGGCGGAGATCGCCTCGAGCGCCGCGGCGATTCCCGTGTGCGGCATCAGCGTCGGCATATAAAGGAAAGAACCTTCATCCAGAGGCGGCATGAACTCCCGGCCCAGACCGGGGAATTCATGGAATGCGGCCGTCCATGCTTTTTGGTAAACCGTGAGTTGATCCGACTTGTCAAACTGCGGGTGCGGCAGCCACGCGAACACCCGTCCGAATCCCAGCCACACGACAAGGCCCAATATCACCAGTCCGGTCGGCAGACTGAGAAAAGCAAACTTGTGTGCGAGGAATGTACGCAACAGAAAGGGATAGAATTCGATAAACACTACGCGCACCGTGGCCCAGGCAAGGTTGATTCCCAATACGATAATCAAGTTGCGGGTAAACCCTTTTCCCGGTCCCAGCGGCATCCAGTGTCCGGTGAGCAGGATCACAACGGCCGCCATGACCAGGACGCTGCTCAGCAGGGCCAGACGCTGCAAGCTCCGTTTGGACAATCGCGGTTCGAGAAGGGAGTACGCACCGTAGGCAGCCGCCGCGACGCCTGCCCACGGCCAGCCCAGCAGCGCGAGGATCGCTCCGCCGACAATGAACAGGACGGGCATCATCCAGCGCGCCAAGCCGCGACCGCGACCCAGAGGGGTGAAGACCATGAGCGCCAAGCTCGGCAAGACGAGAATGGCGACCATCAAGGAGCCGAGCAGGGCGAACGTTTTCGTGAACGCCAGGGGCTTGAACAGTTTCCCCTCCGCTCCCTCCAGCGCGAAGACCGGGAGGAACGCGATCACCGTCATGAGAATGGCCGTAGTGACGGCGGAACCGATCTCCCTCGAGGCCTCGTAGATCACTTCCAGCAACGGCTTCGCGTCTCCCTCGCGCTCCAGGTGCCGGACGATGTTTTCCGTCAGAATAATGCCCATATCCACCATGGTGCCGATGGCGATGGCGATGCCGCCCAGGCTCATGAGGTTGGAGTCCACGCCGGCGACCTTCATCAGAATGAAGCAGATCATGACCGCCAGCGGCATGGTGACGCTGATGACCACGCAACTGCGAACGTGGCGCAGGAACATCAAGACAACGAACGTTGTCACCAGGATTTGCTCGAGCAGTGCATCCTTGAGGGTATTCAAGGTTTCGTGGATGAGAATCGTGCGATCGTAGAAGGGAACGATTTCCACATGAGAGACCGCCCCGTTCGCAAGCGTCTTTTTCGGGAGGCCGGGGGAAATCTCCAGGATGCGGTTCTTGACGCGATCGATGACTTCTAGGGGGTTGGCTCCGTAGCGAACCAGCACCACACCCCCCACGGCCTCGGCTCCCTCCTTGTCCAGCATTCCCCTGCGTAGCGCGGGCCCGATGTGTACGCGGGCGATGTTCTTGATGTAAATGGGAACATTCTCCGCCGCCCGCAGAACCACATTCTCAATGTCCTCGACGGTCTTGATGAACCCCTTCGCTCGGACGATGTACTCGACGCCGTTCCATTCCACGGTCTCCGCGCCCACATCGATGTTGCCGCGCTCCAGGGCCGTGAAGATGTCCTGGAGCTTCACCCCGTGGGCGCGCATGGCGTCCGGATCGACATCGATCTGGTACTCTCGAACGTAGCCGCCGACACCGGCGACCTCGCTGACGCCTTCAATGCCCTGCAACGCCCAGCGGACGTACCAGTCCTGGACGCTGCGCAGCTCCATGGGGTCGAACCCGCCTTCGGAGCCTTCCAGCGTGTACCAGAACACCTGCCCCAGCGCCGTGGCGTCCGGTCCCAGACCGGGGTTCACTCCCGCCGGAAGCCGTTGCTGTGCGATGTTCAACTTCTCCAACAGCCGCGACCGGCACCAATAGAAATCGAACTGTTCATCGAAGATCACATAGACCAGGGAGAACCCGAACATGGAATAGGCGCGAATGGTCTTGAAACCCGCGGTGCCCTGCAGGAAGGTCGTCAACGGATACGTGACTTGATTCTCAACGTCCTGCGGCGACCGGCCGGGCCACTCCGTAAAGACGACTTGCTGGTTCTCTCCGATGTCGGGAATGGCATCGACCGGAATGGGATCGCGGGGAATCAGAGGTACGTCGACTTTGAACGGCATGACGCGATAACCCCATGCCATGATCAAAGCCAGTAGCAGGAGCACGACCAGACGATTCTCGAGGCAAAATCGAATGATGCGGTCGATCAGGGATCGCGGGTGCGATGCGTTTGCGAAAGCCGGGCTGGTGGGATCGGCCATTTCAATGCCCCCTTTCACTTGCACCGGCGGGACCGGGTTCGATCACTTCCTTGAACACTCCGCAGGTGAACATCTCCGCGCCGAAGTACGGATTCTCCAGCCCCTCCTTGTTTTGCAACCAGTCCGCGCCGCGGTTGTTGAAGGCCATGGGACAGTGATAGCGACGGATCGGTTGCTTCCCGCTCGATCCGAATGTCTTAACCACCCCGATCAGTCGGTTGGATAAGTGCTCATAAGCTGCTCTCGCACCTCCAATGTTTTTGGCCGAATAAAGGTCGATCGTAGTCGCTCTGATTGGTAGGTACTCTTTGACCCAAATTCCTTGATGATTCGTTGGTACGTCCCTTACCTTGATGGAGGCGAGCGCTGTCTCTAGCCGTTTTGCTCCCATCTGTGCATCGTCCAATCGGTCGTGACTGAGCGCGTCCTGAATCACAAAGTACGCGTCATACACGCCGTCGAGCAGCGCCAGAAGCTGCGGATCAACAGGACTTCGCCTTACCGTTGCCGGCGCTTCCTCGACAGAGGGACTCATCATGCTTCGTCGGCCAAGGATCTGAACCGCGCTATCAATCTGGACATTTCCGTTAACGACGACCCGCTCTCCTTCGCGCAATCCACCCTTGACCAGATAGAACTCGCCGGTTCGCGGTCCCAGCTCGATCTCTCGTCCATCGTAAGTTGCGGGCTGGTCCGGATTCTCGACATACACCATCGCCCGCTTGCCCGTAAGTAGTGGCGCAGTGACCGGAATGATCAAAGGTGCGACATCGTGCGCCGCACCGGCGGAGACGTATCCCAGGGACTCCGCGGTCACCAGCGGCATTCCACAGACGTCGCACACACCGGGCGCGTCCTTGACGATTTCCGGGTGCATGGGGCTGATCCACTTCCCGGCTAGCACCTCATCCATCACCTTTCCGCCCGGTGCGACTTTCGAGCGCACGAAGGCCCGTACGAACATCTCCGGTTTCAGACGGCCGTCGGGATTGGGAACATTGACGCGGACCTTCACCGTGCGCGTCTTCGGATTGAGCGTGGGATCGATGAAGGAGATTCGACCGCGAAAGACCTCACCCGGATACGCCTCCGACTGAAATTCCACCTCCTGCCCATAACGGAGCCACGCCAGATCGGACTCGTAGGCGTCCAGCTTTACCCATACGCTTGACAGATCGGCGATGGTGTAGAGCCGATCTCCCATTTCGACGTACATTCCCTCGACGGCCTGCTTTTCAATTACCACGCCGCCGATTGGCGCGAAGATCGTGGTATGGTCAGAAGCCGTGCCGCGCTTCTCGATTTCGTCGAGTTGCTCCTGCGTGAGTCCCCAGAGAAGCAGCTTCTCCCGCGTCGCGGCAAGGGAGCGCATGGCCGCCTCCCTCAAAACGGGGATGCCGATGGGCTGTGCCTCCTGTACGCCCTTGGCGGATTGCAGTAATTCCTCCTGCGCGGTCAGCAGTTCCGGGCTGTACAGGGAGATGAGATGGTCGCCCTTCTGCACGCGCACGCCGGTGTAGTCCACGAAGAGTCGATCCAGCCTTCCCGCGACCCGCGCGGAGATGGAGCGCACCCTCGTCTCATCGAACTCCACTTTGCCGAACAGTTTGATTTCCGTGGCCACGAACCGACGCTCCACGGCTGCAGTTTGGACCTCCGCCAGCCGCTGCGCTCGCGGGGATAGCGTGACTGAAGGGCCGGAATCATCCGCTGTTCCGCCGCCGGATTCCTCGACGGGCACCATGTCCATTCCGCAGACCGGACATTTGCCCGGTTTGTCCACCGGCGGGATGCACATCATCGAGCACGCGTACTTGACGGTCTTGCTCGGCGGGGCAGTCGCAACTACAGGGCCATTCGGCTGCAAAGCAGGACCTGTCCTCAGACTTGTCCGGCCTATCCACACACCGAGCAGGAGTATGGCAACCAAAACTGTTAGACCGATCGCCATGCGAACGACGCGCGATGAAAATGACCGCGCAATCGTCCGACCAGGGCCATGATTCATTTCTTCTGTATTCATGATTTTTCCTCGGCATATCCAGGAGGGCGCATACGCACACCGCGCAAGCGTCATTCTCCACGGCGCGCTCACTAGCGGCGCCGCAGAGTAGTCAGTTAACGGATACGCTCAAGAGGCTAGATCAGAAGCACGCACAACATGATGTGCGTGAGTTGACAAGGCGGGCCGTGGGCAATCGCCCGGACAGGGACGGTCGGAGGTTCAATGGGCATCGCAGATGCGTTCGCCGGAAGGACCGCGTGTACGTCCCGCGTGTGCTCCGGTACTACGCGAAGCGGCTGCACCGTGGGAACGGCCTTCATCGGACAGCGGCATAAGCTGCCGCCCTGCGACGGGAATGATGGATTCGACGGCTTCCCGCAGCAGCATCGACACTGCGGGCCGCAGCCGCAATGGCATTTTGTCGACGCGGTCGGCCTCTTTGACCTGACCGCATCACCCGCCGGAACGGTCGCAAACTGCCAGGAGAGAACGGCCAATGAAAGGAGAATGCATCGCGTCATGGCTACCTGCAGTATATTTCGAGGCACGCGTTTCTGCAACTCTTGATCACGCTGTGACACCCTCGATATCGGCTTTTTCTGACCGCCAAAAGCGATCGGAAGGCAGGGTCTTTCAATTTTTGGGTTAGAGTTGGTCGATAAAGGCGTTGGTCAGGGAGGACCAAGCCATGTCACAGGTTATTTCGCTTTGGGAGGCGTTTGCGCAGGTTCCCGATCCGCGGGA
>Ga0187893_10003330_pt1 | contig 32852 bp, 23 predicted proteins | sample MA1701074metaG_FD_139574 | JGI IMG/M metagenome (GOLD analysis project Ga0187893, IMG submission 139574) | White microbial mat communities from a basaltic lava cave in the Kipuka Kanohina Cave System on the Island of Hawaii, USA - MA170107-4 metaG ...
GAAAATACGGTGAGTAATCACAATCGCAGTTTTATCTGCCAGGTATTCGTTCAGGTTGCTGGTGATCTGGTTTTCGGTTTTGGCATCCACAGCGCTAAGGCAGTCATCAAAGATGACGATAGCCGGGTTTTTCAGCAGAGCTCTTGCTATGGAAATACGCTGCTTTTGTCCGCCGCTTAATGTGACGCCTCTTTCGCCTATCATCGTTTGATAACCTCCGGAAAAATTCAATATTTCCCTATGCACACTTGCCTGCTGCGCTGCTTTTTCCACTGCGGCTGCATTCGTTTTTTCCACACCAAAAGCAATGTTATTATAGACAGTATCGCTGAACAAAAAAACATCCTGGGGCACGTAGCTGATCTGCTCACGAAGATTTTTAAGGCTTAAGTTTTTTATGTTTGAATCATCAAGCCTTATCTTTCCGCTTGTTGGGTCATACATTCGTAACAGCAATTGGGCAATAGTTGTTTTGCCGCTTCCTGTTCTTCCCACTATAGCGATCCTCTCTCCTTTTTTTATATGAAGATTAAAATTTTTTAATGCCTGTATGCCTGTGTCCTTATAAATGAAATTGACATTTTCAAAAAGAATATTCCCCTGCAACAAGACATTGGCCGGTTTAGCCGGTTCGGGAATAAATGGTTTTGTTTCCAAAAATTCATTGATCCTTTTTTGCGATGCTGCAGCTCTTTGCATCATGCTTGCAGTAAGACCAATGGCGCTTACAGGAAAAGTGAGCATATTAATGTATAAAACAAATTCTACAATAGTTGCAAGGTCAATGTTATGCCCGCCCTGTATGTAATACAACCCACCAATCATTATTGTAAGCAAAGTGCTTAACCCGATCAATAAAGTAATAGAAGGAAAATAGATGGCTTCTACCTGTGCAAGACCGATGGCGTTTTTCCTGTACTCTTCACTGTTTTTTGAAAAAAAGCCAAGCATCGCTTTTTCCTGCACAAACGATTTGATAACACGAATACCCGAATAAGACTCCTGCGCATTGGTAGTAAGATCGGAAAGTAATGCCTGTATCCTTTCACTCTTGCGGTGTATGCTGATGTTTACATAATAAATAGTAACTGCCAGTATGGGTAACGGCGCCAGTACATAAAGCGTAAGCAGTTCATCTCTCCTGAACATAAAAAAAACAGCCAGTGAAATAACTGCTACGAGGTTGACAAAATACATAATGGCGGGCCCAGAAAACATTCTAACCCTGCTTACATCTTCAGAAATACGGTTCATCAGGTCGCCGGTGCTGTTTCGCTTGTAAAAAGCCATATCGAGCTGCTGATAATGCCGGTATATTTCGTTTTTCTGATCAAATTCTACATGACGGCTCATAACGATAATGGTTTGCCGCATTAAAAACATAAAGACGCCGCGAAGCAGAGCAAGAATTAATATAACGATACCGCAAAGGGCTACCACATTGTATACGCTGGATGTATTGGAAACACTGTCAATAAAGCGCTGCACCAAAAAGTCATAATTGGGTTCGTGGGTGGGCGGTTTGTAACCGGGTATTTGTTTTATTTCATGTATTTTTCGCTGTACAAAATCAATTATAAACCTTGTGACCTGCGGAGTAAGTACGTTGAAATAGTTGGACAAAAAAATAAAAAGGATACCAATGACAAGGCGGATACGGTACTTCCATAAATATTTATATACAGCTTTTAGATGTTTCATGCCGGGGCGCAATTTACTTAATAAAAAACCAGCTTTATTTCTGCAAAATCTGCATTAACATTTAGAAAAAACAAACCGCTCATAAAAAAAGACACCTCAGCTGCAATCAAAAATGTGGATAAAATATCATGCCGCTGGTATTTCTTTTAATGAAGTATTGTCTCTATTATTGTAATGGTTTTTCATAGGATATTGGATTTAAAACAGGGCTGGATTTCTATCCTGGCCCTTTTTTATTTTCTGCCTCTGCCCATCAAATACCATTCGTGAGATGCCATGCATGGCGTCTCTGCCTAATCCGCAATTCATCCAATCATTTTAACAAGTCATGTACCCGCTGATTGCTGGCGGCTGATTATTGCTGAATCTTTACAGCATCAAAACAATCGAAAACCTTAACCACAACCTTAAATCTATTTTATGCAAAAGAGAAAGATCACACCGGCTTCAGGACTTATCATAGTCTGCATGCTCGTAAGCCTTAGCTTTTTATTTTCTTCTTATCAGGCCAAAAAAATGACGGATGATATCTGGAAAATATTGGGGCTTTCCCGACAATCAGGAACTGATGCGGTCAAAAACAGTTTTCTCAATGGCTATTTATATTACTATGGTGTAAAAAATGCAAAAAACATTGCTGTAAATGACCGTGCATCTATTGCCAAAAATTTGCTGAACTATACCAAAGAATATATCAGCAGTGCAGAATTCAAAAACCAATATGAAACCATGCGCCAAAATGCCAAGCCGCAGGAGCCGGTATTGAAACCATTGCGCAGCATTGCGGAAATTCAAAAAACCGAAATAGCAAAAACAGAACAATCTATTAAAGACGCTGAAAAAACTATGAAAGAACTGAAAGGCGACTTTGCCAAAAACATACAGCCCGTTGTAGATATGCTTCGCAAAAATCTGAAAGAATACCAGGATCCCAATCACCAGATTTTTGCTTCTATTGCTATGGGAGAAAAATATCAAAACGAAAACGAAGTAAAAAGATACAATGAGAACATGAGCGAATGGCAAAAAGATTATCCTGAAAATATTAATGAGTTTGTAGCAGATAAACTGAAGAAAATGCTGGAGTACACAAAAGACATTGATTACAATGCAGCATTGGTTGAAAAATATGGCAAGAAAAGATTTGTAAACCCCGCTTATGAAGGTAAAAGAACTGAATGGAAACAAGGTTTCAGGGCCGGTAAAGAGGTAACAGAACAGGCGAGAGCTTTTGCGGAAAAATGGTTGAGTGAATTAATGTGAAAAACCGAACTTTCTATTTCATCACCCTCTGCTGCGGCAGGGGGTTTTTATTGACGGCCCACAAAACTTGCTGTTATTAGAACAGCAATCTCAACGTGGGGACTGATATTTCGTTTGCAAACGAAACATTACCGTACATCTTCTTTAATTCAATCAGCTTTGCGGTTATCCGATATTTGCCTTCTGTGAAGGAAGCCAAGGAAAGCGGGAATACTTTGGCCAGCAGTATTTGCCATCTTGACAACTTTAGTGGCCGGACTCGCTGTAAATACGAAGAAGAAAGAAACAACAGATATGAATTGACGCCGATATAATTTGTCTTCCTTCCATGTTGGATGGTCTTTCCACAAGCAAAGGAATGTGAAAAATCAAATACCGATTTGAGCCAAAAGCCAATAAATTTGTATTTTGGTATAACGAATATGAAAGATTTGGAAGTTATGATTGGTGATAGTTTAGAACTATTACCAAAATTGGCAAATGAGTCAATTCAATGTTGTGTCACCTCGCCACCTTATTGGGGTTTGAGAGATTATGAGCATTCTGCACAGATTGGTTCAGAGCCTTCTCCCGTTGATTATGTACAGAATCTCGTAAAGGTTTTTAGGGAAGTAAAACGCACATTGCGAGATGATGGAACACTATGGCTGAACATTGGGGATGGCTATGCTCGAAATGGAGGTGTAGGAAAACATGGTCCAAATGCAATGGTCGGAAATACCAAAAAGCTAATCCAAAAACGAAATTGTAAAGTACCTGATTGTTGGGGGCTTAAGGATCGTGATCTCTTGGGAATGCCCTGGCGTGTTGCATTTGCGCTTCAGGAAGATGGGTGGATTTTACGCTCTAAGATCACTTGGGTAAAAAGAAACCCTATGCCCGAAAGTGTAAAGAATCGGCCCACCAATGCAACAGAAGAGATTTTTCTTTTTGCAAAATCTCCAACTTACTATTATAATTCTGAAAGCGTCAGACAAGATAGTGGTGCCAACCTTAGAAACTACTGGATTCTAAATCAAGAAGGAGGAAAATATGGACACCCGGCTGCTTTCCCTCGTGAGCTTGCCCGGAGATGTATTCTATTAGGATCAAGGGAAGGACATATTATACTTGATCCTTTCGGTGGATCAGGAACAACAGGAGTTGTTGCAAATGAACTTCACCGCAAAGCAATCATTATCGAGTTGAATCCAACTTATGCAGAGATGGCATTATCAAGAGGCTCATCTATTCAACCACAGTTTCAATCTTTCATTGTGGAAGATTAATCAATAACAAAATGGCGCGAAGTACAGGCTCAAAAAAGCTCATCTTAGAATTTTTTCTTCAGCATATCGGAAAGGTTCTCGAATCCCGACAAATACAAGCAGCGAGCGGAGGCGCTTCGGAATGGGCGAGGCGTGTGCGGGAGTTACGAAATGAGGACGGTTATCAAATTTTAACGCACAAGGATAGAGCAGATCTAAAGCCTAACCAATACCTGATGGAAACAGCTAAGCGTATTCCCGCATTTGCCCGTAACATCTCAAAGGAAACACGTGCATGGGTATTAGAAAGGAATGGATATACCTGTCAAATGTGTGGACTTGCTGCCGGTGACCCGGACCCATATAATCCAGGTCGAACAGTTAGGTTAACAATGGGGCACATCATAGATAAATCAAAAGGTGGCGATGACTCACGAGGAAATTTAAGAGCTATTTGCACAAATTGTAATGAAGGCCTTCAAAATACTGCATTGCCTAAGCCTGATCGGATTCATCTTCTTGCTTAAATTCGGCGGGCAACCATAAGTGACCAACAAGTCGTGCTTGAGTGGCTCCTTAAAAAGTTCAATAAGCGGTTAGGGGAATAAGGCCTCGATTGTTTGTGTCACCAGAAATAAGAAAATAAAAATGATAGAATGTTATGCTGAGTTCTGTTATCCGTAGCGTTCGCTTTGCCTAAAAAAGATGAACATTCCTACAAGTTGAATAAATAAAAAAAGCTGAATCGTGTGCTTTGAACCGTAGCAAGTCCGGTATTTGCAATTTGCAACGAAGCATTAGCTTCAAAAAAGCTGTCACACCATCTGCAAAAGGTCAGAAGCAGACAAATAAAACATCCAAATTACTTCACCCCTCTTACCAGCATCGGCAAAATATAAACCGAATCAGAAGCGGTAATAAATAAAATATTTCTTTCCCTACCACCAAAACAAACATTGGCTGTCCATTTAGATGGAATTGGAATATGGAGTATTTTTTTTCCGGAAGAATCATACACGGTAACACCATTGCCGGTGAGATAAAGATTGCCTTTATCATCTAATGTCACTCCGTCTGACCCTTGTTCAACAAATAATTGTTTATTGCTTAAGCTTCCGTCTTTTTCAATAACGTATTTATATGTTTTGCCACCGCCAATGTCTGCCACATATAAAAATTTTCCATCGGAAGTGCCCACTATACCATTTGGCTTTATAATATCATCGGTTATTGCGATTGGCTGCTTTTCGCCTTTGCGTAACAGGTAAACTTTTTCTTTTTCCAATTCCGGTTTGTTCCTCTTCCAATAAGGACGCTGATAATAAGGATCGGTAAAATATATATCGCCATTTGAATGTACCCAAAGATCATTTGGTCCATTCAACTTGCTGCCATTTATTTTTTTTATCAGAACAGTTATTTTCTTTTTGGGTGAAATGCTCCACAACTCATTTTTTTTATCGGCGCAGGCCAGCAGGTTTCCTTCATTATCAAAATATAATCCGTTTGATCTTCCTGTTTTATCAAGAAAAATAGAAAGTTTACCATCAGTGCCATACTTCCATATTTTATCATTTGGCTGATCTGTAAAAAAGATATTACCCTCCTTATCAACAGCAGGCCCTTCGGTAAAACTAAACTGGTTGGAAACTAATTGAGGCGATACACCTGGCGCAATAAGACTATCCATCGCTTCATTTGCCTTTAATGATAAGTGCGACAAAATGAATGAGCCAAAAATCAAACCATGTAACAGATGCCAACCTTTCATTTTTTTTAAAATATACTTCAAAAATACTTTCAACTGCAAATTATCGTTTCTTTTATTAGTATAAATTAGTGTTCTCTCATTAGCATTAATTGGCGTTCAACTATTCTCTTCGCCGGTAATAAAAAGTAAAAATGTATATAACAACACGAATAAACGAATAGGACAGCCAGCGAACGAATTGGTTATATAAGTTTTTTGCTTTTGCATGATTTTCCCTGGTTACCCGGACGCAATCATCATCAATGATGTCTTGCAATATTTTTTGCGTTTCGCCGGCAAAAGCATCATTGTGCACATTTATATTCAACTCAATACTTGCATAAGCGCTGATGTTATTAATATTATAAGATCCTATGGTCATCCATTTACCATCGCAAACAGCAATCTTTCCGTGCAAAACTCCTTTTTGATATTCATAAATCTCAATATCATTGCGAAGAAGCCAATCATACATATACTTCTCTGCATTTTTTGATACGGGAATATCTGAAATACCTGCGGTTACTACTTTAATACGAGTGCCTCTTTCTCTTGCAAAACTCAATTGCTTGCGAATAATATGTCCCGGTAAAAAATAACTGCACAATAGGATCACTTCTTTAGTTGAATATCTAAGCATCTCAATATAGGTAGCAGAAATTTCGTTTTTTCTTCTTACCCAATCATTGCGCCGCATCACGACATTGCATTGAGGTAATTGTTCTATTGCTAAAGTTTCCGCTGGTTGACAAGTACCAAACTCATTAACGGCTAAATAATTGTTCCATGTTTTCCAGCAAAGAATACAAAGCTCTTTGGCAATCTCGCCTTCCATATATATTGCAAAATCAAGCCATGCCGGATCATCAGGCAGATCATTATAACGGTCGGCGATATTGATACCTCCTACCAATGCGTAAGTTGCATCCACTGTTATTACTTTCTGATGCAGTCTTCTTCCGAAATAAAAATAGCGGCTCTTAAAAAGCGGATTGAATGATCTGAACTGTATACCAGCCTGTATCAACTCGTTTATTAAAGCACGGGACATCATCCTTGCTTCATAGCCATCAACCAGTAAAAAAACGTTCACTCCTCTTTTTACAGCAGCTTTTAACGCCTCAGCTACCAGCCTACCGGTTTGATCGCTGCCATAAATATAAACCTGTACATGAATAGTATCCCGTGCGTTGGCAATCAATTGTAAAAGGCAATCAAAATAAGGTTTGCCGCCGCGAAGCAATTTCACGCTGTTGCGTGTTGTAACGGGATTTATTTTTTTTCTTTTACTCATACCGGCAATAATACAATCAGCAGGTACAACAATTTTCTTCAATATTAAATACAAAGCTGATGCAAAAGTTGTTTGCTCCAGTTTTTTTGCTGACTATAATCACCAAAACTCATGAACAGCCTCAGCGATACAAAGTTTTAAAATTAGTTGCTTTGAAATATCGGATTTATAGCTTATGAAATCATCTTATCGTTGACTATGCCATAAAATAAAAATTATGTTTGGAAAATTAAGCACAAATCAAATCGAGGAACTATTAAAAAACCAGTTTATCGGGCGGATCGGTTGTCATGCTAATGATATGACCTATGTGGTGCCCATCAGCTATGTGTATGATGGCACTTATATATACGGAAATACGGAAGAGAGAATGAAAATTACTATAATGCGAAAAAATCCAAAAGTGTGTTTTGAAATTGGCGATACAAAGGATCTTGTCAACTGGCAAAGCGTATTGCCTGGGGTGAGTTTGAAGAATTGAAAAATGGCAGAGAAAGGGATGACGCTTTATAGAAACTGATTGCAAGAGTATTGCCCGCTATCACCAGCGAAACCATGCACATCTCCCCACAGTGGCCATTTGCTGCTGACGATACTTCAACCATTGAAGGTGTGATGTACAGAGTAAAGCTTATAGAAAAGACAGGCCGCTATGAAAAAAGTGAAGACAATATCTTCTTTGCAAGCTGATAAAAATTTTATTGGTCAAAAAAATTATTATTTGTACTCTTACCCTCTTGTACCTTGTACTGTCATGTCCTAAAAAAAGTAGACATTATTATTACTACCTTTTTTCTTTTTTTTGTTACTTTTTTTTCTTTTTTAGTTTCCACATTCAATTTGTGAATATCGGCTGAACCCATTGACTTTATTGATGTTTATGCTGCTTTGTGTATTTGCTGTGGTGTGTATAAGTTCAATGACCAATGTGGGCGGCGATTGTTGTAACTTTCTATTGCCTGTTTTACTGCTTTTAATGCCACAGCTTTATTTGCAAATGCTTCATCCAGCAAAAACTCTTGTTTCAAAATTCCATTTACTCTTTCTGCCATTGCATTCTCGTAACAATGATTTTGTTCCGTCATACTGATTTCCATTTTATGCCGGTTTAATATCTCCACATATTCTTTACAGCAATATTGTATGCCTCTGTCTGAATGATGAATAACTTCTTCGGGCTTCGGGCATTGTTTGATTGTCATTTGCAAGGCTCTGATGGCTCCATCTATTGCAAGGCTCTCGGACAGATACCAACCGGTTATCTTCCTTGACCATACATCAGTTTGCAGAAATAAATACACAAATCCTTCACGGGTTCGTAAATAGGTAATATCGCTTGCATATGCCTGATTGGGCCCTGTTAAAAGTTTTTCTTTCAGCTTGTTTTTATACTTATGGAACCGATGCCAGGAATCTGTTGTAGTTACATATTTTTTTCTTCTTTTCACCAGCAATCTATGTTTGCGTAAAATATCAAAGAACTTGTCTCTGCCAATACTGCCCTCCAGTTTATCCAAATCAGCCTTTAACAGCTTATATAGCTTCTTTCCACCTACCCTGGGTTGATAGCGTCTTATATCCCGCACCAGCCTTATTACAATATCTTCCCGAAGGGCTACTGCTGCTTTTGCTTCTAAAGATTTGTAATAACCTGAGCGGCTATATTCAAAATAAGAACACAGCTTTTCTATCGGGTATTCTTTTTCTTTGTTACTTCTTTCGATAGCTGTTGTCCTAAATTTTTTTTTACATCTGTCTGATAGTTTTCATTTACTATATCTATCAGCGTTTCCAATGCATGCTTTTCCATTGTAGCATCAGCTAAGGCTATTTTCAGTTTTTTTATTTCTGCTTCAAGCTCCTTTACACGGTCTTTTTCTCCTTTCACTTCTACTCTTACTATTTTGTTTAATAAATGATTTTTTCCAAATTTACGCACCCAACTTTGAATAGTGTCCCCACCTTTTATTCCATATTGCCTGCGGGCCTGTAGGAATGTCAACCCCTCTTCCTCAATTTCCCTAACAACTTTCTGTTTAAAGCTAATGCTGTACCGGAATGTTTCCTTCTGTTGTTTTGCCATAATTTGTGTCAGATTTTAAGTTTAAAATCTGTCCACTTAATTCAGGACAAGACATACCCTCTTTGTTCCTTGTACCTTGCACCTTGTTACTTGCCCCTTGTACCTTGCGCCTTAGCATCAATTTCCTCCTATTCGCCTCATCATGTTTTTAGCCACCTTCCAGTTCCATTTTGCAAACCGGCCTCTTTGCACTACATAGCGGTTATCATATTCTTCATGCAAAAAATAATGAAAAACGAATTTTTCTTTCGGATCCTGCCAGCCGACTATTTGTCCAAACCGGAGATCATTAAACACCAGCGTATCGCCCCATTTCTCTACAGTATAAAAATTTTGCGAAAAACGGATAAGCTTATGCACATCTTCATGGTCTTTTACAGGATTTAATAATGATTCATTTTTTGGAAAATACTGAAAGGATATTTGCTTTTTTGTATCAAACAAGGAACGAAAGCCAACATGATAACCGGTATCATTGCCTGCTACAACAAACCACAACCAGTTTTGCAATGGCGCCGGCGTTGAAAGATATTGCGTATAACTAATGTGCTGCTTTTGCAATATTCCCTTTACATCTTTATTGATAGTGTACTTATTAAAAAGACAATAAAAAAGATAAATAGCGCTTAGGCCAAGACCCATTTGCCACCATCTTTTTCGCCGGGGAACATTGCGCCTGAAAATGAGCAACGCTATAAATGCTATGCCCGGCCAGATAGAAAAGAATGGATCAACTACATAAATGACATTGAACGAAATTCTTTTTTGAGTGAATGGCTCAAACCAACCTACCCCGTAATTATTAAATGCATCAAGAAAAATATGAATGAAAATGACGGTACCAAAAAAGAATATCCATTTTCGCAAACTTATATTATGCGGACGATGCCATCGTTCGGCCAACAAGGCCATTAAGGGAGTAATGAGCAGACAAAATAAAAACGAATGAGTGAAGCCGCGATGAGCAAGCAAACTGCCGGATACATCCATCCAGAAAGATGCTGCAAAATCAATATCCGGAACACTTTGAGCCAGGGCACCCCATAGCATGGCTTTTTTACCAACAGTTTTTCCTGCAAAAGCCTCGCCCATACAAGCGCCAAGTGCTATATGTGTTAATGAATCCATTAAACTTTTTTTCCACCCTTGTTTAATACTGCACGACGCCAGTAAAGAACACAGCAATAAAAAAGCCAATTGACTCAATTTTCTTTCTTTAAAGTTTATAATCCGATCTTCATCAATTGTTATTCATCTTATTTCTCAATCTTTATTATTCATTGAGCTATAAAAAAAGAAAGCTTTATTTCTTTCGTTAAAAATAAAGGTAAAAATCATGTCCAGGCAAATGCATGATAACCCAACATGGCTTTGCCAAATCTACTTTACTACCGCAGACGGCAAAATGATGCAGGGTTAACCTTCTTTCTGATTATGATCAAAAAAAGCAACGTAATTATTAATCGGGGAAATGTTGCAGGCAAAAACAGCAGCATTGGCATGAAAGGCTAAAAAAAATCAAATTCTCTGCATTTGATATAACCTATGGGTATGGCAGGCATACTCCAACCGGCAAAGTCAGGAATTTTAAAGTATTGATCTTTTGGCTCGATCAAACTGATAACCGGAGCTACACTTACAATTTCCAGTTTACCGTAGCGCTGAACAACACTGAAGGAAGAAAGAGTTGGATTTTTTGAAACAGTATCCGCCTTGCTTAAGCGGCTCGCATAGTTTTTTTTCTGTGCTTGTTGCATATTTTTCCAGGTAAGGTGCATCCTGCTATACATGGTTTTCCGGTTTGCACCTTTGCATGGCAAGACAGATTATAAAATCATTATTTAAAATCTATCGAAACAAAGCAACAGGCCTGCGAGCAGCCTTTATACTTTATCAATAGTAAATCGTTACAATCTAAAAAGGAAAAGGGGACGAAAGAAGTTGATTGGATATTGGATTTCGTTTTCCGGAAACAGGATATCGTTTTCCCGGGTGTGCAGATTGATTAACTAAGTTATTCAATCAACTTCCTCGGTAAATATAAATTGGCTTAACACCTAAGACAAGCGGGGAAGTGCTTAATTTATATCAGAAAATTACGATATACCGGCATCGTAATCTTCCGATTAAGAATGACTGGTTGAACGCAGAACTGCGCAATGGCATTACAATTTTAAGCATCAAAAAACAAGCAAGCTTATTTTACTTAAGCTGCAAACTCTCTTGCATTTAACTCATTTAATAATGCCATGACTTCATCATCTTCTACCTGGGTGAAATCGTCGTAAAATCTTCCTACACCGTAAAAAGGAGAAGGTATATACAGACAGATAAATTCATCTACTTCCTGCTTAATACGTTCTGCAGCCTGCTGAGAAGCTACGGGAACCGCTACTATCAGTTTTCCCGGCTTTTTATTTCGCAGCATTTTTAATGTAGCAAGAATAGTTCTGCCTGTCGCAATACCATCATCTGCTACAATTACAATTTTGTTACGAATATCCGTTGGTTCATTTCTTCCCATAAACTTCAGGTACTGTTCTTTTAACTGCTGCCTGATACGAATTGTTTCTTTTTCTATATATTCCTTTGGCACATCCTTCATTTCTTCGTCAATTGCTTCCATGATACTTTCTTCCAGTCCTATTGCTCCTATGGCATATTCTTCATTCATGGGATGACCAATCTTTTTTGCCATCAGCAGATCGAGAATAAAATTTAAATGCTTGGCGAGATAATAACCAATCGGCACGCCACCTCTCGGTACCGCCAGTATCACTCCATCTTCGTCTTTATATTTTTCAAGACGAAGAGCCAATTGCATTGCGGCATCATAACGATCAATGAAGTACATAACAACTATTTTTTATGGTTTTCTAACAACGCATGAACAAGCAGATTTTCGTCAAACCAGTTTGCTGCCAGTTGTGCCACCTCATCCAGTTTGCCGGGCTCTTCAAATAAATGTGATGCATCCTGTACGATCTCCATTCTCTTTTTGCATTTCATCATATCATAAGCTTGTTTATTCACTTCAATCACATCTGTATCCAGCGAGCCCACAATAAGTAATGTAGATGCTTTTACTTCTGCCAATGCTTGTTTGGCAAGATCAGGTCTGCCACCGCGGCTTACTACTGTCTTTACAAAAGTTTGCAGTTGAGCCGCTGCAAGCAATGCCGCCGCTACACCAGTGCTTGCTCCAAAATAACCAATAGGTAAATACTCCATTGCAGATTGTTGCAATGCCAATTCCGTTACTTTCACGAGACGAACACTTAAGAGTGCGATATTAAAACGGTTTTCATACTTTTTATCCTCCGGAATGGTAAGCAAGTCACTGAGCAAAGTTGCAAGGTGATGCTCTGATAAAATATCAGCGACATAATTATTTCTTGAACTAAAACGGCTGCTGCCACTGCCATGAGCAAAAATTATCAGTCCCCTAAGCTCTTTTGGCATTTGAAGATTTGCCCAAAGTATGGTTCCGTCTTTCAGATTAAGTTCAAGTTCCCTATTATTCATACATCAACGGTTTTATAAATACTCAAAAAAATTTTATACTTAAGCTCCTGCATTTGTTTACGACCATACTTTTAGCCGCACAATTATTATACCTCATGTATCATGCTTAAAACGGGGGATTTGCATTTATACATTGATCAATTTTGTTTGCCTGTTTAAATTGTAAAACAGGAATAAGGCCAAATTCCAGCCTGATCTTTGATTGTGTAACATTTTCCCCAATACCAAATACAATTAATTTTCGTATTGTTGATTTTAATCCGCTTTTAAGTGGAATCTTTTGTGTATAAAAAATTGAATTAAAAAATTAATTATAGCAGAATAGCAATCTGTATTTTTTATTTTAAACTTTTATTCAATACAGTTTGTTTATTGCACTCTTTCTGACACAGCCATATAAAAAATAATTTCAAACCATTAATTCTCATTCGCAGCAGGTCAGTGATTTACCAGCTTGTTTCATACTTCATTTTATTTTGTTTGAAGAGATAATGATCACAATTTTTAAAAGCTTAAGCAGAAAAAAATTTCGCCTTTCTAATTGCCAGCCGCCTGGTTGTGTAGAATAGTTTTCCATGATGTTGGCATAGCTTATGTTTTTTTCTTGTTGACCTCATTCCCTATAAAAATTAACTATTCATGCAAAAATCTCTACGCCCTGTAAGAACCAACTATGCTCTGTCATATAGGATCAAGTCTTCAAAAAACTTTTCCCTGGTTTTTGTTTTATTGTTGCTGTTTTCTATTAAAGTAAAATCGCAATCACTGCCTTCAGGATTCAGCCAGGTGCTTGTTGCAAATGGAATAAGCAGTCCGACAGTTATGGCTTTTGCTCCCGACGGAAGAATTTTTGTTGCCCAGCAAAACGGGCAATTGCGTGTCATTAAAAATGGAAGTTTATTATCGCAGCCCTTTGTTAGTTTATCAGTAAACTCGTCGGGAGAACGTGGGCTTTTAGGTATTGCATTCGATCCCAATTTTTCTTCCAACCATTATGTTTATCTCTACTACACTGTTTCATCAGCACAATACAACCGGATCAGCCGTTTTACTGCCAATGGTGATGTAGCTTCAGGAGGAGAACAGGTAATATTGAATCTTGATCCATTGAGCGATGCCGCCAATCATAATGGAGGCACCATGCAGTTTGGCCCTGATGGAAAATTATATATTGGTGTAGGTGAAAATGCTAATTCATCCTATTCGCAACGCACCGATACTTATCATGGAAAAATATTACGTATTAATCCTGACGGAAGCGTACCACCTGGTAATCCTTTTACCAGTGGCAATAACCAGCAATTGCGTATTTGGGCATGGGGTGTAAGAAATCCTTACACTATCGCTTTTCAGCCCGGCACCGGAAAATTGTTTGTAAATGATGTTGGCGGCAGTTCATGGGAAGAAATTAATGACGCCACTTCAGGTGGAAAAAACTTTGGATGGCCCAATGAAGAAGGATGGGGTGAAAGTTTTGCCAGCCCTGTTTATGCCTATGGGCACGGTGGCGGCATTGGATCGGGATGTGCTATAACAGGAGGCACTTTTTTTAATCCTTCATCTACCAATTATCCACCTTCTTATTATGGGAAATATTTTTTCATGGATTATTGCAACAATTGGATTGATATGCTTACGCTAAGTGGCGGCTCTGCCAGCCGCGCCAATTTTGCAAGCAATATAGCAGGAAGTGCATTGGGGTTAGTGACTGGTACGGATGGCAATTTGTATTTTCTTTCACGGGATAATAATGCAGTTTATAAAATCGTATATGCAGGCGGATCATCTGCACCTGTTATTACCAATCAGCCACAAAACCTTACTGTATCCGAAGGAAACAATGCAACATTTAATGTAACAGCTACAGGCACTGCACCGCTGAATTACCAATGGAGAAAAAACGGAAGCAATATCAGCGGCGCCAACAGTTCATCTTACACTATCACATCTGCCGATGCTGCTGATGCAGGCACTTACTCCGTTGCAGTAAGCAATTCAGCAGGGTCGGTAACAAGTAATAATGCAACATTAACTGTTACACAAGTTAATGAACCACCGGTTGCAACGATAAATACACCAACAGCGGGTACAACCTATGCCGGCGGATCAGTTATCAATTTCAGCGGTACAGCCACCGACCCCAATGGAAGTCTTGGATCGGGCGCCTATACCTGGTATGTTATTTTCCATCATGACACACATAACCACCCCGGGCCTTCGGTTACTGCTAATGGATCTTCCGGTTCATTTACTATTCCTGCAGCAGGTGAAACTGCTGCCAATGTATTTTATCGCTTGTATCTTGTAGTCACCGATCCGCAAGGTGCAAAGGATACTGCATACAGGGATGTATTACCAAGAACATCAACGATCACATTAAATACTAATCCGCAGGGATTGACGGTAACATTGGATGGACAACCGTTTACCGCACCGCTAACAGTAACCAGTGTAGAAGGTGTGGTCAGAAGTATTGGCACACCGAGTCCGCAAAATAACAATGGAACAAGTTATACTTTCACCAGTTGGGCACACGGCGGTAATCAAACACAAACCATTGCTACACCGGTTAACAATACAACTTACACTGCCAACTTCAGTTCATCTGTTGTTATCACTAATCAACCGCAAAGTATTACCGTTGTACAAGGCAACAATGCAACATTCAGCGTAACGGCTACAGGCACTCCGCCACTAAGCTATCAATGGAGAAAAAATGGAACTAATATCAATGGAGCCAACAATTCAACTTACACTATCTCCTCTGTTAACTCATCACATGCCGGCAATTATTCTGTTGTAGTTAGGAATGCATCAGGAAGCGTAACCAGTAATAATGCAACGTTAACCGTCACTACTGCACCGGTAATTACATCTCAACCGCAAAGTATTACTACAGCACAGGGAAGCAATGCCACTTTCACGGTTACAGCTACAGGATCAGCGCCATTAAGTTACCAATGGAGAAAGAACGGAACCAATGTTGGTGGAGCAAATGGTTCATCATATACTATTTCGTCTGTTACAACTGCAGATGCAGGTAATTATTCTGTTGTCGTAAACAATAATTACGGAAATGTAACCAGTAGCAATGCAACTCTAACTGTCACTACTGCACCGGCAATTACCTCTCAACCGCAAAACTTCACAGCATCACAAGGCAGCAACGCAACATTCACTGTTACTGCTACAGGAACTGCACCGTTAAGTTATCAATGGAGAAAGAACGGAACCAATGTTGGCGGAGCAAATGGTTCATCATATACTATTTCAGCTGTTACAACTGCAGATGCGGGTAATTATTCTGTTGTCGTAAGCAATAGTTACGGAAATGTAACCAGTAACAATGCAACTCTGACAGTTACTACTGCACCGGTAATTACATCTCAACCGCAAAGTATTACTACAGCACAGGGAAGCAATGCCACTTTCATGGTTACAGCTACAGGATCAGCGCCATTAAGTTACCAATGGAGAAAGAACGGAACCAATGTTGGCGGAGCAAATGGTTCATCATATACTATTTCGTCTGTTACAACTGCAGATGCAGGTAATTATTCTGTTGTCGTAAACAATAATTACGGAAATGTAACCAGCAACAATGCAACTTTGACAGTAACAACAACACCTGTTATCACTAGCCAGCCACAAAGCATTATCGCTACCGAAGGCAGCATTGCAAGCTTTTCTGTAACGGCTTCGGGCACTGCACCGCTGAGTTATCAATGGAGAAAGAATGGTGTGATTATAAGCGGAGCCAATAGCTCTTCATATACTATAGCTTCCGTCAATGCGTCTCATGCAGGGAATTATTCAGTAGTTGTAAGCAATGATTATGGAACTGCTACAAGCAACAATGTCACATTAGCTGTAACATCAGATTCAGATGACGGCTCGTTAAGAGATCCGGACGATCCGGAAAACCCGGTGAATGGCCTTGATTATTCCTATTATCATGGCACATGGACGCAGATCCCTGATTTTTCAACCTTGAGAAAAGAAAAAAGTGGAACAGTAAACAACTTTAATCTTACCCCAAGAATGGAGAATGATAATTTCGGTTTGCGGTTTGAAGGCTATATTTCTGTACCTGCTGATGGTATTTATATTTTCTATGTTTCTTCTGACGAAGGAAGCAGGTTGTATATAGGCGATAGCTTAATAGTTAGCAACGATGGATTGCATTCCGTGCAGGAACGTTCAGGACAAATAGGTTTGAAAGCAGGTCTTCACTATATAAGGGTAGAGTATTTTGAAAAATCAATGAGCCAGGAGTTGGCGGTTAGTTATGAAGGGCCGGGCATTGCCAAACAAGTGATCCCTGATGCAATCTTATTCAGAGAAGTTCCGTCAGTGTATGTTTTAAATACGTTTGGTGATGCACATGTTCAGTCAGGTCATCTAACTAATGTCAACTTTGGATCCTATCCTGTTATGTGGCTTGGTAATCCTGACGATACTTATGAGATATTCCTTCGCTTTGATATTTCCAGTTTAAGGGCGGATATTTCTTCTGCAAAACTTCGCTTATATGGTGGATTAAACAGCACGACCATTTCTTCCGCTACTGTGAACGCTTATGATGTTGCTTCACAGTCATGGCTTGAAAGAACGATCACCAACAGCAATAAACCTTCGGCAGGATCGGCAGTACTCGCTTCCACAACCGTTGGCAATGATGCCTGGTATTATGAATGGGATTTGACCAGCCATATCAACAACCTAAGAAACAATGGTCAATTATATGTTTCATTGTTGGTTAAATGTGCTTCGTCAACCGGAAACGGCATGATTGATTTCAATGCAAGAGAAAATTCGGCAAACAAACCTGAACTAAAGATTGAGTATGCTGCACCAACCACGGGAACCAGACCAGTGGGTAACTCAACTACTACCCTGTCCTCAAACAGCAATTCAAACCCAGGCAATATTACAAAGATGCCTCAGGGGTTGAATATGGCTTCAGCTTGTTTTGCAATATATCCCAATCCGCTTCGCGATAACTTTACGATCAGTTATTCAGCTTTATTCAGAAACAGGAAACTGCAGATAACAGATATGAACGGACGAGTATTAAAAGAAGTTTACCTGTCAGGTACAAACACGCAAAACATCAGAACGGATGAATTGAAAGCAGGAACATATTTACTTAGCATCACCACAGGTAAAACAAAATGCTCACAAAAAATAATGATTGCCAAATAGAGAAAAAGAGAGAACCCTAACGGGTATCATAGTTGGATGTTAAGGTAAAGCAGCTCATTTTATGGGCTGCTTTTTTAAGATTACAATTGATCGAAAAAAGATTGGTTTTTTATAATGCACATTTCTGTCTTGCAAAAATCCACAGGACTGTGGAAGTTTATACTCATTTTTTGAAGGATAGAAAGGCTGACGAAATAAGAATCTGAAGAAGCTTAAAACTCATACTTATAAATCAGGAAATTATGACTATTGGAAATTGTTGATGCCAAATGGAACAGCATTTGCATTTGTTGTAAGTACAGATTTTCATAGGATATTGGATTTTTAAAAACGGGGGTAATTTCCATTACCCCCAATTTTTTTTACAACACTAAATTTTTGCTGATATTTTATACGGTTAGTTGCCTGAATAAGGCTTTTCAGGTAAACCGATCCAAAAGGTAGAACCCTTCTCCAGCTCACTCTCAGCTTTGATAAAACCATTATGTTTCTCGATGATCTTTTTACAAATAGATAAGCCTACGCCGGTACCTTCATATTCATGATAGCTGTGCAGTCTTTTAAAAACCATAAATATCTCATCGGCATATTTTGGATCAAAGCCAATTCCGTTATCGGTGATGGCTACTTTATAATAACTGGCAGCGCCGTTTCCGTTTAGATACTGGTGCACTTCGGGTTTTGACATTTTTGCAGCTTCAATATGCACTTCGGGCGCAATTGAATTTTTACGAAACTTAATAGCATTACCGATCAGGTTATAAAAAAGCTGTTGCATCAGCCCGGGAATTACCCAAACTTCAGGGAGCCTGTCAACATGAATGTGAGCATGTGATTTTTCCACTTCTATTTCCAGTTCATTGATGGCCTGCTGTATCAATATATTCAGGTCTGTTTTTCTGAAATCAGAAGTATTAAGAGAATGTCTTGAAAAACTCAGCAAGTCATTGATCAGCGTTTGCATTCGCCGGGATGAGCTGATGATCTTTTCAAAATACTTTGTCTCTTCCTCTTCAAGATTTTTTCGTGTAAGTATTTTATCGCTAAACACCATGATCTTGCGAAGAGGCTCCTGCAGATCATGCGATGCCACATAAGCAAACTGGTCGAGCTCTTCATTCATTGCCTGCAGGTGAGCATTATTTTGCAAAAGCTGTTCATTCAATTGCTTCACCTTTTCTTCCGACGCTTTACGCTCTTCTATTTCTTTTTGCAAAGATTGGTTGGCAGCTATCAGTTTTCGTTCATGCTGCTGCAGTTGCTGATTCTTTCTATAAAGATCAACAAACACAGCCACCTTTACACGCAGCAACTCGGGATTGATCGGTTTGTAAATATAATCAACCGCTCCCATCTTGTAGCCTTTGAATATGATGTCTTCATCATATTGATGAGCTGTAATAAAAATGATAGGAATGTTTTTCAGCTTATCCCGTTCATAAATGATGGTAGCAGTTTCAAAACCATTCATATCGGGCATTTGCACATCCATCAATATCAAAGAAAAGTCATGCTGATTTAATAATATTTTCAATGCCGCTCTTCCTGAATTGGCTTTGACAATATTATAATTGTCTTTTTCAAGAATAGCTTCAATGGAAAAGAGATTATCCTCGCGGTCGTCAACCACCAAAATTTTTATATCTGACTTTACAGATGAATGTGTATTAGCCTTCATCTCAGCTTTTATTTATATAACCATACTCTCATAAGCGACAATAACTGGTCAATTTTTACAGGTTTGGTTATATAATCAGATGCCCCGGCTTCAATGCATTTTTCCCGGTCGCCCTTCATCGCTTTGGCAGTCACCGCTATGATGGGCAATGCAGAGTTTTTATGTTCACGTCTTATCTTCTGCGTAGTCTCGTATCCGTCCATCTGGGGCATCATGATATCCATCAGCACTATATCAATTTTATCATTGTCTTCAAGAATATTCATGGCCTCCTGTCCGCTCTCGGCGGTTATTGCATGAATATTATACCTTTCAAAAGCAGTGGTCAATGCAAACAAATTACGAACATCGTCATCTACTACCAGCACTGTCTTACCGGCGAGCACATCATTTTTAGCTCTCAGGTTCTCGATCAGTTTTCTTTTAGCAGGCAAAAGATCTTTATGATCAATATGCAGCATCAATACCACTTCTTCTAATAAGAGATCAAGTGAATTTACATCTTTCAAAAGTATCTTATTGGTATACTGCTTCAGCAATGTTTTTTCTTTTGGAGAAAAGTCTTTGGCTGAATAGATCAGTACCGGGGTCATTTGTGTTTTTTGAAGAGTGCTGATCTCTGTTACCAGGTCAAGGCCTCCAATATCAGGAAGCAGGTAGTCAACAACAATGCAGTCATATTGTTTTTCTTTGATCATCTCCAATGCCTTCAATCCGCGGTCGGCAATATCAATTTGCAGGATATCTCCATTGTCAAGTATTTTAGCCATTTGTGAAGAATCGAGTTCATTATCTTCTACAAGCAATACTTTCTTCTGCGATTTGGCATCATAGTCAACAACATCCTGGAACAAGGAATACAATGCTTCCGACTTCAGAGGTTTCAAATGAAAACTTCTTGCTCCCCTGTGCATGGCAAGCAGGCGGTTTTCTTCTCCTGAGATAAGGTGAATGGGAATATGCCTGAAGTTAATGTCATTCTTAAACAGATCAAGTATGCGCCAGCCGCTTGCATCAGGCAATTTGACATCAAGCGTAACAGCAACAGGATTATATTTATTTACCAGGTCAAATACATCGCCGAAATTGGTAGCTATTACTACTTTCAGATCAAGCTCATGAGCTTTCTCAATCATGATCTTTCCAAAACGAAGATCATCTTCTATTACAAGAACCACTTTATCACCGCTCACGATGTTAGTGCGATCATCACCTGTGTCGTTAATCAGTTCATTCAATGCATCCAAATCTTTTGTTTCACTTACCTTGATGGTTGGCACTGACTGAAGCGATTGATTTGTATTGCTGTCATCTGTAAGTTTATATTCACTTATCTGCAGCATACTTTGTTTTTCTTTCTTTGCCATTGCAGGATTGTATTCAAGCGGCAGGAACAATGTGAATGTGCTTCCATATCCTGATTCGCTTTCCAGTTCAATGGACCCTCCCAACAGGTCAGCCAGCCCGCGGCTGATAGAAAGACCAAGACCAGTTCCACCATACTTACGGCTGGTAGATCCTTCAGCCTGCTGAAATGCTTCGAAGATGATGCTTTGTTTATCTTTTGAGATACCAATACCTGTGTCTTTTATTGCAAAAGCAACCACTCTTTTTGCATTATCAAGACTGGGATGGTGCTGCTTCCAGTTTTGTTTTGCGTCATATATTCTTAGCTTAACTTCTCCTTTTTCTGTAAACTTAAATGCGTTTGAAAGAAGATTTTTAAGTATCTGGTTAAGCCGCTGGGTATCTGTTTCAATACTTGCAGGAAGCTTTTCATCCACTTCAATGCTAAAGCGAAGACTCTTGCTTTCAGAAACGTGTTTAAATGTAGTTTCCACAAATGAAACAATATCGCGGAACTGCAGGTTGATAAAGTCTGTAGAAATATAACCTGATTCGATCTTGGAAAGATCAAGGATATCATTGATCAACTGAATGAGGTCATCGCCGCAACTGTGAATGGTTTTTGCATAGCTGATTTGTTTGTCATTCAAATTGCCGTCATGGTTTTCATACAGTTGTTGTGCAAGGATCAGCAATGAGTTCAAAGGTGTACGCAATTCATGCGACATATTGGCAAGAAACTCTGATTTATACTTTGATGTCAACTGAAGCTGTTCTGCTTTTTCTTCCAATGATAACCTTGCTTCTTCCACTTCCCTGTTCTTAGCTTCTACTTCTTCTTTTTGTTTTACCAGCAGGTGTGCTTTATCCTGCAACTCTTCATTGGTTCTTCTTAACTCCTCAGTGAGTGACTGTGATTGTACCAGCAGGCTTTCTGTTCTTGTATTGGCCTCAATTGTATTTAATACAATACCGATACTTTCTGTCAACTGGCTTAGGAAGTCGAGGTGAGTTTCACCAAATGCATCGAAGGTTGCCAGCTCAATTACCGCTTTTATTTCTTTTTCAAACAATACAGGCAATACAATTACATTCAGCGGTAATGCTTTGCCAAGCCCCGAACTGATCTTGATATAATTTTTAGGAACATTGGTCAGGAGAATACGTTCTTTTTCTACAGCGCATTGGCCTACCAGGCCTTCACCCAATGCAAATTCTCTTGCAGCTTTCACTTCTTCTCCAAATGCATAAGCAGCAAATAATTTCAATTTTGGATTTTTATAACTTTCATCTTGTTCCAATATATAGAACATGCCTTTCTGTGCATTTACCACCTGTGCCAATTCTGAGAGGATACGTCTTGTTACTGTATTCAAATCTTTTTGTCCCTGCAACATCTGTGTAAACTTCGCAAGGTTTGATTTCAGCCAGTCTTGTTCCTGGTTACGCAGTGTGGTTTGTTTCAGGTTAGCGATCATCTGGTTGATGGTATCTTTCAATTCTTCCACTTCACCTTTAGCTTCCACACGGATCATTTGTGTAAGATCACCCTTCGTTACCGCTGAAGCCACTTCAGAAATGGCACGCACCTGCGTTGTAAGATTTTCTGCTAACTGGTTTACATTCTCTGTAAGATTTTTCCAAATACCTGATGCGCCCGGTACTGATGCTTGTCCGCCCAATCTTCCTTCAACACCTACTTCACGGGCAACGTTAGTTACCTGGTCAGCAAACACAGCCAGTGTATCAATCATTTCATTGATGGTATCAATCAACTGAGCTACTTCACCGCGGGATACGATTGATAGTTTTTGTTTTAAGTTACCTGTTGCAACAGATGTTACCACTTTAGCAATACCCCGCACCTGGTTGGTAAGGTTAGATGCCATCATGTTTACAGAGTCGGTCAAATCTTTCCATGTACCTGCTACGCCCTGCACTTCAGCCTGTCCGCCCAGTTTGCCTTCGGTACCTACTTCACGGGCCACACGGGTTACTTCAAACGCAAATGAATTCAACTGATCCACCATCGTATTGATGGTATTTTTCAAATCGAATATTTCTCCTTTTACATCAATCGTTACTTTCTTTGTTAAGTCGCCTGATGCAACGGCTTTTGTTACCTCTGCAATATTTCTCACCTGGGATGTAAGGTTACCCGTCATCTGGTTTACCGAGTCAGTCAAATCTTTCCATGTACCAGCTACACCGGGCACGAAAGCTTGTCCGCCCAATTTACCTTCGCTACCTACTTCACGGGCCACACGGGTTACTTCTGATGCAAAGGCACGAAGCTGATCCACCATCGTGTTCAATGTTTCTTTCAATTGCAAAATTTCACCGCGTACGTCCACTGTAATCTTTCTCGACATGTCACCATTGGCCACAGCAATGGCCACTTCAGCAATGTTACGCACCTGTGCTGTCAGGTTACCGGCCATTTGGTTTACAGAGTCAGTTAAGTCTTTCCATGTACCGCCTACACCGGGTACGTTTGCTTGTCCACCGAGTTTACCTTCTGTACCTACTTCACGAGCCACACGAGTTACCTCTGATGCAAAAGCTCTCAATTGTTCCACCATTGTATTGATGGTATTTTTCAATTCAAGGATCTCGCCTTTTACATCCACTTCAATCTTACGTGACAAGTCACCATTTGCAACTGCTGTTGTTACTTCCGCAATATTTCTTACCTGTGATGTAAGATTCGAAGCCATTTTATTTACTGAATCAGTTAAGTCTTTCCAAAGACCTTCTACACCGGGCACATCTGCTTGTCCGCCCAGCTTGCCTTCGCTACCTACTTCACGTGCCACACGGAATACTTCCGAACCAAATGAGTTCAATTGGTCCACCATCGTATTGATGGTATTTTTTAATTCAAGAATTTCTCCTTTTACATCCACCGTGATTTTTCTTGACAGGTCACCTTTTGCTACGGCTGTTGTTACTTCAGCAATGTTTCTTACCTGTGCTGTAAGGTTACCGGCCATACCATTAACGGAATCCGTCAGGTCTTTCCATGTACCACCCACACCCTGCACTTTTGCCTGTCCACCCAACTTACCTTCGGTACCTACTTCAAGCGCCACACGGGTTACCTCTGATGCAAAGGAGTTCAACTGATCCACCATCGTATTGATAGTATTTTTCAATTCCAAAATTTCTCCTGCAACATTCACAGTAATCTTTCTTGATAAGTCGCCATTGGCTACGGCCGTTGTTACGTCTGCAATATTTCTTACCTGAGCAGTAAGATTGGATGCCATTTGATTTACTGATTCAGTTAAGTCTTTCCATGTGCCACCCACATCCTGCACCTTTGCCTGGCCACCTAATTTTCCTTCTGTACCTACTTCAAGCGCCACACGGGTTACTTCTGATGCAAAAGAGTTTAATTGATCCACCATTGTATTGATAGTGATCTTTAATTCAAGAATTTCACCTTTTACATCCACAGTAATTTTTCTTGACAAGTCGCCTTTGGCTACCGCTGTTGTTACTTCGGCGATATTACGTACTTGCGCAGTAAGGTTACCGGCCATTTGGTTTACTGAATCAGTTAAGTCTTTCCATACACCACCAATTCCCTTTACCGTTGCTTGTCCGCCAAGCTTACCTTCACTACCTACTTCTCTTGCCACACGGGTTACCTCAACAGAAAATGAATTCAACTGGTCCACCATCGTGTTGATGGTATTTTTTAATTCAAGAATTTCACCTTTTACATCCACAGTGATCTTTCTTGATAAGTCACCTCTTGCCACAGCCGTTGTTACTTCTGCAATATTTCTTACTTGCCCGGTCAAGTTGGATGCCATTTGATTTACGGAATCAGTTAAATCTTTCCATGTGCCGCCAATGCCTTTTACTTCTGCTTGTCCGCCTAACTTACCATCAGTTCCCACCTCACGGGCTACACGGGTAACTTCTGAAGAAAATGAATTCAATTGGTCAACAAGATTGTTGATTGTATTTTTTAATTCAAGAATTTCACCCTGTACATCCACGGTAATCTTTTTTCTTAAATCACCTTTTGCCACAGCAGTTGTTACTTCAGCAATATTTCTTACTTGTGCTGTAAGGTTACCCGCCATTTGATTTACTGAGTCAGTTAAATCTTTCCATACACCGGCCACGCCTTTTACTTTTGCTTGTCCACCCAGTTTACCTTCACTGCCTACTTCACGGGCCACACGGGTTACTTCCATCGAGAACAAGTTCAACTGCTTAACCATGTCATTTACTTCGGCAGCAATTTTTGCAAACTCACCCTGCAGTACGTGGTCGCCAATTTTCAATGGCATTTCCTGCGAAAGATTTCCTTTTGCCACCGAACTGATAACGTGAGCTATTTCGATAGTAGGGTGTACAAGGTCTGATATCAAACTATTGATGGAATCGGATGCGGTACGCCATGAACCCTTTGCATAGGTAGGAAGAGAGACGCGATGATTAAGATGCCCCTGCTTACCGATCGTATTTCTTGCTTCATTCAATTGCTCAACCAATGATTCATTTAAGAAAATGATCTCATTGAGTATATCGCATATTTTTCCTGATAAGCCAAGTTTGTCATTCGGCATTCTTACAGAGAAGTCGCCATTGCGAACCTGTGATAAAATTTTTAAAAGCTCCCGGTTGTCAAGCTCTTCAGAATAATCTGTTTCTTTTTTTGAAACAGGTTTCGTTTCTTTCCCGTTTGTTTTCTGATGCTTTCCGTTTGTTTTGCGGGAAATATTTTTAGACGGCATCAAATCCGCTGTCAGTGCTCTTTCTTCTGCTGGTGGCAAAACGTCTGATTTTTTTTTCATTGGATTTTTAATTAAGCAAGTTGAGCAATATGTTTTAAAAATATTATCGAGTTAATGCATGTGTGTTCGCGGTGGTTTTGGAGTAAGAGAAGGCATCTTAGTTTAACAGATAATTCAATAATTCAATATCTTAGGATTCTAATTTAAATATAAAACTGTGCCATTAAATCAGCCCATCACTGAAAGCGTAGTAAAAGCACTGCCATCAAAATTTATCCTGTGCGGCGAAGACGATAAGGACGATGAAGATCTGTTGTCAGAAATCTTTTCAAGCGTTGATAACTCCTTTTCTCTTTACTTTGTTAACAATGGCAGAAAATTGGTTTCTGCACTTGATCAATTGCCTGATAATAAACTTCCCTGCCTGCTTATTCTCGATTACAATATGCCGGAACTAAATGGCGCTGAAATATTAAAAGAGCTTACAAAAAACAAAAGATACTATAACATACCTAAAATAATCTGGAGCACTTCGGGAGCCGATAAGTATAAACAAATGTGCCTTCACCTCGGTGCACGTGATTATGTAATAAAGCCTTCTTCTGTAAAAGAACTCCAGGAAGTTGTTAAGTACATGATCTCTTTATGCTAAACAAAATGCAAGACAACTTACTAAGAATCTTAAGCAAGTTATTGTATAAACAAGTATAAAAATATTTCTTTGAGAAATAGAAACCGTCAATGCGAATAAAATTCCGGTGTGGATTTTTTTCTACATTTCACAACCCCATTTATTCCATTTTGTGCATTACAAATATCCTTCCAGACTTCTTTATTTCATCACATGCAGAATTAAATCATCTTAATTACATTGTTCATATTTTTTTTTAATGATTAAACTTATTGTCATCGTCTCTTAATACTTTTACGCTTTGCGAAATTGCCAGGCGTGTATGACAAAAAATAAACCATTATCCGATACACAGGAGCATCTTTGTTTTGGCTATAATATACTGACAAAGGAGATTCTTTTTACCAACCTGTCATTCAGCGATTTTTTTAATCGTTTGCTGAATGCTGAGGACAACCCGCCATTTTTACAAGCGTTTGATGAAAATAGCCTGATGCCTCAATGGCAATCGTGTTTGCAACTGAAGGAAAATGAATCAAGGAATTTTACTTTGGCAGTAAAAGAAAAACCGCAGCAGGTTTTTTCTTTTACTGTTATGAGGCCTCCTTCTTCTTTTATAAAAGATCATAGCGTTTTGATAGTTACTGTATCTGCGCCGTCTGCATCTGTTTCTAATAGTAAGGATTATAGCGAGTTTATTGAACTGGCATCACATGACCTGGACTCACCACTTAGAAAATTGATGTTGCTTTCAGAACGACTGTTTAATAAACTGGATGATTCTATTGATGCTGATGTAAAAAAATATATGGAACGAATGCAAAACAGCCTGTCGGATATACGCAGCATGGTTGATGATCTGTCGGCACTGGCCAAATTAAACTCCGCACCCCTCACGCTATCAAAATGTGATATAGGAAATATTATCAATGAAGCATTACATGAGTTGATACATCATAATGATGAAAAACCTGTCTTATCAATGGAGCAGCTTCCTGTAACAGAAGGTGATGCAACGCAGTATAAAAAACTTTTCAGCAATCTTTTGCAAAATGCAATAAAATTCAGATGGAAAGGGACAATACCTGAGATCAAAATTTACGCTGAAGTTCTACAGGATACCTTAAAAGAAAGTTACCAATTGCCAATGGAAAAAGCCTATTATAAAATCGCAGTTGAAGATAATGGCATTGGCTTCAGAGAAGAAGATGCAGCGAAGATATTCACACCATTTGTACGTTTGAATGGCAAATCAGAATATCCGGGGAATGGCATAGGTCTTGCTTTATGTAAGAAAATCGTGGAAAACCACGGGGGTGTAATATATGCACATGGCAATGAAAAATCAGGAGCCAGCTTTATATTAATTTTACCTCAAAGTCCACAACATTAACAATGATAAATTCCCGCCAAACCCGTCTTCTTATAATTGATGATGATGAAGATGACTTTTTTATTATCAGTGACTATATCAAAGATATAGATGGAGGCCACTTCGTAACAGAATGGTGCAATGACTATGAACAGGCCATAAAAAAAATTACTGCCCGGGAGTATGATCTTTATTTTGTGGACTACCGCCTCGGCTACCATACCGGTCTTGAACTATTACAACAGATCAATAAACAACAGAAACCTGCTGAACCTATCGTATTACTTACCGGCAAAGGAAATAAGGATATAGATATAAAAGCCATGGAATGTGGCGCTACGGACTACCTGGTAAAATCAGATCTTAATACTGAAAAATTAGAGAGATGCATTCGCTACTCTCTCGACAGATCTGCTAATCTGAAAGAACTAAAGACAAGAGAAATTAAATACAGAAGTCTTTTTGAAACATCCCGCGACGCCATTTTTATAGCTGATGAAGACCTCATGTTTTCAGAAGTGAACCATGCCGCTTCATTATTGTTTGCAACTGCAGCTGACAAATTAGTGAGCAGCAGTTTATATGATTTTATAAAAAAAGATTTTCAAAAAGAGAAGATTGAGGAACTGCTGCTGGAAAAAAACAAGATCAGAAACCTTGAAATTGAAATCAAAAGTGGCAAAAAAGAATTAAAACCATGCTTACTTTCCTTATCATTGTTTGAAAACGAAGCCGGCGAAAAAATGGTGCATGGCATATTGCACGACATTACGCATATCAAAAAGGCCGAAATGGCCAATGTGCATGCGCAAAAACTTGCCGCCAATGAAAGATTGCTGCAGATACTGGCACATGAAATAAGAAATCCGCTAAATAACATCAGTCTTTCTATCGAACAACTTCTTATGCAAACTGATGATGACGATGAAAGAATGGATCTTATCGCCATTATGGACAGAAACAGCAAACGCATCAATAACATCATAAACGAACTGCTGGATCAAACCAAACCTTTTGAGATGAATTTTCAAAAGCATACGCTGCAGGAAATACTGGATGAAAGCATTTCCATGACTGCCGACCGCATTAACCTGCAGCATATCAATCTCGAAAAAAAATTTCCCTCCAAACCCATGGAAATAACAGCAGATAAATCAAAACTGATACTTGCATTCAACAACATTCTTGTAAATGCTATTGAAGCCATAGAAAACGGCGACGGCGAATTATCTGTTGGGCTTACCAGCACAGCAGAAAATTATTTCGTATCCATTACGGATAATGGAAAAGGAATTCCGGAAGAATACATCGGCAAATTGTTTGAACCCTTTTTTACTTTAAAACAAAAAGGAATGGGCTTAGGCCTTGCCGCTACTTATTCCATCATTCAATCACACCAGGGCAGCATACAGGTAAACAGCCAGCTTAATAAAGGAACTACTTTTATTGTAGGCTTTAGCAGGAATAATTAAAATACAGAATGAGGCGGATCTTTAAACTCTAATGCAATCATCAATCGTCTCTCCAATTTTAGCTACAAGATTTTCATCAATGTTTTCAGGATTTGCCTGTCTTACAGTTTTGGCTTCCCAGGCTCCCCAAACTTTTTTCATTTCAAAACGATAATCACCCAAATAATAAACAGTGTAAATGAGACTGCCATCTTCCCACTCGGTTTCAAACACCCAGACATTAACGAGCTTATTACCAATCTTATACCTGAAACTAACATAATGCCTGTCTATCTGGTATGAGACGAGAGCCGAGAGATCATCTTTTATTTTTTTTAAGTAGGCAGCTTTTTTATCCCGCATGGCTTTCCACATACCCGATGGTTCATGCAGTATAAATGTATCTTCAAATCCATCACTAAACTTAGTGTTGAAATTAAAGTGCCCGGGATCTGTTTCTTCTGCCACTACTTCGGCAATCAGGTTTTTTCCCTCTACCCGGCATTCAAATTTTATGGCGGGATAGGTTACCATTTCTCTTATGCATATCACAAAAGATTGGCCAATTTTTTATGGTTCACTTATTCACTTGTTATTAAAATATTTATTCATTTCTTTTTCAAAGACCCATATTTTTCCTTCTATCTGTTCTTGCAGTTCTTCAGCAACTTTGCGAACATTACTAATATTTCCCCTGAATAAAATTTTCGAACCAACACAGTGTCTTGGTTTTCTGCCTGTATTACTGCTGAGAAAACTTTATTTTCCTTGTGAAAAATGGAAACATAAGCAAATAGTTCTTGTATTTTCTTTTCAGGCACCGGTGATGCATAGCCCGTAACGCCAATGCCCCAATCGCTATTAAAAAATCTGATCACATTTTTTGACATTTCATCAGACACTATTTCAGAAACACAATTGCATGACATGGCATGAACAGGATCAACACCAAGATGACGAACTTTTTGGGTGATGTTATAAGCCGTTATTCCGCCCTGAAAAAATTGCATAGCATCTTTGGCTGTTGAAAACTGTGACTGTAATTCTCCTGATGTAACACTTTCTGCCACGGCTACCGTTTGACCGGTTCTATTCATATAAGCTGAAATACTATCCAGTGCCGATTCATTGCTCACATTTCGATGAGGCATGTGGTTTTGTTTATTTCCATTAATAAACTTTTATGCCATAATGCGCAAAATATTATGAAGAATAAAAAGGAAATGAATGCGATCATTCATTTAATATTTTCCGGAGATGGAATTGAATAAAAGCATCCATAGAATCAGGTCTTTTTGTATTGTCTTTATAATTTAATGGCTTGATGATATACCCGGATATTCCCATTTGCCCGGCTATATCCCTGTCACCCGCCTCTGCTGAAGTGGTAATGATAAAAACCTTTATCTTTTTTAGTTTTTCATCATTGCGTAATACTCTTAAAAATTCAATGCCGTTCATTTTCGGCATGTTCAGATCGAGCAAAATGACATCAGGTAAAGCAGCGGGGTCAGTATCTGATAAAATATTAAGAGCTTCTTTACCATTGTAAGCTGTGTAAAGGTCATAGCCGGCTTCAAACTTTTTAAGGCTCCGCTGAACACTGATTACATCCAGTTCATCATCTTCAACAAGAAGAATAGTTTTCTTTTTCATTTGATTATTTTTTATTCTATTTTTAGCTAAATGGCCCCTGCTGTACAGCAGGGATCGCCATAAAATTTTCATCGCAGTTAAATGAATTTGCTCTAAAATTTTTGTGGCTCATTTCACTTGTTTTTTTTGCTCAATTGTGTTCGCCATAAACTTGTTTAATTCATTTTTATAAGATTATCGGTATTGGGCCATGTAAAAATAAACTCCGCTCCTTTACCCGGCATTGATTTCACTCTTATGGTACAATGCTGGTCTTCTATGATCTTTTTAATGATAGCAAGCCCTATACCAGTGCTTTGCTCTTCATTCTTTTCACGAAGCGTTTGAAATATTTCAAATATCTTTTCGTGATACTCCGGGTCAATGCCAATACCATTATCCTTCACTGAAAATTCATAACTATTGGGCAGTTCCTTTCCTGTTATTGTTATCTTTCCATCAGGCCTGCCGTTATACTTTACTGCATTGCTGATAAGATTGGTGAATACTTGCTGCAGCTTGAGACGTTGGGTATAAATTACCGGCAGATTTTCAATAACTACATGGAAATTGCGGGGCACAATATCTTCCACTATATCTTTTACCAGTTTGGCAACATCGGTTTGTTCCGGTGTGCTTTTTTCCCTGATCCTTGCATAATCAAGCAAACCATTGATAAGATTTTCCATTCGTTTTGTTCTATCGGGAATAATTTTGAGATATTCCTTCATCTGCGGAGAAAGCTCGGTTCCCATATCCTCCTCAATCCAATTGACCACATTATGTATTCCCCTGATTGGCGCCTTCAGGTCATGAGAAACAACATAAGCAAACTTATCAAGTTCCTGGTTGCTTTTTTCAATCTCTGCAATGGTCTTGCTTAACCGGCCCGACATTACATTTAAGGCCATAGACAGCCTGGTAAGCTCATCATTTTTTGTATCATTCACCGTGGTAAAATCACCTCTTGAAATATTTTCGGCCAGCGAGACCATCGTCCGTATTCTTTTTGAAATAAGCCGCACAATATAAAATGTGCTGACAATGCCGATGCCAATGGTAAAAGCCAAAAATATAAATGAAAAAGTCTGTGTTCGCTTAATAGAAGCAATCAGGTTTTTGCTATGCGTACTTCTCAGCCTGTATTCAGTTCTGTCAAATACCTGGAATTTAGCACTGATATCGTCATTGATTTTTTTACCAACCATTTTTTTAAGCCGGGTTTCAAAAAGATATTCATAAGTTGAACTCCTGGGGATAGCAATATCCTTTTTTTTAGCTTCGATAAGTGAGTCGGCGTACTCCCGCCACTGATTGTGCAATAAATAGATAGAATCAAGAAGGTCTGTCTGCGTTTTAGTCTCTACAAGTTTCTTTTGCTGATTAAAGAGATCCGGCACATTTTCATGACCTTCATTGTAGCTGAAAAGAAAATTGGTATCCGATGTTAGCAAAAAACCACGGAAAGCACTTTGCATTTCAATAATCCCCTTGTGAAAACGGGTCGAATTGCGAATGACGGTTTCCGAATTGTTCAGAAATTCAGAATTCTCCTTTACCTTAACAGAGAGAAGGTAGTTAGTGTAGGAATCAACAATTGAAAGAAGTATGACAAGACAAAATGCTAATAATATTTGTGAAGATAACTTCAAAAAGTATTTGTTTCAGCGGGTTAAAGAATAGTGGCATCAACTTTCTTAAAACAACAAAAATCGTTCGCCTCCAAATCTTTTTTAAAAACAAATATAAAAAACATTTATAACCCCTGTACTGCATTCCAAATTTATAGCATATTAACAGTGGCATAATTTTAGCAGATTTTTATTAAATCTCTTTTTGGGGTGATATATCTTATCTGAGAAATAAACCCATACTACCTGAACTGGGTAATACCAGCGAAGGGAAACTTAAAGAGA
>Ga0187893_10003331_pt1 | contig 32845 bp, 32 predicted proteins | sample MA1701074metaG_FD_139574 | JGI IMG/M metagenome (GOLD analysis project Ga0187893, IMG submission 139574) | White microbial mat communities from a basaltic lava cave in the Kipuka Kanohina Cave System on the Island of Hawaii, USA - MA170107-4 metaG ...
CTTCTCGAGGAGATCCGCGTTCCCGTGGGAGCGGGAGACGTCCTGGTGTTCTACACCGACGGCGTCACCGAGGCGATGAACGCGCGGAGCGAGCCCTTCGGATACGGACGCCTCGAGGGAACGCTCGCCGCCTCCTCGCACCTTACCGCCGACGGCATCAAGAAGGAGCTCCTGGCGCGGCTCGACACCTTCCGGCAGGGGCAGGCATTCGACGACGACGTCACGTTGGTCGTCGCGAAGATCATCTGATAGCTTCTGTGCACCCGCAGGAGGCTCGCGATGAATGAGAACCCGCGTCGAACGTTCATGAAGACCGGTGCCGCCCTGGCGTCGGCCCTCGCCCTTCCGAGCTGCGTTCCGGAGGCCGCGAAGGAGCGGGCGACGGCGCCCGCGGCGAAGCCCGAGACTCTCGCGGCAGTCGCTGGAATCGTGCTTCCGGCCACGAGCCTGGGCGCGGAGGGGGTCCTTCGGGTCGTCGGAGGGTTCCGCAAGTGGCTCGACGAGCTCGAGCCGGTGGCGGAGCTCGACCACGTCTACATCGCAACCGACGAGATCCCTTACGGACCCCCCGACCCCGAGCCGCTGTGGACGGCGCAGCTCGAAGCTCTCGAGATCGAGTCTCGTAAGCGTCACGAGGCGCCCTTCACCGCGATCCCGCGAGTGGAGCAGGAGGCGATCCTCAAACACCAGTTGCCGCCGAGTCTCGAGGGCGGGCTTCCCTCCCCGGCGCGGGCACCCCACGTCGCGCTCGGCCTTCTCGCGTACTTCTACCAGACGAGCGAGGCGAACGACCTCTGCTACGAGAGGGCGATCGAGAAAACCACCTGCCGCGGGATCGAGTCGGGAGCGGTCGAGCCCCCCGCTCGAGAGCCCTCGGCCCTAGCGCAGCGCGAGCCGGAGGCGAGTCGCGAAGCGAGAGCCGTGGGGGTGGGGCCCCACGGCACGGATAGGAGCTGACGCCATGGCGCGAACCATCGAATCCGACGTCGTCATCCTCGGGGCCGGCATCAGCGCGGCCATGCTCGCGGAGAAGCTGAGCGAGACGGGAAGCGAGCGAATCCTCGTCGTCGAGGCCGGGAACAAGATCTTCAACCTCGAGGAGCGCACGGCGCGCCGCGAGCGCTTTCTCGCCTACGGGGAGAACCCCTGGCCGAACGATCACGTCCGCGGGCAGACGGCGAAGGGAATCACCTCGCGCACCATGGCGGTTGGAGGACTCGCCCTTCACTGGGGGGGCACGACTCCCCGCTTCACGCCCGAGGACTTCCGCGTGCGCTCGCTCTACGGGGTCGGCTACGACTGGCCTCTCACCTACGACGAGCTCGAGCCGTTCTACGTCGAGGCGGAAGAGCGCCTGGGCGTCGCCGGAACTCCCGGACCTCCGGAGCTCGATCCGCGCTCGAAGCCCTATCCCCTCCCCGGATTCCCCCTCTCCTACAACCTGTCGGAGCTGAAGAAGTGGGCGGAGAAGTCGGGGATTCCGTTCTGGCCCAACCCGGTCGCGAAGAACACCGTTCCCTATCGGGGCCGGAACGTCTGCATGCGCTGCGACACCTGCAACATCTGCCCCACGGGAGCGAAGTACACGCCGGAGTTCACGTTCCGAGAGCTCCTGGAAAAGAAGAAGATCGACCTCGTCGAGCGGACGCTCGTGCGGAAGCTGGTCCTCGCCGAGGGCTCGGACCGCATCGACCACGCCCTCGCCCTCGATCGCGACCATCCCGACGAGCCCGTCGAGATCCGGGGAACGACCTTCGTCATCGCGTCCGGCTACTGCTGGAGCTCGCACCTTCTCCTCATCTCCGCGAACGACCGGTTTCCCGACGGCCTCGCGAATCGCTCCGGGCTCGTGGGACGGTACGTGACCGGCCATCGTCCGGTGCACGCGTATCTCGAGGTTCCGCTCCGTCTCTACCCCGGGATGTTCGAGGGAGACAGCCTTCTCTCGAAGTACTACCAGCAGGCGAAGCCGGGAAAGTACATGAGGCACGATCTGCGTATCTGGGAGTCGAGCTTCGGGAGAGACCCGAGGATCCGGGACGACCAGGGCTCCCAGCTCTTCGGGGACGCGCTTCTCGACGACTGGAGAAAGCGCTCGGCGACGGGGGTCGCGCGGATGCGCGCGTACTACGACGTCATTCCCGCGCGAGAGAGTGCCATCACCCTCGACCCCGCGAGGAAGAATCCCTGGGGAGACCCTCTGCCGCGCATCGACTTCGTCGACAGCGACTGGTCGAAGGAGCTTCGCCCGCACACGGAAGGTCAGATCCGCTCCGTCTACGAGAAGATCGCTTCCGCCGGGGATGGGAAGATCCTGAGCCTCGAAGTGGACGACCGGACGTACGATCACCCTGGCGGGGGCTGCCGCATGGGAGACGATCCCAAAGAAAGCGTTGTCGATCGCTTCGGACGCACGCACGATCACGACAACCTCTGGGTGGTGGGCGCTCCCACGATCGTCTCGGCCGGGTGCAACAATGGCACTCTCACGTTCGCGGCGCTCACGCTGCGAACGGCTTCGGCGATGGGAGCATCATGAGAGCTTTACTGGTCGCATGTCTTCTATCGGCGGGCTTCGCCCAGGCGCAGGACCGCGTCGTTCTGCGGGCCGAGCGTCTCCTCGACGGGGTGGGAAACGTTTTCGAGAACCGAACGGTCGTCGTCGAGGGCGGGAAGATCCACGAGATCGGAGACGGTGGCGCCGCCGCCGACTACGAGCTCATGCGCCTCACGGTGCTCCCCGGTCTTATCGACACGCACGTGCACATCGCCTCGCACTTCGACCCCGACGACAAGGTGCACCGCGAAGAGTCCGTCGAGACCCCGCAGGAGAACGCTCTCTACGCCGCGGGAAACGCCTACCGCACGCTCATGGCGGGGGTCACCACTGTCCAGAGCCTTGGCAACGTCGTCGACAAGCCCCTTCGCGACGCCATCGCCCGTGGCACCATCCCCGGTCCGCGGATTCTCACCTCGCTCGAGAGCATCTTCGTTGCGACCGGCGGTCCCGATGCGATGCGCGCCTTCGTGCGCAAGCAGAAGAGCCAGGGAGCGGACCTCATCAAGATCTTCGCGTCCGAGAGCATCCGTGACGGCGGGGGTCCGACGCTCTCCCAGGAGCAGCTCGACGCCGCGTGCAGAGAAGCGCGGGCCCTCGGCCTTCGTTCCGTGGTGCACGCCCACGGGCCGGAGAGCGCCCGCCGTGCCGTCGCCGCTTCCTGCAACGTCATCGAGCACGGGGCTCTTCTCGACGCCGAAACCCTCAGCCTCATCGCCGACAAAGGCGTCTACTTCGACCCCAACACCTACCTCGTGTTCCAGAACTACTTCGACAACAAGGCGCGCTACCTCGGGACCGGAAACTACACCGAAGAGGGCTTTCGCCACATGGAGAGGGCGGTGCCCTCCGTGCTCCAGGTGTTCAAGACCGGCCTCACGATGCCGAAGCTCAAGATGGTCTTCGGAACCGACGCCGTCGCCGGCTCCCATGGGAGGAACGTGGAAGAGCTCGTGTACCGCGTGGAGAAAGGTGGACAGAGCCCCCACCAGGCGGTGGTCTCCGCGACGTCGCTCGCGGCGGAGTCTCTCGGGCTCGGCGGCTCGATCGGGAAGATCGCCCCGGGAATGGAGGCCGACATCATCGCGGTCGAAGGCAACCCCGCCGAAGACGTGACCGCACTACGAAGGGTCCGCTTCGTGATGAAGGGCGGGAAGGTGTACCGGAATCACAGTTGACGAGGCAAGACGTCAGGCCGCGGACGTTTTCCGCATCGCCTGGTGCAAGTCCCAGTCGGCCTGGAGGTGCATCCAGAACCGCGGAGTGGTCTTGAACCGCCGGGCGAGACGAAGGGCCGTATCGGCGGTGACGCCGCGCTTTCCGAGCACGATCTCGTTCAGCCGATTCACCGACATCCCGAGCTCGCCCGCGGCCTCGACCTGAGTCAGGCCGAGGGGCTTCAGGAACTCCTCCCGGAGCATCTCGCCCGGGTGGATCGCAGGGCCGAGCCAGGCCGGATCACGAGTGATAATCTTCGCAGCAGACTTCGTAGGCATGATTCCCCTCCACCGGAACGTCAGGCGATAATGCTCGTTCACACGAATGCTGTGCCGCCCGAGACGGTCCCCCCTTGAGTCGCAATCCGGGTGACGACGCCGGGACCCTTCAGGTTGGCGAGAACGAGGCCGCGGTCGTCTTTTCGGACGAAGGAGTATTTGCCCGAGAACCCGTCGTCGTTCCCCCCGGTTCGGTCGTAGCTCGAAACGGAGCCAACATAGATCGAGTCACGAAACCGAGGAAGGAGGTCGAGGCGATGGAGCTCCGCGGCGGCACTCGCAAAGAGAAGCGCGGTCAGTACCGGCAACGTTACTTGCCTCCCGCGGCGGCAACCGTGACTCCGGTGTGCGCGAGCTCGGGCCAGATCGCTTCGGGGGATTTCTGGAACAGGGTGAACGCGTCGGCCGGAACGAGAGTCCAGCTCCCGCGAGCGATCTCGCCCTGGAGCTGGCCCGGGGACCAGCCGGCGTGGCCGAGATAGACCTTCAAGCGGCCCCGTCCTTCCTTCTTCTTGAGGAGCTTTCCGAGAAGCTTGCGGTCTCCGCTGTAGAAGACGCCGCTCAGCACGCTGTTCACGTCCTTGGGTGGATCGTCACTCTCGAACAGATACAGAAGCCCGTCGAGCCCGACGGGGCCACCGAAGTGGAGCGACGGGTCGGCGCTCCCTTTCTCGAAATCCGACAGGACCTGAGAGAGTGGGACCTCGGTCGCGCGGTTCACGATGACGCCGAGAGTTCCTCCATCGCCGTGGGCGAGAAGAAGGACGACGCTTTGCCAGAAGGGGCCTCCGTCGATGCTCGGCTTCGCCACGAGAAACACTCCGGGAGCGGGCACGACCGCGATGGTCGAAAGGAGCAGGGACATTCCCAACATCATCGATTTGATGCCACACGCGAGAGCGCTTCCTCGAGGCTTCGCTCTCCTTCCGAGAGAAGTCTAGCAGCGATCCCCGTGACGTGTGCGACCGCGAAGCTCGTCCCGTGAAAATTCTTCTCTCGGGGGAGGACGCCACGCTCCCTCGCCCATGGCGACGCGTGAAAGAGGCTGTCCTCGTAGCGCACCTCCTCGCCTTCGAGTGTGTAGTCCGCGGCCACGGCGATGAAAGAGCTTCCGCCCGTGGGTAGCGCCGCGCTCACGACCGCGACTCCTCTTTCGGCGGCTCGCGCGCAGGCGTTCTCGAACGCCTCGTCCCTCTCGCGATTCGCGCAGCCGAGGCTCAGGTTCAGGAGATCGAGCCGCTCTTCCACTCCCCACTCGATCGCGTGGAGGATCGCCTCGAAGTGCGCCTCCAGAGTGCGGTGAAACACGCGTAACGAGTAGAGCGCCGCCGACGGAGCGTGTCCGCGGATGGTCGCGGCGACGGCGGTTCCGTGACCGAGGCGATCCTCCCAGGAAGAGTCGCGCTCGATGCGGCCCTCGCGGAATCGGATCCCGATTCCACCCGCGACCGCCTCCACCTGCGGGTCACGGGCATTGATGCCGCTATCGACGATGCCCACCCGCACGAGACGCGCGCTCACGAGGCTTCGACCTCCGAACGGAACAGCCTCTGGAACGTCCCGACCTCGGTCGAGAGCGTGTCGACGGTACCCTCCTGAACGACCCGGCCGCGATCGAGGACCAGAACCTTCTCCGCTCTCGCAACGAGCGCGAAGCGGTGGGAGAGGACGAGGGTCGTGCGCGTGCGGAAGAGCGGCTCGAGGGCGTCAGCAAGAGAGCGCTCGGTCTCGCCGTCGAGGGCCGACGTCGCCTCATCGAGAACGAGAACGGCCGCGTCCTGCAGGAGAGCTCGGGCGATGGCGACCCTCTGTCTCTGGCCCGCGGAAAGCTGGAGACCGCGCTCGCCCACCTGGGTCAGATGCCCTTGGGGAAGCGACAGGATGAAATCGTGAATGCCCGCGAGCCGGGCGGCGCGCTCGACCTCGTGAGAGCTCGCTTCCGGCCGCCCGTAGCGGATGTTCTCCTCGATCGAGGCATTCCAGAGGAACGTCTCCTGTTCGACGACGGCCACGTGCCGCCTCAAATCCGAAAGCTTCAGTTTCCGGATGTCGACTCCGTCGAGGAGGACCTGGCCTTCGTCCGGGTCGAGGCGGCGCAGCGCGAGATCGGCGATGGTGGATTTCCCGACCCCGCTCGGTCCCACGATCGCGGTGACCCGCCCGGGCTCGGCGGAAAAGCTCACGATCGAGAGCACTTCGTTTCCTCGCCGGTGATCGAGAGTGACACCGCGGAACTCGAGGCGGCCCGATGCCTCGGAGAGCTCGACGGGCTGCGGGGATTCGGTCACTTCCGCGCGCTCGTCGAGAAGCGCGAACACCCGTTCGAGCGAAGCGCGCGCCGCCTGGATCCCGAGGTAGAGCCCCAATAGCCCCTGCACGGGGGAGAGAAGCCGCGCCTGATATGCCGTGAAGGCGACGAAGCTCCCCATGGTGAACCGGCCTTCGAGAACCCAGTAGCCTCCGAGCAGGAACACGGCGAGAGTGGAGATCGAAAGCAGCACCCCGGGGATTCCCGAGGCGAGGTAGTTCGTGATCTGCCGATCGAGGAGCGCCCGGACGAACCGATCGTTCTTCTCCCGGAACCGTGAGGACTCCCGCTCCTCCTGGCGCGAAGCGACGGTCTGCCGCATCCCGAGAAATGCCTCGACGAGGAAGCTCCCGATGTCGGCGCTCCTCTCGCGGACGTCGCGGTTCTTGTCCGTCACCCTTCCCCGGAAGTGATGCGAGATCCAGACCGCAGGCACGACGAGACCGACGCTCAACAGGAACAAGCGGGGCTCGAGGTGAAGGAGGATGACGACGGTCCCTCCGAGGAAGACGAGGTTCGTGAGGAACGAGAGAAACGTGTCGGATGCAATGCGCTGCACTTCGGAGACGTCGTTGTTGAGGCGCGACAGGACGTCGCCCATGGGAACGGCGGCGTAGAAGCGGGGAGACAGGCTCTGGAGGTGGCGAAAGACCTCGCTGCGCATGTCGAACAGGGCCTGGGTCGAGACCTGGATGTAGCGGTATCCGGAAACGCTGTTGAGGACGACGCTCAGGATGGAGACCAGGAACAGGAGCACCGACACCTGGACGAGAAGCCGGTAGTCGCTCGCGAGAAAGGCGTCGTCGATGAGGATCTTGAGAAAGTACGGCTGCGCGAGGCCGAGAAGGGTCCCCAGCATCGAGACGAAGAGCACGAGGCCGAGCTTCCTCCAGTAGGGGACGGCGTAGGCGAGGGCGCGGCGGTAGAGGCTCTTGGGAGCCGCCATCCTACGATCGGGGAGAAGCGGCCTTCAGGATGACTCGATCCCGGAAACGGTACACGCACTCGACCGTGACGAACTTGCGCAGGAGCTCCTCGGTCAGCTCCTGCATCCGGAGGCGCCTCGAGGGGCCGTCGAGGTTTCCGCGAAGCCAGGGGGGTCCCAGCGTCTCGACGTCGAAGAGAGCACCGTCTCTCCGCAGCACGCGGGCGATCTGCTCGAGGGATGCCCGCAGCCAGTCGAGGGCCGAGGCGAGCGAGCCGCTCCAGAGCTCCATCGCAGGCATGAAGACGCTTCCCACGGTTACGACGGAGGCGTCGATCTCGGGAAGGGTCCCATCGAACCCGAGGGGAATGGGATACGCGCGGATCTCCGCGTTCGGAAGGATCTCTCGAACTCGCTCGACCGCCCGCTCGAGCTTCTTCTCGTTGGGCTCGACGAGGCTCACGCGGCCGAGCCGGGGATAGGCGCGGCCGACCGCGCTGGCGATCTTCCCGGTGCCCGCTCCCACGTCGAGGAGGTGATCATCGTAATCCAGAGGGGGGAGGGAGATCACGAGCTCGCGATAGTGCTCGGGCTCCCGCTCCGGACCGGCGGTCCACGTCGTGTCGTGGAGGTCGTACCAGTCGGGATGCTCCCACGGTTCGTCCCGAAACGAGCTCGCCACGGCCACCACTATAGCTCGGGTGGATCCCGAGGCTCCAGATAGCCGGACCGGTAGAGCCAGTCCACGGCGGCGAGGGCGCGCTCGAGCCCGGCCGGGGATCGGCGCGCGGCTTCGAGGGCGTTTCCCGTGGACACGACATCTCTATAGAGGTCGGGAAGGCAAACGGGACCGAGGAAGCGGACGGGCCGCTCCTGGCCGGAAGCGACGAGGACCTCGCGCCGGGCGATGAAGTCTCCCTCGACGACGGGCGCCTCGGCGAGGGACCCCGAGCCTTTGAGCGCCCGGCTCCTTTCGAGAGGAGACCTCCGGGGTTGAGGCGCTCCTTCGCTCGATGCCCCCTCCGAGCGACGCCGCCAGAAAGGACTCGATGAAAAACGAGTCTCCTGCCGGTATAGCGCTCTTAAGCGCCCGGTCGCGATGCCGTAAATACTGCTCTCCCGCTGATGGTAGAACTCCGCTGCATCGCTCGCGCTTTCCGGGCGCTCGAGGATGGTGTGGACTGCGATCGCCGCGAGAAGGGCTCCGTCCATCGCCTTGTGGACGCCGTGCGCGGAGAGGGGATCGAGAAACGACGACGCGTCCCCCACGAGAAGATAGTCCGAGCCACAGGACCGGCTGGCGTGATAGGGGGTCGCATCGATCCCGCGGAGAGGTCCCTCGAGCGGAGCACCCGCGATCAGGCGTGAGGCGTTCGGGGCGCGCTCCAGGGCGGATGCGAAGCGCGCGTTCCGATCGGCAAAGGCCTTGGGGGCGTCGAGCATGACCGTGACGTCCCGGAGACCCGTCGCGAGAGGAGCCGTCCAGAGCCAGCCGTCTTCGAAAGCCTCGACCATGGTCGGAGGCTCGGCCTCCTCGGTTTGGAAGTGGCCGGTGAGGGCGAGAGTGCGGAAGCGGCGTTCCTTCCGCCGGTAGAATCGCGCGAGGACGCCGGAGCGGCCCGTGGCGTCGATGAAGAATCTCGCTCGGAGCTCAGCCCCCCCGACCGTCCGGACCTCGACCCCATCGTCGGAGCGGGTGACGTGAGAGACGGCGTCAGAAATGAGCCGGGTGCCGGCCAAAACTGCCGCCTGGCGGAGGAACCGATCGAACGGCCCTCGCCAGACGAGAAGAGAGCTCTCGCGCTCGGGAACGTTCTCCCAGGAGCGGCCTCCCTGCATCTCTCCCCAGTGGACGAGGTGCAGCGGCGGTCTCCTGACGATGATGTCGGGAGGAAGCTCGACTCCCAGGGCCTCGAAGACGACGCGGACGCTCGAGGGAAGGCTCTCGCCGACGTGCTGCCGTTTTCCCTTGTGCTTGTCGAGGAGCGTTACCTTGTGGCCGTACCGCGAGAGACGAATGGCCGCGCTCGAGCCCGCGGGACCGCCACCCGCGATGAGAACATCGGCGTCGATTCTTCGTCCCAACGAGCTTCTCCGCGGCGAAGGTAGTTCAGCTAAGTCCCGGCGCGCAAGGCTCCAAATTGGGACTCGTACTCCACGATCGCTTCCGTGGTCGAGAGCGCGGGTGGGAATCCCTTTCCCTCCTCGAGGTGCGGCGCGGACGCGGAGTCGACCGTGACCGCGGGGTTCTTCGCCTTGAGGTGCCGGACCAAGCGGCGGAAGTTCTCATGGGACGTCGCGCCCGTTCCGGGAAGAACGGCGTAGTTCGTTCGGGTGGCGGGGAGAATGCGAATCGGGCCCTCGGTCGCGGAGGGGATCAGATCGAGGAAGATCGCGCCGGAGAACGGTGGCCCGTCGGGGAGCTTCCGTGCTGTGACTCTCGCGATCTCGGTGAAGCCGACCGTGCGGATCGCTCCGGTGCGGTCGGTGGCCTCGAATCCCTCCGCCAGGATCTGAAGCGACTTCAGCGTGAAGCCCAGGACTTCCGCCGCGGCGTCAGCGCCGACGGGCCGTGTTCCGAATCCCAATCCGCGAGAGAGGCCCGGATCTCCCCGCCTGCAGTTGATCGCGCACGCGGGCGCGCGTCTCGATCGTCGAGTGCGCTTGCGGCGCTCGCGGAACGGGCTTCTCGCCTGGACGCGGCTTCACCTCCGCCCAGCGGAGCGCGGGCGCCTGCGAGGCCACTCCCGCGTTCAGCTCCCGCCAGATGCGGGCGAAGGCCCGGTTGCGAAAAACGAGAGACGCGTGGCTCGAGCCGGCGCCCCCGCCGACCGCGTCGCACTCGGGGACGTGTCCGGGAAGCTCGACCGTGGGAAAGACGCGACGCAGCAGAGGCGTCGAAAGCGCGGCGGCCAGGATGCCCCCCACGAGCGCGCCGAGCGCCGATCCCATTCCCCACGACTCGGGGAGGATGAAGTAGAGCGGGACGCCGGCAAGGGCGACGATTACCGCCGTGAGCCATCCGTAAGCTCCGCGGCGCTTCCGGCACATCGCGCACCACGGGACTGGGATCTTCGTGTACCGCTTCTCGAGCGTGAAGAAGGAGACCGATGAGATCTCTTCCCGGCGCTCGTCATCACGCGGGGCGAGGCAGCAGCAGCACACGGGAGGCACGACGACTCTCGACCCGTACTCGACGGCGACGGACTCCTCGAAGCGGGCGCCGACGACGGGCGTCCGGCAGGACGGACACGTTCCGGTCGTCACCCGGAGCGGCTCTCCGCAGCCGATGCAATACATGAGAGCGGTTGAATTCAGTGTAACACCCCGGAGCTCGGGAGTCCGACGAGGGACGGAGCGCTCTCGAGCGGGGAATTCGTCCCCGCAGGCCGGCTTTCGAATCTCCTTGTATTTCGTTAATATGGGTGCGGAATTACAAGGATGACCAAACCCCGGGTCCACCGTCGCCGCTACCACGAGGCCGTGATCTCGGCCTTGGAGCACAATCCGGTCTGCGCTCTCCTCGGCCCCCGCCAGTGCGGAAAGACGACGCTGGCGCGCGAGTTGGCCGCACGGCGACGGCATGTCCACTTCTTCGATCTGGAGACGGCGGCGGGCCGCGCGCGCCTCGCCGAGCCGGAGCTGACTCTCGCGCCTCTCGAGGGTCTCATCATTATCGATGAGATCCAGCGCCTCCCCTCGCTATTCGCGGCGATTCGTCCGCTCACCGACCGCCCGGGGACGAAAGCGCGCTTCCTGGTCTTGGGAAGCGCCTCGCCCGATCTGGTCCGGGGAGTCTCGGAGTCGCTCGCGGGAAGGGTGGGTTTCGTGGATCTCGGCGGGTTCGATCTTTCCGAGTTAGCTGCACGCGATTGGCGCCGTCTCTGGGTTCGCGGGGGCTTCCCCCGCTCCTACCTGGCCGCGAGCGACGAAAGCAGTATGAAATGGCGCCGCGACTTCATACGGACGTTCCTCGAGCGAGACGTCCCCCAGCTCGGAATCCAGATTCCCGCTGAACCGCTGCGCCGATTCTGGATGATGCTCGCTCACTATCACGGACAGATTTGGAATGGGGCGGAGATCGCCCGCTCCATGGGTATCGGGGAGGCGACCGTGCGGCGATACCTCGAGGTCCTCGCGGGGACTTATCTGGTGCGCCGTCTTCCCCCGTGGTTCGAGAACATTTCGAAGCGCCAGTTCAAGTCGCCGAAGTTCTACGTGCGCGACAGCGGTTTGCTGCACGCTCTGCTCTCGCTCGTGCGCTGGGAAGATCTCACGGCTCATCCCAAGCTCGGCGCCTCCTGGGAGGGCTTCGCCCTCGAACAAGTCATGAGCCTCATCCAGGGCGCCGACGCTTACTTCTGGGGTACTCATGCGGGCGCGGAGCTCGACCTGCTCCTGATGCATCGGGGTCGCCGCTACGGCATCGAGTTCAAGTATGGCGACGCCCCGGTCATGACGAAATCGCTCTACATCGCTCTCGAGGACCTCAAACTCCATCGCGCCTGGATCGTGTACCCCGGCCGCGAGAGCTACGCCGTCGACGAGCGCGTGGACGTCGTGCCTCCATCGGCGATCGCACCGGCGCTTTCGAGCCTTCGGCCGGCCTCTAGCTGCTAACTCAAGGCGAGGCTCTTTCGGTGAGGGCGAGCACCGCGAACGCCGTCGCGGCGTCGGAGGCGAGAAGGCGGGTCATCGCGGCCTCGCCGCTCCGGTCCTTGTTGGGAGAGAGGGTCTCCCAACGGCCATCCGCCTTCTGATTCTGCTGAAGCCAGGCGAGGGCACGGGAGATGGAGGCCGCGGAGCGCGAGTCACCGACCTGCTGCAGAACGAAAGCCGTGAACGCGGTGGCGTATCCGTCGCTCTCTTCGCGAGGAGGCGTTCCGTCCTTCGAAGGCCAGGGACCGAGATCGACGAGCCGGAATCCACCGTCGGGGCGCTGGTGCCGAATGACCTCACCGACGAGGCGCCCTGCCTCCTCGTCGGACAGAAGTCCATCCCAAACGCTCGCCGCCCAGAGGAGGGAGAGGCGACTGTGAAGGCTCGGTTTCTGTGAGAGTCCGGCGCGAAGATACGCTTTGAGCTTGGCGCTTCCTTCCGGCGGGGGGCTCGCCTCGGCGCCGGCGGACGCCCCCGCGACAGCGGCGAGCGAAGCTCCCCAGAAGTCGCTTCCATCCGTCTCCCACGGTCCGAGACCGAAATGGAGCCACGACCAGCCGCCGTCCTCGTTCTGCTGCGCCCACATATGGCGGAGCGCGGCCTTGGCCTCCTCGCTGAGAGAGTCGTTCGCCCGTCGATCCCGAAGCGTCAACACCAGAGCGTTGATGACGGACTCCGTATCACGCGATTGCTCGGGCTTCTCCGCCCCCCGTTTCTCGTCGTACCAGACCTTCGCATCGCTCCAGCCGTTGACTCGAGTCTCCACGTCGGAAAAGAGCACCCGAGCGGGCTCCGCCGGCGCCGAGAGCGCGGGCCGCACCAGGAGATAGGGCATCGCCGTGTGACAGGAAACGCACGCTGTCTCGAGCTTCTGCCTCTCCCGCGCGAAGGTCGTCCACTCCGCGGCGCGCCCGTCGAGGTAGCGCGCCGCCGCGGCACGATCCCAGGACTCTTCGGCAGAGGCGCCCACCGCAATCGGAAAGAGAATCAGCACGACGATGAGAACTCGCCGAATTCGGTTCACCTGGACTCCTCGGGTCGCGAGTATACCATCCCGCGCGTGCACTCTTCGAGCTTGCGGCTCAGAAATCTCCGCTCCGGCTCGCTCGCGGGGCGAGAGAGAGCCTCGCGATAGCATTCCGCCGCCCTTGCGAGCTCGTCGAGCCGGAGCCAGAGTCGCCCGCATACCGCCGGATAGAGGAAGTAGTTGCGGAGCGCGGGGTCGTTACCCAAGAGCTCGATCTCCCGGAGGCCCGCTTCGGCGCCATCCACCTTGGCAACGGCCACCGCACGGTTCAGGGCCACGATCGGGGAGGGATTGATGCAGAGGAGCTGATCGTAGAGCTCGAGGATCGCCTTCCAGTCGGTGGAGTCGGCATCGGCGGCGCCCGCGTGCGGAGATCCTCCAGGATCCGGAGGCGCTAAACTGAAGGCGGAGCACGGCAATGCCGGTAGACTGGAAACAGCACATCGTGAGCACCCCGGACGTGCTTCGAGGAAAGCCTCGGATCAAGGGAACGAGGATACCCGTGAGCTTGGTCCTCGGTCATCTCGCGGCGGGCCAGACCGTCGACGAGATCATCAGGGAATACCCGGATTTGACGGCCGATCAGATCGCCGCATGCCTCGATTACGCTCGTGATCTCGCGGAGCTGGAAATACCCACCTGACGGCGTTGAGGCTTTTCGCTGACCATTGCGTAGCCACCTCGGTTATTGAAGCTCTGAATGCGAAGGGACGGACCGTGCTTCGCTTACGCGAGCATCTCGCGACTGACTCAAAGGATCCGGCGGTCATCGAGAAGGCGCAGCAACTCGATTGTCTGCTCCTGTCCGTAAACGGCGATTTCGCGGATATCGTGAAGTATCCTCCGAGGGCCTACCGCGGGATCATCAGCCTTCAAATCCGCAACCACCCGGAAGTCCTACCTCTGCCCGGAGCTGAGTCACGATCAAGGGAAGCTTTTTCTCTTGAGCCCCATCGCGCCCGCGTCCGCACAACACGGGTCGCTCGAGAACTTCCGTTTCATTCTTGAAGAGTTCGAGGCCGACGTGTGGGTGCTGGAGCTCGAGGACTCGGCGAAGTAGGGGATCAAAACACGTACGAGAACTTCAAGAACAGCGTATTCCCCTGCTCGGAGCGCTCGCCGAAGGGCGCCGTTCCGCGCTCGTAGGCGACCTGCACCGTGCCGAAGGGCGGCCGGTACCTTCACACGAAGACCGTCTGGACGTTTTTGCGGTCAATGGCGCTCGACGACTGAAAGAACACTTTGAGGAAGAGGTCGGGGGTGAAGTTGTAGACGCTGCGAACGACGTGGATGTCCGTCGACTCGTTCTCAGGGTCAGGATCGAGCCTTAGGCGGGTCAGCTCGTACTCGAGGGAGAGCGCCTCTCCGAGCTTGCGCCGGACTCCCAGGTACCAGTAGTCCAGGTCGGAGTCGAAATTCTGGCCGAAGACATACTGCACCGAGACCGACTGGAACTCCCGTGTGTTGTATCCGACGGAGATGCCGTTCGCGCGATTGCGGAACTCCTTTTCGAAGACCTGGAGCTCCTCGGTGTAATCCCATCCGAGGCTCCAGCGGTTCCGGAACTCGACCGAGACGGCCTCGTCGATACGCCAGCTCCGGAGCTCGTTCTTCTGACTCCAATAGATGTTGTAGTTGGAGTCGTACGCGATCCTCTCGACCGCGCCCTCCCGGATCCAGAAGTCTTTGTTGATGGCGCTGTCCATTTCCCTTCGGTCGTCGTCGCGGATGAACCCGATGGCGTTCACGTGATCCCCGAAGCGGTCCCCGAGATGGGTGTAGCGGAAGTGCACGTGGCTCGTCGACGTGTCTCGAGAAGGCCTCACGAAGAACGCCCACCTCCCGCCGTCCTCGGGTCCGTGCGAGCGCGCGAGCTGTCCGGTGAAACTCAGCGTCGGGGTGAAGTAGAGGCTGGTGTCGAGGCCGAGGGATCCGCGATTCTCCCCTTGAAGGTTTCGGTTCGCGGCCATGAACGACACGCTCGAACCGCGGAAGACCTCGGTTTCGAGGCGCGCCACCGTGTAGTTCCCGGACTCGGTGGCCGAAGGCTGGGTTGCGGCTCCCGAGCTCGGGTCCGATTGGGCCGTGAGGATCGAGTAGGCGAGCCCACCTCGTTTCCCGAGGGCCTTGGCGCCGAAGTGAATGTCCCCGATGCGGCGGGTGTAGAAAGTCCGGATCCTCTGCTGGTACTGCTCCGCCCCCTCGAGGAAGAAAGGACGTTTCTCGGGAAGACTCAGCTCGAAGCGCGTGAGGTTGATCTGCTCCTGATCGGCCTCGATGATGGCGAAATCGGGATTGATGGTGGCGTTCACCAGGTCCCGCGGGGTCGGAGAGTAGCGAAGCTCCGCTCCCGCCTCGTAGTCGGGCGGGAGCTCGTCCTGATACCGCGCGAGAGCGTAGGGGATGACTTCGTACTTCCGCCGCGCGGCACGGAGGTCGAGTCCGGTGAGGCTCCCATACTGCGAGATGCGAAACCGCGCCTCGAGGGGTCCCGTCCAGAAGCTCGTTTCGAGAAGGCGTCTCGTGGTCCGGCCGAGATTGAGGCCCCAGGTTTGAGCGGCTCCCGGAGTGAACCGCAGGATGACGAGCGGAATCGCGATCTCGACGCTCCAGCCGCCCTCGATGCGAGATGCCGCCGAGTACCAGGTGGCGTCCCAGTTGTCCTCGACCACTCTGCCGTTATCGGCCACTCGGCCGTCCTGCTGCGTCCCGAGAAGGTTCGTCATGAAGAAGTAAGCGGAGCGGCCGTCGTGGAAGGTGTCGAGAACGACCATGACGGAGTCGTCCCTCGAAAGGTCGGAGTCCCGCCGGGTGAGCTGGGCGGCGACGGCGGAGGGCTCGGAGTCGTGGCAGAGGAAACCGAAGTAGACGAGCTCATCGTCATAGAGGATGTATGCTTCCGTTCTCTCGACGGCGGGCTCGCCGCGGTACGGCTCGAACTGCGTGAAGCGGGAAGCTTCGCTCGCGCCCTTCCACTCTTCTGTGCCGAGAACGCCGTCGACGACGATCGCTCCCGGAGCCCGGGCGGCCACGATCTCGGAGGCCGCGAGGAGCATGAGCATCGCGAAGAAATTCATCTCTCCTCCGACGGACGAAGAGTGGCGAAGCTGCGGTAGAGGAGCAGATCGTAGAGGATCTTCAATGAGCCGGCGAGGTAGAAAGGAACGCTCATGAAGCCCGGACTCGCGAGACAGAGCGCGCCGAGAAGGGGTGAAACGGAGGCCCCGGTGCTGCGGGCGACGCCCGTGATGCCCGCGGCTGCCGAGCGCTCCTCGGGTCGGACCACGGCCATGACGTACGACTGCCGCGTGGGCACGTCCATCTGGGAGATCGCAAATCGTGCGAGCAACACGAGGACGGCGAGCTCGACGGTCGGCATGAGCGGCACCAGAAGGAGGAGCACGTTCGATGGAAGATGCGTGAAGACCATCGTGCGCACGAGCCCGATGCGGGAGGCGATGCGCGCGGCGAGAAGGGCCGAGAGTCCCGCGAGGAGGTTCGCGCCGAAGAAGATCGCGCCGAGCTTCCCGGGAGCGGTCCCGAACCGAAGGTGGAACCAGTAGGCCGTGAGGCTCTGCACCACGAACCCGCCCCCGAAGGAGTCCAGGGCGAAGAGCGCCGAAAGCCGCGCCACGACTCCTCCCGAGAGATGAAGCCCGAGGACACCTTTCGCGCGGCCGAGGTGCTCGGCCGGCGCTTCGATTGCAGCACTCAGGCGCGAGAACCCCGCGAACATCGCGAGGCCGACGGCCGAGTACCCGTAGACGACCGCCTGGCAGCTCGAGAGGAGTGGAATGCCGCGATCTTGGAGAGCCGACGCCGCTCCTCCTCCCGCGAGCGCCCCTAGCGCCGTCGCGACCGACCCCGAGAGCGTATACCAGGCGAAGACGCGGGTCCGGTTAGCGTCGGGCACGACCTGGGAGAGCGCCGCCTGCTCGATGGGGAGAAACGGACCGACTTCGTTTCCGCTCGGGCTCAGAACACCCAGGGTCGCGGTCACGAGGAGAAAAACGAAATCACCGGTCGAGGCGAAGACGGCACCCGAGAGCGCCATGAGGGCCGCACCCACGAGGAGCATCTTCTTCCTGCCCCACCGATCGGCGCGGGTCGTGATCCAGAGGGAGAGCGCGGTATCGCCGAGGAGGGTCGCGGTCAGGAGGATCCCGATCCGCGCCTCACTCAATCCCCGTTCCGCGAGATAGAGCACGAGGACGACCGAGAGGGCCCCGTATGCGAAAAGCCGGAGGCTTCGGGCGAGAAACAGTCGAAGGGCGTCCTCTTCCATCGCTCAGCGCGGGCGCACCTCGAAGTCGTCGAAGTACGTCACGCTGTCCGCCTTGGTCCACAGGCCGACTCTGCCGGCTCCGGTGAAGGTCCGATCCTCCACCTCGAAGAGCTCGTCCCCGTCGAGGAAGACGCGGAACGAAGGACCCGCGACGACGACCTTCAGCGTGCTCCACCGTCCGGAGGGGACCTCGCCGTCGACCCCATACGTTTTCTCCGGAGTTCCCTTGGGCGCGAGCGAAGTGCGCTTTCCCCCTTCGACCTTGTAGAGCACGACGTTGTCTTCAAGGGCGTTCGCCCGGACGATGTAGTAGTTGTTCTCGTCCCGGTAGCGCCACACCAAACCCGCCGCCCGGTCGACTTCTCCCGAGACCGGCTTGAACTTCACCTCGATCTCTCCGTTCTCGAATCTCGCTCCCTCGAAGATCGCGAGCGGGAACTGGGCGCGGGCCGGCTCCGGGGAGAGCTGGGCGAGGACGTTTCCTCCCGAGGGGACGGTCTCGTCCGAGACGACCTCCCACCTCGGTCGAGCTCCCTCGTGCGTCACGGCGACGGTCCATCCCGAAGGAAGGCTTCCCGGTGTCTCGTCGTCGAAACGAATCGTCTCCGTCTGAATGAGAATCGAAAGCAATAGTAGGTCTCTCATGCTCCCGAGCCTACCCCGGAAAGCTTAGAGCCAGGTTAGAAAGGCCGGAGTTCTTACCGGGCGTTTACCCGGCTCTGGTACAGTCTTGGCATGAAGCTCCTGGTGGTGGAGGACGAGCCCAAGCTCGCGCAGAGCCTTCGCGGCGCGGGTCCTTCAATCAGATGCTCGACCGGCTGGAACAAGCGGTCCTCGAGCTGCGGCGGTTCACGGCCGACGCCTCCCACGAGCTGCGTACTCCGCTCTCGGTCCTCAAGGCGCAGGCGCAATCGGCTCTGTCGTCGGGAGCGCTCGATGCGAAGGCGGCCGCGCTCGTGCGAAGCCAGCTCGAAGAGATCGAGTCTCTGAAACTCATGGTCGAGGATCTCCTGACGCTCTCGCGGCTCGAATCCGAGCCCGACCTGCGCTCGCCCGTGGACCTCGCCGACGTGGTGGTCGAGATTGTCGAACAGTTCCGGCCGATGGCGGAGTCGAAGGGAGTCATCCTCGAGCTCCTGGACGTTCGGGCCGCGCCGGTCGAGGGCGACCGCTCGGAGCTGAGGCGCGTGCTCCGGAACCTTCTCGACAACGCTCTGAAGTACACCGATCGCGGGGGGCGGGTGACGGTCTCCGTCGAAAGGAACGGAGCGTCGGTGAGCCTCACGGTTTGCGATACCGGGGCCGGCATTCCCGCTTCAGAGCGGGAGCGGATCTTCGAGCGCTTCTACCGCGCCGACCCCTCGCGCGATCGTCGAACCGGAGGCGCGGGCCTCGGGCTCGCCATCGTCGCCCGGATCGTGGATCGCAACCGAGGGCGGGTCTCGGTCGAAAGCGACCCCGGCAAGGGATCGTCCTTCAAGATCGACCTGCCGCTCGCGGGCGCATAGGGCTATTGCGATCGTCCACGGGCGGAGATGGGCCACATCTCCTCGACCCTCTCGTTGCGGAACGGGTAGTAATGGTCGTAGAGGTTGACCGTGGGATCGCAGTGCGAGGCGATGAGGAGCACCTTATCCCCCAACTTCACCTCCGCGGGTCCGCGCGCGTCTCGAAACTCCAGGACTCCGTGCTCGTCGCCCGCCCAGCGGTAGCTGACCCCGGGAAGGCTCAGCGGCTCGGGCGGCTCCTGGTCGGTCGCGAACGCCTTGTAGCCGGCGTCGATGGTGATGCGCCCCTTCGCCGGCTGGCTGATCGCCGTCGCGAGCACGAGGAGCGACGGTCGGAAGTCGTCATAGACGACGCCGTTCTGCCCGCCGATGTTCCGGTAATTGACGTCCATGAAGAGGTACGAGCCGACCTGGAGGTCGGTGATGCCATCGATCTCGGCGTCGATGTTGTAGGTCCCGGTGCCTCCTCCCGTGAGAATGGGAACCTCGAATCCCGCTTTCTCGAGCGCGTGCTTCATCTCGACCGCGCGCCCCATCGTCATCTGGGAGGCCTGTTTCCGATACTCGAATCCCCGGAGGTGCTGGAGGTGACCGGCGTAGGCCTGGAGCCCCTGGAAGCTCAGGGAAGAGCTCTTTCGGATGGCTTCGGCGAGGTCGAGGGCGGGCTTTCCCATCGCGATGCCGGTGCGATCCGTCCCGACGTTCAGGTCGATGAGAACGGAGAGCTTGACGCCCGCCGCCCGCGCGGCATCGTCGAAGTCCCGGACGTTCTTCTCCTGATCGACGACGATGGCGACACCGGAGCTCTTCTTCGCGAGGGCGAGCATGCGATCGATCTTCTCTTTGGTGACGACGGGCGAGGTGACGAGGACGTTCTCGATTCCGGCGTCGACCATCACTTCGGCCTCGCTCACCTTCGCGGCGCAGACCCCCACGGCGCCGCCCGCGATCTGCTTCTTCGCGATGATCGGACACTTGTGGGTCTTGGTGTGGGGACGCAGCTTGACCTTCTTCCCCTCGGCGAAGGCGCTCATCTTCGCGAGGTTCGACTCCATCGCCTCCAGGTCGATGACCAGAGCCGGAGTCGGAAGGTCCCAGAGGCTCATGGGGCTCTTCAAGGGGATGGCGTCGAACGACGCGGCTGCGGCCGCCCGGCGCGTAAAAAGGCTCATTCCGAAGGCGCCCCCGGCAGTCGTACCGAGAAAGCCTCGTCGAGAGAGTGGAGATTTCATGGCCACGCGCCTCCTGAAGCGTGCCGCTATTGTACCCGACGGGCGTACCCACGGCGGATCACTTCCTCCGCCGGTTTTCCGTTCGGAGTGAAGCCTGAATCGCGCGGACCGCCGAGAGCGAGGTCCGCGTCCGTCGCCTCGGAGGCTTCGAGAAACTTGAAGCTGCCTCTCCTGCGAAAACGCAGACCTTCCGCGACCTCTCTCATACGAAGCTCCACCTCGGGGCTCTGGCCACCAAGAACGACGAGGAACTCTCCGGAGCGCCGGGCGTCCTGGAGAAGCGCGTTGCGCGGCGCGGGCTCGCCGTAGGCGGCGAGAGAAAGGAGCAGAAGCATCGGCACGGAGATCAGTCGAGAAATCCCTTCCACGAAGGCGACTCGTGGTCGTCGTGGCAGCAGTGCTCGAGCTCCTCGTGGATCTGGGAGGTCTCCGGCTGGATGGTCACATGGCGGATTCCATAACGCTCGCGCAGTAGCGACGTCGCGCGGCGAAGGACGTCGTCCGCAATCCCGCTCGAGGATACCTCGCAGTGGCAGCTCAAGGAGATGAAGCCCGAGGTCACCGTCCAGATGTGGAGGTCGTGGACGTCGCGAATGCCTTCGATGGCGAGGAGGTCGCGGCGGAGGGCATCGGCGTCGAGGTGCCGGGGAGAGCTTTCGAGAAGCACGGAGACGGTCTCCCGGACGAGACCGTATCCCGACCAGAGGATCAGAAGCGCGATTCCTATGCTCACGATGGAATCGATGGGCGTCCAGCCGGTGAATCGAATGGTGAGGCCCGCGGCGACCACACCCACGGAGCCCACGGTATCGCCCAGGACGTGGAGAAAGGCTCCCTTCACGTTCAAGTTGTCGTGGCGGTGCCCGCGCAGCAGGTGAAGAGCGAAGACGTTCACACCGAGGCCGAGTATGGCGACGAGGAGCATGAGGCCGCTTTCGATCTGCTGCGGGGCGCGCAGCCGGACGAAGGCCTGCCATATGACGACGAGCGAGATGGCCATGAGGAGGGACCCGTTCGCGAGCGCCGCCAGGATCTCCGCGCGATGGAACCCGAACGTCCGGCGCTCGGTGTGGGGATGGCTCGCCATCCAGAGGGCAACCAGTCCGAGACCGAGGGCGGCGGCGTCCGACGCCATGTGCCCGGCGTCGGCCACGAGCGCGAGGCTGTTCGCGAGAAGCCCCCCGACGAGCTCCGCCACCATGAAGGCTGCCGTCAGGAGAAACGCGGCCACCATCGCCTTGCGGCTTCCGCTTCGCGACGATCGATGATCGTGCGCCGCGCCGGGAAAGTGCGAATGCGAGTGCGCGGTCGAGGCGGGCTCGCTCAAGGAGCAGCCCTCTCGAGAGCGTGCTCGAGCCCCTGCTCGAAGAGACGGCGGACGTGATCGTCGGCGAGGCTGTAGTAGACGAGCTTTCCCTTCCGCTCGCTTCGGACCACGTGGAGCTGCCGGAGGGTTCGCAACTGGTGCGAAACGGCCGACTCGCTCAATCCGACGAGCGCCGCGAGATCGGAAGTGCAGAGATCGCTCACCGAGAGGGCGTGCACGATGCGCACCCGGGTCGGATCCCCGAGGACCTGGAATGTCTCGGCGAGAACTTGCGCTTGAGAGACAGACAGGATTTCCCGCTCGTCGGGAGGAGCCGCGAAGACAACCATAATTGAATGATAACTCAATTGTTCATGTTTTTGTCGAAACAAGTGGGTACTACCTGTTTCGACGACTATTTGACTGAACAGTCAAGAAAGGCTATACTGCGCCCGCTGTGGGAAGGCCAAGAGAGTTCGACCGGGAGGAAGTGCTGGACCGCGCTATCCAAGTCTTTTGGACACAAGGGTTTGAACGGACTTCCGTCGAAGACCTCACCGAGTCCATGGGGATCCAGAGGGGGAGCCTGTACGCGGCGTTTGGAGACAAACGCCGGCTCTTCCTCGAGGCGCTCGATCGCTACGAGGAGCGCTTCTATCGGGACACGCTCCGGTTTCTCGAGGAGGGGCCGGCGCGCGAGGGGATCCGCCGCGTGTTCGAGCAGGTCGTTTCGGACTGCGCGTGCGGGAGCGGGACGAAGGGTTGCTTCATCACCAACACCGCGGTCGCCCTCGCCGAGGACGATCCGGAAACGGCCACCCGCGTGCGGGCGAACCTCCGACGGCTCGAAGACGCCTTCGAATCGGCGCTCGCGCGAGCCATGGCGTCGGCCCCCGGAAGCCCGAGGGCGCTCGCGCGCTTTCTCACCGCGAGCCTCCAGGGGCTCAGGGTTCTGTCGCGATGCGGCGTCAATCTCGAAGTCCTCAACGACGCCGTCGATGTAACGCTTTCGGTTCTGAAACCATCTGCTCCCGAGGGGGCACGACAACAACAAGCGGGAAAGGAGACCCGGGTAAATGGGTGACGCAAAGTACGTAGTCGGCACCGAGAAGAATTTCAAGGCGGAGGTGCTGGAATCGAATCAACCAGTTCTCGTGGATTTCTGGGCCGAGTGGTGCGGACCGTGCCGCATGATTGCGCCATCGGTCGAGCAGCTCGCGCGCGATTTTGAGGGACGGGCGAAGGTCGTGAAGGTGAACGTGGACGAGGAGCAGATGCTCGCGTCCCAGTACGGCGTCCGCTCCATCCCGACGCTTCTGTTCTTCCAGGGCGGCAAAGTCGTCGATCAGCTCGTGGGCGCTGCGCCGAAGGAGACTCTCGCGGCGAAGCTCACGAATCTCGTCGCCGTCGCAACCTGAGGGGAAGGGACTCGATTCTCGAGGCGGGGCGTTTCGGCGCCCCGCCTTTCTTACGTGATCGAGACGCGGAGCTCGGAGCCGGGTCCGAGCTTCACGGAGTCAGCGAGGACGACCGTCGACTTCTCGAGCGATGCGGCGAGAGGGCGGCCGCCGACTTCCGCCGCCACTTTCGAGCCAGGAGTCGCAGGCAGCGACAGCCGCGCGATCTCGACTCCGCTTCCACGGAGAAGCTTCACCGACGCTTCGAACGAAGACCCGCTCCGCTCCTGACGGTACAGCCCGTATCCAGGCTCTCCCACCGACCAGAAGCTCACGAACTCCTCTTCGCTGGTCCGGGGATCGAAGCCCATGGACTTGCGGGGCGCGGAGTAGTGGAACCCGGAAAGGGCGAGGAGGAGAGACCAGCTCGCGAGCGCGCGGGCGTAGTGGTTCCCGCACTCCACCTCGTTCCACGGGTTCCGGCGCTCGCCGTCGTAGCGGTTCCGGACCGCGCGCACGATGCGGAATCCTTCCTCGACGTAGCCTTCATAAATAAGGTGGGCCGCCACCTGGTACTCGATTCCCGTCCACACCTCGTCAGAGTAGACGAAGGGAAGAAGCGGCCTCTCTCCCCGCGGCCAGGAGCAAAGGAGAAGCCCGCCCTCGTCGCCGAGGGCGAAGATGCGCTGCGGGTTCGCGTGAGAGGCGAACGTCTCCTTGAAGTTGTGCCGATAGACGGAGCGGACAGCGCTTCTCACATGGTCCTCGGGAAGGACGTAGCCCTTCCCCACGACATGGGCCATCCACTCCGAGAGGAACTCGTTCTCGAACACGCGCCAGGGATGTTCCGCGGGCGCAGCTCCAGAGGAAGTCTGCGGCGCACCACCCAGCCCCAGAAACGGGGTCGCCGAGAGGATCTTGAGTACGTCTCTTCTTTCCATGACCGCTACTCCCGTTTCAGAGGAAGGCCTGGATACTCTCCTGTCGTCTTTCGATCTTCATAAACCAACTTCCCGTTGACCCAGACCCGGTCGATCCCGATCGAGATCGCGTGGGGCTCGGTAGGAGTCGCCTGGTCGATGACGCTCTCCGGATCGAAGAGCACCAGGTCCGCCTTGAAACCGGGGGCGATGCGGCCGCGATTCGAAAAGCCCATCTGCGCTGCGGGAAGGGACGTTGCCTTCTGCACCGCTCGAGGAAACGGCATCACCTTGCGTTCGCGCACGTAGCGCCCGAGAAATCGCGGGTACGTTCCGTATCCCCGCGGGTGGGCCCCGTCGAGCTCGCCGTCCGTCGAGATGGACATGTGCTCCCACTTCATGAGCTTCTCGATGTCCGCCTCCTCCATGCTTGTCGCGATGACGCTCTCGACGCCGGTCTCCCCGGTCGCCCGCATGGCCTCGGCCTCGCGGATGAGATCCATGAGGGTCTGCTCCGGGTCGGTTCCGCGGAGGGCGGCGATCTCGGCAAGCGTCTTGCCTTCGTAGGAGGGCTCGGGCTTGTAGCGTGGAATCAGAATCCCCTCGGGAGTCGAGATCTGCCGCACGGCGATCTCCGCTTCCTTTCGGTCCTGGAAGTCGCGCCTGGGAAAAAGAACGGTCAGGGTCGACTGCCAGTAGGTGTACGGATAGATGTCGGCGTTCACCTCGATGCCTTCGGCACGTGCGGCGTCGAGAAGCGAGATCAGGCGATCCGCCTGGCCCCAGAGGTTCTGCATCGCGAGCTTCGTATGGGAGATTTGAACGGGGAGCTTCGCTTCACGGCCGATCGCGATGATCTCGTCGATGGCGTCCCAGAAGTATCGGTCCTCGCTCCTCATGTGGGAGATGTAGCGTCCTCCCCAGGAAGCGGCTTCCCGGGCGAGAGCGATCATCTCGGAACGCTCCGAGTAGATGCCCGGGTCGTACTCGAGACCGGCGCCGAGACCGAGGGCGCCCGCCTTCATCTCCTCGATGAGGAGAAGGCGCATCTTCTCGATCTCCTCCTCGGTTGCCGCTCTCCGGAAGTCCTCGCCCATGACCGTCTCCCGGAGAGTTCCATGCCCGGCGTAGGCGGCGACGTTTAGCGCGACGGGATTCGCCTCGAGCTTCTTCCAGAAGTCCGCGAGAGGATACGGCGAGCCTCCGTCCTGCCCGACGACGATGGTGGTGATTCCCTGATTCACCGCCGCGAGCGCGTCTCGATTCTCGAAGAGATCGCCGTCGCCGTGGCTGTGGGTGTCGATGAACCCGGGGGCGAGCGTGAAGCCGGAGGCGTCGATGACCTCGTAGCCCGCAGGCGGCTCTCCCTCCTCAACCCCGACGATCGTGTCCCCCTCGACGCGCACGTTTACCATTCGTGCCTCCGCACCCGTCCCGTCGAGGACCGAGGCTTTCACGAGCACGAAACCCCGGGGCGTCTCTGGCGCGGGCGGGCTACAGGCGCCGAGGCCGAGGGTGAGAACGACGAGCATCCTTCGAAGCATCCCAATTCCTCCGGCGCCGAAGGTACGGCGGAGCGACAACCGATGTCAATTCCCGTGCTTGCTTCGCTCGATGGCGCTCTTTAGACTGGCTTCCATGACGGCGCCTCTCGACAGGCTTGGCCGCCCCCTCCGGAGCCTCCGGGTCTCCGTGACCGATCGGTGTAACTTGAGGTGCCACTATTGCATGCCGGAGGCCCAGTACGTCTGGCTTCCGCGCCAGGACCTTCTGAGCTTCGAGGAAACAGCCCGGGCGGTCGAAATCTTCACCCGGCTCGGGGTCGAGAAAGTCCGCCTCACGGGGGGCGAGCCCCTGCTGCGCCGGGACCTCCCGGATCTCGTCGCTCTCCTGTCGAAGGACGGCGGGCTCTCCGAGATCGCGTTGACGACGAACGGCCTTCTGCTGCGAGAGCAGGCGAAACCCTTGAAGGCGGCGGGACTCTCCCGGATTACCGTGAGCCTCGACACGTTGAAGCCGGAGCGGTTTCGAGAGATCGCGCGCCGCGACGGGCTCGAGGACGTCCTCTCGGGCATCGCGGCCGCGCGCGCCGCGGGGTTCTCGGAGCTGAAGCTCGACTCCGTGATCGTGCGCGGATTGAACGACGACGAGCTCTTCGACCTCCTCGACTTCGCGAAGAGCGTCGATGCTGAGGTGCGGTTCATCGAGTACATGGACGTGGGCGGCGCGACGCGGTGGGCGAAGGAGCGGGTTTTCCCGAAGCGGGAGATGCTCCTTCGGATCGAAGAGCGCGCGGGCGGTCCCGCGGCCCCCATCGACCTCGAGAGCTGGGCCCCGGCGAAGCGATTCCGCCTTCCCGACGGGACGACATTCGGGATCATCGCGTCGACCACCGAGCCTTTCTGCCGGACGTGCGACCGCGCCCGTCTAACGGCGGACGGAGTCTTCTACTCCTGCCTCTACGCGCAGAAGGGCCTCCACCTCCGGGCGAAGCTGCGCTCTCAGGCGAGCGACGACGAGCTCGAACAACTACTCGCCGCGAGCTGGCGCGCGCGCGAGGACCGCGGGGCTGAGATCCGATACGAGCTCCTCGAGAGGGACGCGCTCGTCGAAGTCGAGCGCCTCCGGGAGGACCCGCACCTCGAGATGCACACCCGCGGTGGGTAGGAAGCTCCCTCTCGCGGGTCTCGTCCTCCTCCTCATCGCCTTCTTCCTCGTCGACCTCGAGCCCGGCTTCGAGCCCCCGGCGCTTTCCGTCGAGGTGAGCGACCGCGCCCGGCGCCTTCACGCGGAGTCGATCGTCATCGACCTCCACGTGGACTCCCTCCTCTGGCCGCGAGACCTCACGCGGGAGCGGGAGGGCGGCCACGTCGACTTTTCCCGGATGCGGGAGGGCGGGCTCGACGCCGCCGCCTTCACCATTCCCACCCGCTTTTTCGGAGCCGCGGGCTTGAAGGCGTTTCACGACCTCTGGCCTCCCGCGACCTGGCTCTCTCCCTGGGAGCGGCTTCGCCATCAATTGGAGAAGACCCGCACCTGGAAGGACGCTTCTCTCGCGACGGACGCGGTCTCGATTCGCGAGAACCACGCGGATGGCCGGCTCTCGTACTTCCACGGCATCGAGGGCGCCCACGCTCTCGAGGGGGATCTGAGTCGTGTTTCCGAGCTTCGAAAACGCGGGGTGCTGTTCATCGGGCTCGTGCATCTGCGGGACAACGAGATTGGGGGAAGCTCCTCGGGGTCGAACCGGGGCCTCTCCGAGCTCGGACGGAAACTGGTCGGGGAGATGAACCGAAGCGGCGTCCACCTCGACCTCGCTCATTCTTCGGAGAGGACGTTCTTCGAAGCTCTCGAGCTCACCACTCTCCCTCCTCTCGTGAGCCACACCGGCGTCCGCGCGGTCCACGAAAGCTGGAGGAACCTTTCGGACGATCAGATCCGCGCCGTCGCGAAGCGCGGCGGGGTGGTGGGAGTGATGCTCGCCCCTCCCGCGCTGCGGGAGCCGAGCCTCGAAGAAGCGGTCCTCCACATCGAGCACGTCATCGAGACCGGGGGCGAGGACGCGGTTGCGATCGGCTCCGATTTCGACGGCTACGTCGACCCCCCGATCGACGCCTCCGGCCTTCCCGCTCTCACGGAGCTCCTGCTGCGGCGGGGCCACTCTGAAGAGCGGGTCCGCAAGTTCCTGGGAGAGAATGTCCTCCGTATATTGCGATGACTCTCTTCCGACACGCCGGAGCCGCGCTCCTCGCCGCCGCATTGGCTCCGCTCCTGTTGTCGCTCTTCCTACGTCTTGCGCCCTCGATCGATCTTTCTCTGGGCCCGGGCGACCGCGACTACGCCTACGGGTTCTCCGACCGTTTCCGCTTCGACGGTGAGGCAACATGGCGGAGGCTCGAGGCGCGCGGGCGAGCTGCGCTTCCGCTGAACGTCGATGGAGGCGGAACCCTCATCGTCGCCGCGCGCGCCATCGACGACACGTCTCCGATCCTCACCCTTCGCTTCGATGACGGGACGGAGCGATCCCTAACCGCGCCGCCATCGGGCGAGCCGGACTCTCTCCAATGGGAGATCCCTCCCTCGCGCATGAGGGCCCAGGTGCGGCTTCGCGTCGAAGGGGGATCGCTCGAGGTCGAAATCATTCGATGGCTGCCCCGCTCGCTCCTTCCCGATCGAAGCCTGGCTTTCGCGGCGAGTCTCCTGGGTGGGTTCTCCTTCCTCGCGTTCGCCCTCGCGGGGCTTCGGATACCGACTTCCCTCGCCGCGGCAGCGGTGATTTTCGGAGCGCTCGGAGTTCTCGCCGGGCTCGATGGATTCGCCGCCCTTCATCTCGTGCGGCGTCTGGCCTGGGCGGCGGGCTTCGGAGTCGTCCTCGTCGGGTTGGCGCGCTTCGCCGCGCGCGACGCCGCTCCCTTTTTTCGCGCGCTCCTGTACGCGGCACTCCTTCTCAAGAGCAGCTTGCTGTTCCATCCGGACTTCTACTTCTTCGACTGGCCCATTCACGAAACGCTCCTCGAGCTCGTCTATCACCGCGGCCCGCTCGACTTTCGCTCCCGACTCCTCGACTACCAGCTCGCGCACAATGTCGGTGTGGCCTACGTGGGAGGTGAAGCCCGAGCGTTTCCGTATCCGGTGCTTTTCTACTACGCCGCCCATCTGGGAAACCGGATTCACCACGCTCCCGAGCTGTGGCTGAAGCTCACCGCCGCGGCCTTCGCGGCCTTGGCATGTCTGCCCCTCGGAGCCCTCACGCGTCGGTTGACCCCTCACCGGAACGCGGACTCTTTCGCCGCCCTCGCCTACCTGCTCGTGCCCTCCCTCACCCGGAGCCTTCTCCTCCTGGAGCTCTCGGCGGTCGCCGGCACGTTCTTCGATCTTCTCGCGGTCGCCGTCCTTGCCTCATTGAGCCTGAAGCTCGACCGGCCCTCCCGGTTCGGGCTCGCGACACTGGCCGTGGCCGTCTCGCTCGCCGCCTACACGGCGGGATTCGTGCACATGGGCCTTCTGATCGCGGGCGTTCTCGTTCTCGGAATCTTTCCCGGACGCGGCTTCACGGCAAAGGACGCGCTTCGGCTCGCGCTCGCGGGAGCTCTCGCCCTCGGGATCTCGCTCGCCGTCGCCTATCACCCGAAGGCAATTGCCAGTCTTGCGACCGCTTTTTCTTCGGAGGCCAAGGAGACCGCTCCTGAGAGCGCGCCACAACCGTCCGGGCCCGCCGCCGCAGCTCTCGCACGTGTACGGACGTTTCTCGGAATTCCGCTGGTCGTTGCCGGTGTCCTCGGGCTCGTCCTCGCGTTGCGAAAGATGTCTGCTTCTCCCCTCCGGCTCCTCTTCGGCGCCTGGGCGCTCTCGGCTCTCGTCGCGCTCGGGCTTCGCTACGTCTTCGTCGACCTCTTTCTCTATCAGAAAGAGCTCTATTGGGCGGGGGCGCTTCTCGCGCTCGGGGTCGGAGCGCTCGTCTCTTCTTTCCGACGGCGCGCGTTTGCGCTCGCCGTCGTTCTCGCCCTCGCCGTCTCTTTCGCCTTCGAATTTCGGACGATGGTCGAACAGTTTTACCGAAGCTACCTGTTTCTCTAATCCCTCACGGCGCTTCGTCGGACCACGCGCGCTTTTCTCCCTTCGCCGAGCGCGCCTCCACCTCCGCGACCCAGCCCCGGCGAAGCTCCTCCGGGGCGACGCTCGAGAGATAGGGCTTGAGGTCGAGAACGGGCGTTCCGTCGAGCATGTCGACGCCGCGAACCCGAAGGCTCGCGCCCTTCCGTTCCAGCAACCGGACCACGGTGAGGCCGATGGGGTTGGGGCGTCGAGGCGAGCGGGTGGCGAAGACGCCGTGGGGACGATGGTCGCTCGGGGGATGACTCACGAGATCGTAGCCCGAGATTTTGTGGAAGAGCCAGATGACGTAGAGGTGCGAGAAGCCCTCGATGTCTTGAAGTCCCTCTCCGAGCTCGGGCAGGATCTCGATGGTCCCCTCGCTCACGTGAGTCGCCCCGACACCTCGCGGGATCTGGGCCGTTTCGGTGAAGGGGCTCCTCACGAAGCCGATGGGACGCAATTGGATTTCCATGCCCGGATGATACCCGAGCTCACCGGGCGGGTCAGGTCGCCTCCCTTGTGGCATGCCCTACCCCGCACCCTGTACATCGAACGCTTCTCGGCGCGCGGACGACGACGTATAATTCAATCGGACGGCAACCGTGGTACTCAAGATTGACCTTCCAGACGACGTGACGCAATCGCTCGAGAAGCGGTGGGGCGATCTTCCTCGCCACGTCCTGGAAACTCTGGCCATAGAAGGCTATCGCGAGGCTACGTTGTCCCACTACCAGGTCCAGTGCATGCTCGGGCTTGATTCTCGCTTCGAGGTCGACGAATTCATGAAGTCGCGCGGAGTTCCGATGCCCTACGGTTGCGACGATCTGGAGCGGGATGCCGATACACTTCGTAAGCTCAGGCCGGCGCGACCTCGGTGATCGTCGTAGCGGATAGCTCGCCCATCAACTACCTGGTCTTGATTGGACACGTCGAACTTCTGGCGGACCTCTTTGGTGAAGTGAATGAGAGCCCGACCGGCTAAGTGCTAGCGCGTGTCACAACGTGAAGTAACGCCCGCCGCCGACTGCGGCGGGCGCCTTCCGCAGCGAGCGGTCAGTTCTTCTGGGGGGCCGTCACCGCTTCCATCACGCGGTCGAGGTTGAAGCTCCCGGGCTTCTGGCGCGGCGGAAACTCCTGGAAGCTCTGTATCCACCGGCCGACGTATGCGCCCGCCGGCGCGATGAGGAACATGCGATCCATGTACCAGCGCTGGTAGCCCATGGCGTTTTCCTCCTCGGCGCGCTCGAACGGATCCATGCGCAGGTTGGCGAGCATGGGTGCGCGCAGAGGCACGAAGGGTTCCTGCCACACCCGGAGACCTTCGCTGTCCTGCCGGAGGAAGGTGATCTTCCAGTTGTCGTAGCGAAGGGCGGCAACGCTGCCGTCGTCGGTCCAGTAGATGAACTCCTTCCGGGGCCACTCCGCCTGGCCCTTGAGCGCGGGACCGAGGTCGTAGCCGTCGAGGTGGACCTTGTAGGTCACGCCGCCGATCGCGCGGCCCTTGAGGAGGTCCTCCTTGGCCGTCGTGTCTCCCGCCGCCGCAACGAGAGTCGCGAGCATGTCCTCGTGCGCGCCGATTTCGTTCACGACCGTGCCCGGCTTGATGGCGCCCGGCCACTTGATCATCGCCGGCACGCGGTAGCCGCCCTCCCACTGCGTGTTCTTCTCGCCGCGGAACATGGTGGTACCGCCGTCCGGCCAGGAGAAGGTCTCGGCGCCGTTGTCCGTGGAATACATGACGATCGTGTTCTCGTCGAGGCCCAGCTCCTTGAGCTTTCCGAGCACCTGCCCGACGTGGCCGTCATGCTCGACCATGCCGTCGGCGTAGACGCCGAGGCCGGTCTTGCCCTCGGACTCCTTCTTCAGGTGCGTGAAGATGTGCATGCGCGTGGAGTTCCACCAGAGGAAGAACGGCTTGCCAGACTGCTTCGCCCGCGACATGAAGTCGAGTGCCTTGGCCGTGACTTCGTCGTCGATCGTCTCCATCCGTTTGCGGGTGAGCGGGCCGGTGTCCGTGATGCGGCCATCGGCGAAACTGTGGATGACGCCGCGCGGGCCGAAATTCTTCTTGAACTCCGGGCTCTTTGGGTAATCCGGGTTCTCCGGCTCCTCTTCCGCATTGAGGTGGTAGAGGTTGCCGAAGAACTCGTCGAAGCCGTGCGCCGTCGGCAGCATCTCGTCGCGGTCGCCCAGGTGGTTCTTGCCGAACTGGCCAGTCATGTAGCCTTGCGCGCGCAGGAGGGTGGCGATGGTGGGGTCTTCCTTCTTCATGCCCTCGGGCGCCCCCGGGAGCCCCACCTTGGTGAGTCCGGTTCGGATCGGCGACTGCCCGGTGACGAAGGCGGCGCGGCCGGCCGTGCAGCTCTGCTGCCCGTACCAGTCGGTGAAGAGCGCGCCCTCTCTCGCGATGCTGTCGATGTTCGGGGTCCGGTAGCCCATGACACCGTTGTTGTAGGCGCTGATGTTGAACTGCCCGATGTCGTCGCCCCAAATGACGAGGATATTGAGCTTCTTCGCCGACGACTGCGCCTGCGCCGCCGCCGCGGTCAGCACGAAGGCCATGCCCACGTGCATCCAGGCATACAACTCCTTACTCAGATTCATTCCCGCAATTCTCCTTGTTCAGTTTCTTGGATGGGTGAAGAGAAGCCGTCGAAGTATACATCGAAAACCGCGAGGGCTTCGTCGACGCTCTTCGCCGCGTAGACACCCTCGCGGAGCCGGGCCCCCGAGGCGAGCCCCTTCGTCACCCAGCCGATGAAGGCCTTCACCCGGTTGAGCACCAGCCTCTCGGGGCGGTGCTCGCGCAGGAGCTGAACGAAGCGCTCGAAGAGAAGCCGGTAGTCCTCGAGCGCCGGCGCCTCCGCGGAGCCGTTCGCGATCTGACGGAACACCCAGGGATTCTGGAGCGCGCCCCTTCCGATCATGATTCCATCGGCCCCGGTGAGCTCGATCATCTTTCTCGCGCTTTCCGGGCACCGGACGTCCCCGTTTCCGATGACGGGAATGGAGACGGCGGCCTTCACGTCGCGGATGACGGACCACGCAGCCTCCCCCCGATGGTGATCGCTCCGGCAGCGGGGATGGACGGTGATGGCGGAGGCGCCCGCCCGCTCGAGCACCCGCGCGAACTCCGGAGCGTTGATCGAGCGATGGTCCCACCCCGATCGGATCTTGACCGTCACCGGGATCTTCGAGCGCTTCACCATCTTCTCGATGACCGCCCCAGCACGCCCCTCGTCCTGCATCAAGGCAGCACCTGAACCCGTTCGAGTGACTTTGGGTACCGGGCAACCCATGTTGACGTCGACGAGGTCCGCTCCCATGTCCTCGACCATCGCGGCCGCGTCGGCCATGCGATCGGGGTCGCATCCGAAGACCTGGACCCCCACCGGGCGCTCCTCGGGACCGACGTCCGCGAGCTCGCGCGAGAAGACGCTTCCCCGCGTCAGTCCTTCCGAGCTCACCATCTCCGTCACCACCAGGCCGACGCCCCCGAGCTCCCGGACCAGGCCCCGGAAAGCGCGATCGGTGTGGCCGGCGAGAGGCGCCAGGACCAGGGGGGTCTCGACGCGCACCGCTCCCGCGCGGAGAGAAAGCGGTTTCAGGCCGACGTCAGTCACGCTCCTC
>Ga0187893_10003332_pt1 | contig 32838 bp, 17 predicted proteins | sample MA1701074metaG_FD_139574 | JGI IMG/M metagenome (GOLD analysis project Ga0187893, IMG submission 139574) | White microbial mat communities from a basaltic lava cave in the Kipuka Kanohina Cave System on the Island of Hawaii, USA - MA170107-4 metaG ...
CAAGCCCCTCCAATATCCAGTGCAGAGAATTCCGCAATTCGAGAACGCGTTTTTACCACGCTCTAAACGCTGGCTAAGGATTCAGGCCCACCGCCGTAGATGGTGCTTGCCGTGGCCACATGCCCTGCAGTGTTATAGGTGTAACGGATTTTAGCGTAGTTGTTCGGGTAGGTGATTTCGTAAACCCGGTCGGCATCATCATAGCTGGTCTGCGTGAGATAGACGGCCGGACTGTCGTCGAATTGACGCAAGGACGCGAGTGAACGGCCCCGCACATCATAGCCAAAATATTCCCACCCGGAACGGTCGAAGACCGCGGCCAACTGGCCCGGATAAACCGAGCAGCACGCATCCATCGGCTCGTCGTACCAATAGCTGACCCCGTCCACCGTGACCCATTGGTTCAGATTGGCGTCCCAGGACTGAAAATACTTGGCTGAGATTCGCCCCAAATGATCCCCATATTCAAAAACGATGGCGTTGTTCAACTGATCGAATTGATGGGTCAGCCGGCCTGAGTCATCATATTCGTACATCCAATAACCCGTGTCGGGATCAACCATCTCCGTTTTTCGGCCCATGGAATCATAGATCATGTAGGTCCAGTTCTGCGCATGGTCCACCACGAACTCCGGGTTCCCGAGAAGATCGAAATAATACCAGGTGTTCGCGCTTGAACTGCCGATCTTTTCGGTGATTTGGATTGTCCGCCCATACGCATCCCGGTACTCTTTCTTTTCTGTGCCTTGGACCTGCGTCACCGTCGCCCAAGGATTGGAACCATCCTTGTAAAAGACGCGCACGCTCATGTGAGAAGGTTCGCCGCTCGTGACTGTCAAGTACGGGCGGCCAATCGCATCATAGTGATCGACCCATGTGCATGGCTTGTTTTCTTGCAAGCCTGATGGCGGTGGAACATACGCCGCTCCGTCATCCAAATATTTTTGCGTGTCCAGCCATACTTTTCCGCGCGAATCATATTTCATGTACGCGGCGCGATAACGACCATTATCCGCCTCAGCGCGTGTTTGGATGGTGCGGCCTAAACCGTCGGAATAAGTGTATGTTTCATGACCATTGGCATCCGTAACATCGTTTACCTTGGTCAGGACATAATTCTGGCTGATTCCATTCACGATTCCGTCGAGACTATATTGGAGCTTGGTTTTCCACAGGTTTGCGGGACCATTGGGCACCGTGGAAATCCTCGTTTCTGTTGGCCGGAAAAACGTGTCATAATCATTCTCAGTCACCAGGCCCTTGATGTCTTTGGAATAGGTGATGTTTCCTGACACATCGTGTGTTTCGTACGACACCATTCCCCAAGGCAGTGTCCTCGACACGGGAAAGGTCCGCGCCGCGTCGTAGGCAATTCCGGTCTGAACACCAGCGGCGTCAATGGTGTTTGTCTGGTTCCCATATTGGTCATAAGTGGAAGTTTCCAGCAACCCAAAGCGACCACCTGGAATATCAGCGTTAAACCAGCCAAGCTTGTGCGTAAGATTGCCACGGAGATCATAAACGAAGCGCGACTCACGCATCAAAAGTTGGGCGGCCTCATCCACGGTGTGCTTGACCGAATGTGGGCGGTTGCGGATCGGCACGGTCGGGTTGGCCAGGTTGGTGTAGGTGGTATGCGTGTAGAACGTATCGCTATCGCCGCCCGCCCCGCCCATCGCAACCGCGCCATCTGCATTGATGGTGATGTTGTTCACTTCGCCGAAATTCGCTTCCCGGATCAGGTTGCCCGTGGAATTCGGATCGTTGGCTGTCACGTCATAGACAAACTGTTTTGCGCGCGCCCGATAGTTCGGCAGTCCCTCGTAGTCCATTTCCACCGTCTGCGAAATGAACGGGAAACAGTATCCGTTGGCATGAAGGGGAACCTCATCGACTTTGTTCAGCGTGAGCTTGTAGAGCTTGTTGTCGTTTCCCCAAAGTTCGACACGATAGGGAATCCCCTTCTTGGCGAATGAACCCGCATCAAGATATTCCCCCTTCGTTCGTCCATCCCGGCCGCCGCCTTGATGGAAATAGTTGGTGGTTGTGGTTCCCTGGGCATCCGTCATCGACACGCAATTGAACCCGCGAAATTCGCGCTTGACCGGATCGAACATGCCACCGCGGTAGCCGTAAGTGGTCTTCTGGTCGTTGTTCGGATCGTTGTCGACGATGCCATCGCTGACCGTGACGGATGTAACGACATAGACCGGGAAAGGCAGCAGACTTTTTGCCCCTGCAGTCCATGGATCGCCTGTCCAGTCGCGATCCCGATTGTCGTAGATCGTGGAATTGGTGTAGCTGACTTGAATCTGTCCACCGACGCCGTTGTTGATAGTGGACAGAAGGTCAGGGAAGGGACCCTTGTTAAGCTGCACTTGAAAACTGTCATACGAAGTGGATGCCTTCCTTGAAACTCGATCTGGAAGTCCGTCGCCATTGATGTCGGCCAAGCTAACATAGGTAGTTGCACTGCCTGATCCCTCCATTGCGTACCATTTGTTGTCCGTGCCCGCTTGTTTTTCTATGGGCGTCCAATCGACCATCGAAGCGAATCCAGAGCCGGTGTTAAACTGAACCTTCCAGCCATTCTGAGGGTCAGAGTATCTGCGGATTATTCGATCCAGCAACCCGTCTCCATTCATATCATATAGGCCAGCAATGACAGCATTGTCCCTGTAACCCACTACAGCTTGTTGCCAAGGCCAATAATCTCCTCCCCCCGCGTAAGGACTCTCCACGGGTCCCCAGAGGTAATTATCCGTGAAACCGGCTCCCGTGTTAAATCGAACTCGGAAGTATCCATCACCAGGGGCATACCAAACTCGGTCGGGTAAGCCATCGCCGTTGATATCGTACATGCAGCCACCTCGGCCTGTGGTGTCGTCTGGATAAAGAGCATGCTGTGTCCAATCCCAGAAAATCGAGCCCGGATAATCTCCATTTTGGCTCGGGTACGGCCAAAGCTTGATGTTAGGATCAAACCCAGAGCCGGAATTAAGCTGCACATCCAGCCCGGTTGTATTAACCGGATTTGAACAATAGAATCGTTGGGCCATCACTCGGTCGGGAAAACCGTCACCATTGATGTCAAACATTCCCACAACAGCACGCGGCAGATAGGCATTACATGCGGATGAATCTAGATTGAAAAGATGGAGTTCGATGTGACGGAAGTAGTTCCACGTAACACCAGGAACTGTGTTTACAGGCCCCCAAGCTGACGCCGTCTGAAATGCTGTGTCACTCCCCGCGTAACCGGTATTAAACTGGACGAGGAACTGGTTGTAATCTGGCTCGTCGGCCTCGATCCTATCAGGCAGCCCATCTGCGTTAATATCGAAAAAACCAACAAGTAGGTATTGGCCTGGATCTGGGTATCGAACGGAACGCCAATTGTCACTGTTTGGGAATTGGCCCCCAAAAGGTCCCCAAGTTTGATTTAAGGTATCGAAGCCACTGCCGTTGTTCCTTTGGGCCACGAAATAAGCTTGCGCTCCTCCGGTGCTCTGCCTCATGACTCGATCGGGGAGTCCGTCTCCATCCAAATCAAAAAAATCAACGTATGCCCCACCGTTACGAGCCCGGATACTGTTCCATGCCTCGCCGAGATGGTCCTGACTTGAAAGGCCCGGCCAAGTCTCGGTTTGTTTAAACTCGTTGGGCATGATTTGATACGTGAACGTGAGCGGAGGTAATGAAGTAACACCGTCAGCCCCGAATTCGGTCACGCTCTGTAGCAAAGAACGCAATGTCGAAGGGGCGTACTGCAGCACATACCGCCTGATGTTGGCGTTCGCGACCTTGACCTTGATTTCTGTTAGCCGCTTGCGTGTTTCGATCCTGAACCCAGTTTTATAGGAAATAGTGGCATCACTCCGCGTTCCGGATCCCAGGTCAAATTCAATGGTATGAGAAGAGGTTAAAACAGGGGCATTGATGTTGCCATTGTAAGCGATGCTGGCGAGGTACATTTGTCCGGCGTCATGGAAATATGTCAGCGTCGTTTTGTTTCCGTTCGGATCGATGGCTTCGTTCAGGCCCCACCGGAACGTGCTCTTTCCAGCGCTAGGCAACCAACCAGCGTCAGGATTATCCATCCGGCTATCTGCAGTACTGCCAAAATAAAACTTGTTGCCGCTCTTGTCAGTCACTTCCCAATGCGGATTGACATATGTAAATTTAAGCCATCCCCCTTCGACTTCGGCCCGATATTCGTTGCCGCCGATGTTTACCAGCGCCGCATTCACGCCTGCAAAACTGAACATGAACCCCTTGAAATCATCGTACTCATGAAGGGGCGTCGTTGCACTCCATTTTATCGGGATGCCCTTGCGGGTATCACGTTGAATGAAACCCATGTCCAAGTTCCAACCCACGCCGCACCAGCCATTGTCGCCACCGGAACTGTAATTCAGGGAAATCTTCGGCTCCGAACCTTGGCGTCCCGGCGGAATGACCACAGGTATTCCATAACTGAAGCGACCAGTGAATGGGTCGGTTTGAAAACTCAAATTCCCTAGTGCAAGGGCTTGCCCGGGCGTCGGGTTTTCGGTCTTTGGCGGCTCGGTTTGCGCCAAAGCCTGATGAATGAACAGAAGAGTTAAAGGAACTGCGGTATTATGGATCTTCCAAAGAATTGATGGCTTCATAACCTCGTTCTTTGATTTATTCCGGTGGTTTTGGCGTTTGTATTATTGCTTCCCGCATTTGCCGCTCCTTTGCCGCTCGTTGTGCCGCCAGCGTCTGGCGCATTGTCTTCAATTCCTCGTGGCTCAGTTTTCCGTCCCCGTCCGTATCGTGGCGCTGTTTGAACTCGATGCGCTTCGCCGTGAGATTCGTCTTGATAGACCCGATTTCTTCCGGATCCAGTTTGCCATTCTTGTTAGTGTCGTTTGCCTGGATCCATTTTGGCGCCGGGCGGCGGGGCGGCGCGGGCCTGTCAGATGGCGGTGCGACTTCCGCCGGGTATATGGGGCTAATCGTTAAAATGAATGAGGCAAAGATGAGTAGAGATTTCATACGCTCTTGCTGGTACTTGAATTTGTCACCGTCCAAACAACTGCAACTGACTTCCCGTCGGGTGTTGCAAAGTATGAGAGCCATAGGCCATCAGAATTCCGTTCTGTCAAGCGGCAAGATTACTCTCCGGGCACGCAATCGTTAAGGCACCGAACCCTCGGCGCGTCCCGAATTCCGGCGTCCGACCGGCCATCCAGAAACCATCAGAGCAACTCTCCGCCTCCCGCTGGCTGCGATGCGACCGAAGTAACGATGGATTTGCCAATGCCCGCACCGGGTCCGACCCCAGAGAGCGCTTTGCGGCAGCCGACGGGAGCCGTTCGGGCGTCCGCGCGGCTCATTCGGGCTGTGAGTGAGGTCAATTCGCAGGCAGTGAACGGCGTTCTGCTGTACCAGAAGCCGATTCGGCAACGGACCAGCCGTAGTTTCCGCCGAATCTACATTTGCCTCCGCGGAAACGCGGTTGGCTCCGTTAAATACGCTCCGGCGCCGTCCGAAGTGGCGTTTCAACCTGGCGAATCGGCGCCAACCTCGGTCGAAGCACTTCTTCCGCCCGTCGGACGGCTCCCGCGCTTGCGCGAAAAATTTTTGCAATTTCAGGGAGCGTGGCCCACTCTCCCGGCCATGAAGCAACCGCTGGCGCTGCTGCTCTATGAGAAACTCCTGCCTGGTGGCCAATTGGTGAACCGTTTGCAGGACCTCGGCTACCGCGTCCAACCAGTGCCCGCCCCGGCAGACCTCGTCCCCACCGCCGAACGCGAAAAACCCATCGTGGCCTTCGTGGATCTCGAACCGCGTTTTGAAAAAACCTGCGAGGCCATCACGGCCCTGCGTCGCAACTCGGCCACCACTCATCTTCCCGTGATCGCCTTCGCCGCGCCGCAAAGCGAGGAAGCTCACGAATCCGCCCGCCGCGCCGGCGCCACGTTGGTGGTCAACGATGCCGCGCTGCTGCTTCACTTGTCCCAGTTCCTCGATCAAGCTTTGCAGGTGGATTGAACACATAATACGACTCCAACTCTTTGTGTGATGAACAAGTGAAGAGCATGAGCATGAGTATGAGCAAGAAACGCCCGCTTGGTCCTCCTTTCGCCTCTTGCTCCTAGTCTTGCTCTTAATCTTACTCTCTTCCCCGACCCATGACGCCACTCCCCACCGTAAAACTCGACCGCGGTATCCATGTGATGCATCTGTTTTATCGGCTCGACCGCGAACGTTGGGTGAAACTACCCGAAGGAGAGGCGGCTCAAGTTCGCTGGCGACTGGAAACACTCTGCGCTGCGAATCCGGCCCCGTCGCACCCGCGCCTGGCCACCTATGCCAACGTCGGTGGCAAGGCCGATCTGGTCTTCATGCTCTTCGCGGCGGAACTGGGCCATCTCGGCCAGATGCACCGCGACCTTGAAGCGTGTTTCCCGCCCGGCGCGCTGCAAAAGGTGTACAGCTACCTCAGCGTCACGGAACTCACCGATTACATGCCGACGGATGAAGACAATCGCCGGACGCTCACCGAGCAGGAGAAATTGCAGCCCGGCACCGAGGCATACGACAAACGCCTGGCTGAACTGACCAAGCGCAAGGAAGAATACGAACACTACCGGCTTTATCCCGAACTGCCGGACTGGGAGATCATGTGTTTCTACCCGATGAACAAGCGGCGTTCGGGCGGCGACAACTGGTACAGTCTCGACTTTGCCACGCGCAAAAAACTCATGAGTGGCCACGCGCGCGTCGGGCGCAAATACGCCGGACGCGTCTCGCAACTGATCACCGGTTCGACCGGTCTCGACGATTGGGAATGGGGCGTGACGCTGATGGCCCATCAGGTGGATGCCATCAAGGAGATCGTTTATGAGATGCGCTTCGACGAAGTGAGCGCGCGTTACGGCGAGTTCGGCGAATTCTACATCAACCTGCGGCTCCAGCCTGCGCCGCTGTGGGAGCACTTGAAGCTGTAGCGCTGCGGCTTCAGAGTGCGCCCCAGAAGCCTCCTCTCCCGCCCTGCGGGCACCCTCTCCTCCATTCCGAATGGAGGAGAGGAGGTAGCACAACCCGCCAGCAGCTACGATTTTCTTATACGGCTCTAAAAAAGTTTGGGATGAGCCTGCAGGACTTGCTCCACATTCTCCGCGGTCACGAGCAGAAATCTTTTTTCAAACTCCGCCTTCAAGTCACGGCCCGGCGTTGTGTCATCGCCAGGCGCACCCGGCCTGACGAGCACAAAGGCCGCGAGCTTTCCGGACTTCATAGCGCCTATCACTGCCACGGCATCGCCGATGACTTTCAAATCAGGGAGCAGCAGCGCAAATCTGGGCGGGCCAGCGGCCTTCCAAACCTCGCAACGGGCTATTTCCAACGGCAGCCCGATCAAGCTGACGATGATTTCAGAGTCTGGATGTTTACTGGCCAGTTGATCAAACGCCCCCGGCGTCATGAGATAGCTCAACGGCGTGGACGTCTCCACGTCCGTCAGCAACGCGCGGGGATTCTCCCGCGCTTCGGGTTTCAATTCCGGAAATGCGATCGCCGCCATCGAGACGCTCTGGCCGAACCCTCCGCGCAACCCGCGAATCCCCGCCTGCTCCATCTCCACGATGGCTTTTGCCGTGTCCTTTCTCTCCGTGAACGGATTGGAAACGATCAGCGCTTTCTTGCCAGGATGAGTTCGGGCCAGATGCTCCGCCAGGCCGCGCGTGGCGATTTCTCGCACTCGGACCGCGTTGCCTTGCGGGTCGGGTTTGAGAAAAAACCAAAGAGCAAACCCGGCCGCGACCAGAGCCACAAACAAAAGAGCCGGCGTCTGTCGAGTCATGGAAAATGTCGGTGAAATCGCGCCTCCATCTGCGATCCGACCGCTGGAGCGCCGGTCTCCGACCCGGCCCGATCAGTCATTGGCAACCTGGGCGGCGGCGATGCCCATCGAACGTCCGGTGAAAGAAGAAGACTCGCTTCCATGAGTCGTGTGACGCAAGACTACCAGAAATTGAACGCGGGTCAAACAACGGTCGCCTCTCCGTACCTGATGTCTCGCGCCTGGCGCCTCGCGCCATACGCCGTTCCCCGCCGTCATGCTCTTTAACTCCGGCGTCTTCCTCCAATTCTTCGGGGCGTTCGTGCTCCTCTACTGGCTGTCGCGAAACAGCCTCACGCTCCGTAATCTGCTCATCCTCGCTGCCAGCTATCTGTTCTACGGCTGGTGGGCGCCAGAGAATATACCTGCCTCGACCGCGAATGTCCTGCTCGCCGCACTCTGGCACTGCCGTTTTCTCGCATTGCTCATCGCCACCAGTCTGCTCGATTTCTCCATTGCCCTCGGCCTCGACAGGCTTTCCACACCGCGCCCGCGGAAATGGCTTCTCACCGCCAGCATCGCGGCAAATCTGGGCGTGCTCGGTTTTTTCAAATACCACGACTTCTTCGCCCAATCGTTCTCCGAACTGTTCGCCTCCCTTGGAATCCCGGTTCAACTTGCCACCCTCAATTTGATTCTCCCCGTAGGCATCTCCTTCTACACCTTCCAATCGATGAGCTATACCATCGACGTCTACCGCCGCGAGTTGCCCGCGACACATAATCTGGTGAACTTTCTCGCGTACGTCTCCTTCTTCCCGCAACTGGTCGCCGGCCCCATCGAGCGCGCCAAACATCTCCTGCCCCAGTTCACCCAAACCCGCGTCATTACGCTGGCCATGCTCGAAGAAGGCATCTGGCTCATGCTGTGGGGCATGTTCAAGAAGGTCGTGCTTGCGGACAACTTCGCGCCACTCGCCGAGATGGTCTTCGACAACTCCAGCTTCACCGCGTCCACAGTGATCCTCGGCACACTCGCCTTCGGCCTGCAAATCTACTGTGACTTTTCCGGCTACTCCGACATCGCGCGCGGCGCGGCACGAGTGCTCGGGTTCGACATCATGTGGAACTTCAACATCCCCTACTCCGCCACGAGCCTGCGTGAGTTCTGGCAACGCTGGCACATCAGCCTCTCCACCTGGCTGCGCGATTACCTCTACATCCCGCTCGGCGGAAACCGTCTGGGCGCGACCCGCACCTATCTGAACCTCTTGGTCACCATGCTCCTCGGCGGTCTCTGGCATGGCGCCGCGTGGAACTTCGTTCTTTGGGGCCTCTGGCACGGCGCCGGCCTTGCGCTGACCCGCAGCCCATTGTTCAATTTCAAATTCTCAATTCTCAATTCTCAATACCGCCATGTGCTGGCCTGGTTCGCGACGATGATCTTTGTCTTCTACGGCTGGCTCCTTTTTCGCGCGAAGTCCTTCGCCCAAATCGCCGACATGACTCGCGCGCTCGCGGACTTTTCCGCTCCGATTTGGATTGGCAGCTTCGCCTTGAACCTTGTCGTGTTCGCCGTTCCCCTCGTTCTGATGGAACTCTGGCAGGTGAAATCGCGCAACCGGCTCGCCGCATTGTCACTCTCCATTTGGGCCAAAACCACCCTGCAAGGCGCGCTCCTTACCGCCATTGTCCTCTTCTGGCAAAAGAAAGGCGCCGCCTTCATCTACTTTCAATTCTGAAACCTTTTGACCACGGATAGACACGGATGCACACGGATAAAGAAAACCCCAAAGATGCCGCGCCCAACTCATGACACTTGGCCCAGCGAATCTCATCCGTGTCCATTCGAGTCCATCCGTGGTTAAATCAGAGTCGCACAATGAAGAGCCACGTCTGCGAATTTACTCCGAAAGAGCTCCTGCGCCTCGCCGGTCTGCCGCTGCTTCCGTTGGCGTTCTTTGCCGGAGCCATGCACCTCGGCGCGCGGCTTCATCTGTTGCCCGCGCCGCGCCCCACTCTGGACACTGAGCGCACCATTCTCATTCACCAGGCTGAAGCCAGCCGCGCTCCGCAGGACGCCGAAGTCCTGCTCATGGGCGATTCCTCCTGTCTGATGGACGTGTCAGCGCGGCTGCTGACTGCACGACTGGGTCGCCCCGCGTTGAATCTCGGCACCTTCAGTTTTCTCGACCTCGACGCCCACACGCTGCTCCTCCGCAATTACGCGCAAACCAACCCGGGTCGCCTGCGGGCCGTCGTGCTGCTCATGCATCCCGAATCCCTTCGTCGTATCGGCTCCGAGGCTTACTATGTCGGTGCGCTGACAAACTTTCTGAGTGGCCTCGACCATCGCCGGACCGAAGCTGCCGCAGATCGGGCCTCCTTCCTCCTCGGTGTAGAAACCTTTCACGGCCGAATTCAAAGCCGCGCTTTGCCGATCCCGTTACCCGGCGCCTATGGACGCCGCTACGGCTTCACGCACGACCTCGAGAACTTCCTGACTTTCGAACGCGGCAGCGCCATCGATCCCGACAGCAAATCGTTTGAAGGTAATGCCGAATACCGCCTCGCCCCGACTCTGGAGCGCGCCAGCAAAAACTTCCGCGCCGCCGTGCCGGCCGGGGTGAAACTGTTTGCCGCCATCACACCCACGCCTGAACGGTTCGCCGGCCCGCGTTACCCGCAACTCCACGCCGATCTGGCCCGCCAATGGAGCCAATGGCTCCAAGCCGACGCCGTGCTCACAAATCTTCCTCCAACACTGCCGGACGACGCTTTCGTTCGCACCACACACCTCAAGGAGTCCGTTATTCCCCGCTACACCGAACAACTCGCCGAGGCTTTGCGCCCGCACCTCCCTTGAATTCAGAAACCGCAGCCAGCCTGGACTTGGCGCGCTCCACTGAACGTAGGTCCTCGATTTTTCCTGCAACTTGCAATTTGTCATTCGTGTCCTATTGATAATCTAAGAGCCGCACAGAAAGACTGGCTTGAGAAAGGCTAACGACATGAAATTTTTGATCGCGTTTCTACTGTGGTGTTGCCTGTTCGTGTTGAGCTGGCCGCTGGCGCTGCTTGCGCTCCTCGCCTTCCCAATCGTCTGGCTCCTGCTCCTGCCATTTCGCCTGGTGGGCATCGCCGTCGGCGCCGTGTTCTCGCTCCTCAAGGCCATCCTCTATTTGCCCGCCCGCATCCTCGGCTACCGTCCGCGTCCGGCTTGACGGCGCGCCGCTTCTCCGTCTCTTGCACGATTGAACGTCGCTCCGCTTCCGGGCACACTCAGCCCGAGCATGCGCGGCGCGATGAAATGGCTGTTCGCCACGGGAGCGATCCTGTTGTCCGGCCTCGCTGACGCGCGGGGCCAGGCTCCCGTCAACACAGCGCTGGTGGCGCGTGGCAAGGCGCTCATGGCCGAGTTGGGCTGCGCGGCCTGCCACGCTGAATTACGGCTCGACACGACGCTGCGCGAGCGGACGCCGGATCTCAGCAGCGCGGGACTGCGGTATCGTCCAGCCTGGCTTTTCGAGTTTCTCCAAAACCCCGTAAAGATCCGGCAGCATCTCGGGCGCGCACGTATGCCGGGATTTCATCTCAGCGAGAAGGAAGTCCTGGCGCTTGTCGCCTTTCTGGAAACACAACGGACCATTCCCGGCCAATGGCCGCCACTGCCCGAAGCCGCCAGCAAACCGGTAAGCGCGCCCTCCGGTCCGATTACCCACGAACAAGCCAAAGCCGAACTTTCCAACGGCCTGCTTTGCCTCACCTGCCACAAGTTCGACGGCAAAGGCGGCGTCCTCGGCATCGAACTAACGACGGTCGCCCATCGCTTGCAACCGGAATGGGTCCGGCAATATCTCGTGGCGCCAGCCCGGTTCGGTGTCTTGCCCGCCACCATGCCACCGCAGTTCTATCAGTTGGCAGCGGATGGAAGGAGTCTTCGTGAAACGATGCCTGGCGCTGCTGACCGCATCGTACGTCTTACCGAGCAACTCTGCGCGCTGAACGCTGCAACTCGAGAGGCGCAGGAAAAAAAATATGAATCGGCCAGGGCCATCTCGTCTGATGCGGACGCCGCTGTGGGCGAAAAACTTTTCACTGCGCTCAACTGCGCCGCGTGCCACCGGCACCATTCCATCCAACCACGCCAGCAACCAGCCGCGCCCGATCTGACTCGCGAGGGACTGCGCGTGAATCAATCCTGGTTGACCGGCTACCTGAAACAGCCACACGCCATCCGCCCGTTTGGTCATCATCCCGGCGATGGCAGCCGGATGCCGGATTTTCGAGTATCGGACGAGGAGGCTGCGGCAATCAGCGCCTTCCTGATGACACAACAAGAGGGCGCAACCGCATTGCCGGCTGGCTTTCAGTCCCAGACGCAATCGGCCTTCTCGCAAAACAAAGCGAGGTTGTTGCTCACCGAAAAACTTTCGTGCCTCGGATGCCATGAGCTTGGCGGCCGAGGCGGACGGATTGGTCCTGATCTCTCCAGCGCAGGCGCGCGGCTCCAGCCCGCGTACGTTTACGGTATCATCAGGAACCCGCGCGCTATTGCGCCCCACTCAATCATGCCACGCATTCCGCTGACGGAGGAAACCGCGAAGCTGGTCGCCAACTATCTGGTGTCACAAACGAACCCGCCCGCCCTTGCGCAATACCTTTCGCCGACTGAACACAGCCTCCTGCCACTGGTTGATGCCCGGGCGGACGCTCCGACCGCCCAGCATACCTATGTGAGCCATTGCGCCGCCTGCCATGGATCAAGCGGTCAAGGCGACGGCTTCAACGCTCGATTCCTCCCTGCGAAGCCAACAGCCCATGCCAACGCTGCTTATCTTTCCACACGTCCAGATGACACGCTCTACGACGGAATCCATGCGGGTGGACACATTCTGAACAAGAGCCATCTGATGCCGCCCTGGGGCGAAACGTTTCAGTCGAAGCAAATCCTGGAACTCGTCGGCTATCTCCGAAGCCTCTGCAAATGCCAGGGACCGCCCTGGTCACGGGATAACCCGAAGCAACCTTGAGCGCCGCGCGAAAACTTTGTAGCGCAGACTGGCAGTCTGCTGTGTCGCCGACTGGCAGTCGGCAAGCCCTGCGGATTGCCAATCCGCAACACAGCAGGATGCCATCCTGCGCTACTTTGGTTGCGGCTTGGCTATTTCTGGTTCTGTGGGCAAGCATTGCCAATCTTCACTCCGCCGAACTGCCACCGCTCCCTCCGCCGACACGCGCAGCCACAGAATCGAAGCCGCGCTTTGAGGACTTCGCCGGCTCGGATGCCTGCGCCCGTTGTCACCAAAGGGAGTTCGATCTCTGGAAGACTTCCACGCACGGACGCGCCGGCGGAAAACCGGGCGAGGCAACCATCATCGCCCGCTTCGACGGGCAGCCGCTCCGTTTCAAGGATGCCGTCGTTGTCCCGACGACCAATCAACAAGGCGGCCCGGTGTTTCGCATGCAGTTCGAGGATTCGACACGAATGGAGCTTCGGGTCGAGGCCGCCGTCGGCGGCGGGCACATGCAGGGCGGCGGCACGCAATCGTTCTTCACCAGGTTTGCCGATGGCACCGTACGGTTCCTCCCGTTCGATTTCATCCGGCGGGAGAACGTCTGGTTCGTCCAACTGCGCCGCGATCTGACCTGGGTTCCCGTGAGTCAGGAGATCTCGCTGGCCACGGATCTCGCCAACTGGCCACCCCATCGCGTGCTCGGCACGGCCACGGAATTCTCCAACTGCCAGAACTGTCACGGCAGTCAGGTATCGTTGCGTTACGACGTGCCGAACCGCCGCTACGAAACGCGCTATCACTCACTCACGATCAACTGCGAGTCCTGCCACGGCCCTGGCAAGCGCCACATCGAGATCGTCAGCAGGCCGGGCTTCGAGAAACAGACCGACATCGGCATGACTCCGCTCGCCACGCTGTCCAAGGACGCTTCGCTCCAGGTGTGCTTCCAATGCCATGCGAAGAAAGACGCGATTCGCGAAGAAGATTACCTGCCCGGCGCGGACCTGGAGAATTACTTCTCGTTGAAACAGTCGATGCTCGGCAACAGTCCTTTCCTCGTCGATGGCCGCGTGCGTTCCTTCGATTACCAGGGCAATCACCTCTTCAGCGACTGTTACCTCAACGGCTCTATGACTTGTGTGGACTGCCACGAACCGCACGGCCAGGGCTACCGCGATGTTTTCTCCCGCAAGCTTGTCGGGCGATTTGACAACGGCCAGTGCACCGGCTGCCACGCTAGCAAGGCACTCGCGCCGGAACGCCATTCCCATCACGCGCGCGACTCGGCGGGCAACCAATGCGTCTCCTGCCACATGCCGTATCTGCAACACCAGGGCGTGGGCGGGCACCTGGTTTATTCCCGCTCCGATCACAGCATCCCCATCCCGCGCCCCGTGTTCGATCAACAACTCGGCATCGAGAACGCCTGCCAGAAATGTCATCGCGACAAAGACCTCGCCTGGCAATCGGGCAAAGTGAAGGAGTGGTACGGCGAAACCAAGCTACATCACACGGCGATCGCCAGTCTCGTCAAGGCGCGCAGTGAGAGCGATCCACTGGCCGCCGCGAAACTCCTGCTCCAGCCCGATGTCAAACATCCGATGGCTCAAGCCGCCGGTCTTGGCGTATGGATGGAAAAGTTCCTGCGCCCCGATGCGGCCCCCGACGCGGAAGCTGTCCGGCGCTTAAAGGACCTGGCCCGGAACACCGACCTGGACATCAAAGCACTCGCGCTCACGGCGCTGCACCTGGGCAGTGACCAGTCGGTCGAGTTGCGAACTTTCCTCGCCGACCAACTCAAGTCACTTGGCTCGCGCGAGGAGGCGATCCGGAATCGCTGGGCCATCGCGGCCGATACCGTGGGCAGCGCCGCGGCGGCGCGCGGCGATCTGGCCGGGGCCATTCGCTGTCTTGAAAAATCTCTCGAGATCGTGCCCGGCAACCACGTCACCCTTTCTCATCTGGCGCTGGCTAAATTGAAATCCGGCGATGCCACGGCCGCTGCGGCTTACCTGCGGCAAGCCATTGCGCTCAAACCTCACAAGGCCGTCCTGCACTTCCAACTCGCGCAGACGCACGCGCAACAAGGCCGAATTCCCGAAGCCATTCAATCATTGGAGGAAGGGCTGAAATTCTCGCCGGACGATCCAAACGCCCAACGAATGTTGCAGTTGCTCCGAGGGCAGTAGTGATTCGGAGTGCGCCTGTCCCGGGCGCAGAAACCCGGATGTTCAAGGCTGGTTAGGATTGAGTGCCTGGCAATGTCCGAGCATTGCTGCTGGCCAGGACGCCCGCGCTCAGCGCTTACTTCGGCCCTTCCACGGCGATCAACTCCACGTCGAAGATGAGTGTCGCGTTCGGGCCAATCTTCCCGCCGGCGCCTTGTTCGCCATAGGCGAGCTTCGATGGAATGGTGAACTGAAACTTGTCGCCTTCCTTCATCAACTGCACGCCCTCGGTCCACCCCGCGATGACGCCGTTGAGCGGAAAACTGATCGGCTCGCCGCGTTCCACGGAACTGTCGAACACCATGCCATCGATGAGCGTGCCGTGATAATGCACCTTCACCGAGTCGGTGGCTTTCGGCGACTTTCCCTTGCCGGACTTGAGCACTTTGTATTGCAACCCACTCGCCGTTGTCTTCACACCTTCCTTTTTGGCATTGGCCGCCAGGAACGCTTCCCCATCCTTCAGGTTCTTCTCGCCATCAGCCTTCGTCTTCTCGGCGTCAACCTTCGATTTCGCTTCCTTTGCCGCCATCATCTGAGTGCGGAATTCATCCATCACCTGCTTAAGCTCCGGAGGCGTCAACTTCATCTTGCCTTCGAAGCCATCCACCAGACCTGCCGCGAGAGCCTTGGGATCGATGCTGAGTCCCTGCCGCTGGAGATTCGACGCGATATCGGCGCCAATGGCGTAGCTGGCTCTCTGCTTCAGGTCTTTCAGTTCCATTTGAGTCTGGGCCTGGGCGACGCAGGTCAGAACAGACATTGCCGCCGCGGTAAGGATGAGTTTGGTGGTCATGAGTTTGATGGGGCGCCATGTAAAGTTCAACGCCGGCCGGGAGCGTCCTCGAATCGCCCCACTGCGTCAAGTAGCGGCTTACCTGTAGTGTTACGGGCGGAGCCCAGCCAACCAGCACGGAGGCGGTTGGCCAAACGTTGGGAATGAGGCCCGGACCGCGAGCCGTCCCGGCTCGCAGCGCATCGCCACGCCCGAAAACTCTGGGAATTTGCACGGTGATACTCCGCCTCAACCCGCTGACCGGTCGCGGTCCGGCCGTTTGGGCAACAGGCCTACCGGCGGAACGCCGGCAGCACCGTTGGAAAATCGTCCGTTGCCAAATGGCCTCCTTCAACCGAAACTTCGCGATGCCTTTTGGGATCTGTTGTGTCAGGGCGGCTTTTTGCGCCCTGCTCTTGATCGGCCTTTCCCTCCGCGCGCCAGCCGCCATCACGGGGCAATGGGACTTCGACAGCGGTTCTGTTGCTTCCACCACCGGAGCAGCGCTCCAGTTCCTCGGGGACACCGCGAGCTTCGCCCAATTCGGCACCACTACTTCCCTCGGCATCCCCGCCATCAACGGCCAGGTGGCGAACGTGCTGCGAGTACCGGCGTGTTCGCCGACGCAGGGCTTGATCGTTCCGCATGGCGCGCAGCCGAACAGCGGCGGTGAATTCGTGAATCGCTACACGCTGGTGATGGACATCCTGTTCCCGGCCGGCAGCACGGGCTTCCGCGCGCTGTGGCAGACGGAAACCAACACCACCACGACAAGTGACGGCGACCTGTTCGTGAACGGCGCGCATGGCATCGGCATTAGTGGCCAGTATCACGGCAGTGTTTCGACCGGCGAATGGCATCGCGTAGCGTTCACGGTCGATCTCTCCAAACGTGAATTGGGCAAATACATCGATGGCACGAATGTCTTGAGTGGTCCGATCGGTGCCGCGCCCCTCGGCACGAACGCGGTGCAATATCTCGACACCACGACAGGCACGCTGGATGGGCGATGGTCATTGCAACCTGTCGCCCTACTTTTCGCTGACAATGACAACGAAACGGGAGTGCTTTATGTGAACAGCATCCAGTTTCACGACCGCGTCCTGACTGCCGACCAGATCGGCGCACTGGGGCGCCCTTCGGCGGCGGGGATTCCGTACTTCACTCAGAGCGGCATCGCCCAGTGGGAGTTCAACGGCTCGCTCGCGTCCGCGGTGGGAGGCTCGAATTTGCTCGCCGGTTTTGCCGCGCCCGCAGCGGCACCCGGCATGACATTCGCGACGGCCACCATTGCCGGACAAACGGCGCAGGTGGCTTCTTTCACTCGAGGGACTTTTTTTCGGATGGCGCACGGGCTGGGTGTAAATGGCGGTGGCGCATTCCTGAACCGTTACTCACTGATCATGGACGTGATGTTTCCCAGTCGGCCTACGGGTTGGGCCGCTCTTTGGCAGACCAGCCCTTCGAACGGGAACGACGGCGACTGGTTCATCAATCCGGCCGGCGGCATCGGAATTTCCGGCAACTACGGTGGCAACGTGCCGGACGGAGCCTGGCACCGGCTCGCTCTGGTCGTCGATAACGTGGCTGGCACCTACAACACCTATATCAACGGCGTGCCAGCGCAGCAGAACACTGGCCTGACGCTCGACGGCCGCTTTTCTCTCGAAGCGACAGCCCTGCTGTTTGCCGATGAAAACCAGGAGAACGCGGCGGGCTTCGTGAACAGCGTGCAACTGCGGCCCGAAGCGCTTACACCCATCGACATCGCCGCGCTGGGCGGGCCGAGCGCAGGTGGCATTCCAACGCCTCAGCCCCCGACGTTGCGCCTGCTTTCTCCGAATGGTGCCGAGCAGTATCAGGCCGGGACAACCCGGCGCGCGGCCTGGGTCACGACGAATCCGAGCGGCTACGCGTTGCTGGAAGTTTACAAAGGCGACGCACTTTACCGGACGATCGGCCAGGCACCGATGTTTCAGACGAACTTTGCGTGGATTATCCCACCGCGCTTCGGCAATGCCGACGATTACCGCGTGCGCATCAGTTCGGTGAGCTTTCCGGCGGTGGCGGACTTCTCCGACGCGCCTTTCAGTGTCTTCGGATCTGGCCCGCCGCCCAACCCAATGTTTGGCCAATCCCTGCAACTCAACGGCGGGTTTGAAGCGAGCTTCGCCAACTGGCTGATCGCGGCTGGCCGTCCGGTGGCCATCGCAGTTAGCGGCGGGCGAGGTTCGCCGCACTCCGGCAGTTTGTTCATGTACGGCGGCTTCAGCCCCGGCGGCGACTCGGTTGTGCGGCAGGAGATCGATCTGCTGGCCGCCGGTTTCACCGAAGCGGACCTGGACGGCGGCGCCGTCGTGGAAAGCGAAGCCTGGTTGCGCAACGAATACGGCGCGGGGACTTTCGACGACCAGGTGTTCGCGCGCATCGCCTATCTCAATGTGGCAGGTGCTGAACTGGCCAGCGTGCGCTGCATGGTGCCAGCCAACAACGTCTGGGTGCCGCGAACCTTGAGCGGCTTTCTGCCGCCCGGCACGCGCCGGCTCCGCGCAGAAATTGTCGGACGGCACCGCCGCGACGCGGACAACGACAGCATGGCCGATGATGTGGTGGTGCGGCTCCAGGAAGCCCCCATCGCCTTCACGCCGGCCATCACCAAGCTGCCCATGTTGCAAGACGTGCGGACCAACGCCATGCGCCTGCTTTGGGAAACCGACGGAAACGTATGTCATCACGCGGTGGAATGGGGCCGCACCAACGTGACCGAGCACACGCTGACCGACGTTGAGACTTTGCAGATCGACGCGACGCATTTCGTCCACCGCGCGAACATCACGGGGCTGGAGACGGAAACCAGCTACGTCTATCGCGTCCGCAGCGGCGATGCGATGACGCCGGTGTATTCCTTCCGCACCGCGCCGCACCGGGAAACTCCGTTCGCAGTGGCTTGGTGGGGCGACAATCACGAGGGGACCGGCATCCTGAGAACGCACGTTTCCAACTTTCTGGCGCAAGGCGTGAACCTGATCGCCGTGGCGGGGGACATGGTAAACAGCGGCAACGCCATCAACGAGTGGCACGACTACTGGTTCAAGCCGCTGGAGCATTTGAACTGCGCGCAGACGACGCCGGTTGTGTTCGCCCGTGGCAATCATGACGGCGAACACGCCCTGGCCTACGCCTACAGCGCATTGCCTGGCAACGAGGCGTGGTTCGCCTTCGACTACGGCAACAGCCGGTTCATCTTCCTCGACAGCGAAACGCCGACTGGCGAAACGCCCGAGCAACGCGCCTGGCTGCAATCCGAACTCGCGCGGCCCGAAACGCAGCGCGCCGCTTTCCGCATCGTCTGCTTCCATAAGCCTCCCTGGGTCAACCTCTGGAACGGCGGCGGCTACCTTGGCGAGGCATTCGTCCGCAGCGATTGGACGCCGCTCTTCACGCAAGGCAACGTAGACGTGGTGATTTGTGGTCACGCGCACAACTACAATCGCGGCGCTACCAATGGTGTCACTTACATCATCAGCGGGGGCGGCGGCGGGACTCTGGACGTCGAGCGTGTGGCCTTCTGGCCCCTCTTCACCGTGGAATACTCGCGCTACCATTACGGCCTGATGGAAGTCACCGGCAACACGATGTTCTGGCAGGCGTTCGACAACAACAACCAGTTGATCGACATGCTCACTTTGCCGAGCCGCGTGCCCCACCTGGCCCCTGGCCGCGCCGCGCCCGGCGCCTCCACGATTCAACTCGTGCTCTCCGGCAAACCCGGCGTGCGCTATGTCATCGAACAATCGGGAGACCTTGCCGCCTGGAATTCGGTGAGGACCAACCTCCCGCCTGTCACCGGCTCGGGGATGGTCACCAACACACTAACCGCGCTGGGCCAGCAACAATTCTTCCGCGCCGTGATTCGGTAGATTAGAGCAGTTGGCACTTTTCCATGAACTCCTTCATCTCAAACTTTGTCGCGTACGCGACAAAGTTTGGGATGAAAGAGTTCGGGGATGCCCGCAGGGCGGACTTGGGTTTTGGAAAACACAACGGCCTGCGTTGTAACCGCCGCTTCCGCACGGTGTCACAACCAGCCAAGAATCCAGTGACAACAGCGTTAATCCGGTGATCTCTGCGAACTGGCGCTTGCTTCGGCGGGCGGTTTTTGTTATGCCATCGGGTGTTCCAGCACTGGGTCGATTGGCGCAGGCGCGCGCGGGTAGGCGAATGAAGTGCTCTTCAACAATCAGACAGCAACAGGGGTCTTCCCTCCTGAAATACTTTGTGACGGCCTTGTCGTCTCTCCCTCCGTCGTCCCGCCGAGTCTCGTCAATCTCCGCAGTCGGTTCAAATCAGTCCCAACCCACCTCGACCCTATGAAATCAACATCCCTCCTTCGTCTGGCCATTGTGGCCAGCGTGTTTGCCGTACTCGGCCTCGCCCGGGCGGGCACCATCACCAATGAAATGGTCGTTCATCTGCCCTTTGACATCGATTACATCAACCTTGCCCCCAGCGCGGTTGTGGCTTCGCCTGCAGGGGCTCCCACCATCGAGCCTGGTCGTGTTGGTCTCGGCGCCGTCCATGTCTCCAACGCCGGCAATGGCAGCTTCTTCAATTATGTCACTCTGGGCACCGCGCCGGAATTGAATTTCGGCGGCACCGTGGATTTCACGGTTTCGTTCTGGACAAAAATCAACTCGAAGAACGGCGACCCCTCTTTTGCCTCCAACAAGGACTGGCGCAGCGGCGGCAATGCGGGCTGGGTCATCTTCGTCAGCGGCGCCGGCAATCTTGGCTGGAACTACACTGAGAGCGGATCGGGACGCATTGATGCCACGGCACCGACCGTTAACGACGGCAATTGGCACCATGTCGCCGTCAGCTACGACCGGGACGGCAACGCTTTGACGTATCGTGACGGCGTATTGGTCCACTCCACTTTCATCGGGCCAGCCACCGAGACGCTCGATACCGGTCTGCCGACGAACATCGGCCAGGATGGCACTGGGACTTATACTGATGGCGGCAATCAAGTGGCCATTGATGCGCTGATCGATGACGTCGGCATCTGGCGCCGCGCGTTAACGGGATTCGAGATGCGGCGAATCTATCAATTCGGCACCAATGGAATAGGAGCAAGCGCCGTCCCCGATCCGGCAGTGGTGACGCTGGCGGACACCATTCCCGCCGCCGGCGCCATTGATGTCCGGGCGGACACCGCGATAACCGCGGTGATCATTGATGGAGCCTTGCCACTCAACAACGGTACGGTGCAACTCACGCTCAACGGCAGCCCGACGGCGGTCAACATCGACAAGGTGGGCAATCAGTCCACGGTGACTCATCAGCCGGCCGCGCCGCTGCCCAATGGGAGCAGCAACTTCGTGCAGATCGTTTTCGGCGATGGCGTGAACTCCGTCACCAGCCGTTGGTCGTTTATCGTCGTCCGGATCGCCCAGGCGCGCGGCATTACCGGCCATTGGGATTTTGATAACGGAGACCTGAGTGCCACCATCGGCCAGGCTCTCACCTACCGCGACGGTCCCGCGGGAACGACTGCAGCGGGCACGACGTATAGCACCACGCGATCTTTTGGCATCTCGGACATTCAGGGAATTCCGGCCAAAGTCATGCACATGCCGGCGGCTACGACCCGGGCCATTGGTTACCTGATGGATCACGGCGCCAGACCGAATGGTGATCCCAATGCCACGAAGGTCAATCAATGGACCTTGATCATGGACATTCTCATCCCCACGGATGGCTGGCATTGCTTCATCCAAATCGACGACCCGAACAACAACAACGACGGCGATCTCTTCGTCAATCCCGGCGGTGGCCTCGGCATCTCCGGCTCATATCAGGGCACCATCGTGCGAGGCCAGTGGCATCGGGTGGCCTTTGCCGTGGACTCTGCCACCGTGATTTCGAAATACATTGATGGCGTGAAGGTCGCTGACCAGACCGGCTGGAGCGGCGCCGGTCTCAACGGACGCCATGCGCTCCTGCCCACCGCGCTGCTTTTCTCCGACGAAGACGGCGAATCCCAGGCGGCGTACATCAACAGCGTCCAAATCCGCAATTACAAGATGACCGACGCGGGTATAGCGGCGCTCGGCGGGCCGACCGCCGATGGCGTTCCGCTGGTCAGTGGCCAGTGGGATTTCAACGAAGGCACCCTGGCTGCCACCATCGGGACAGATATGGCCGCGCGCCCTGGCACGGAACTGATCACCGCGTATGAGACAACGCTGTTTGAGGATGGCGCGGGCAGCGTCATGCGTTTCGACTATCCGGGCGGAGCTGGAAACACCGCCGCGCTGGGCTACGTGTTGCCGCACGGGATTCTTCCGAACGCTGGCGGGCAAAAAGTCAATCAATACAGCCTGATCATGGACATTTACTTTCCCGCTACCAGCACGGGCTTCCGCAGCTTGCTGCAAACCGAAACGAACAGCACGTCTGATGGCGACCTGTTCGTCAATGGGGGCAACGGCATCGGCATCTCCAGCCAATACCAGGGCAACCTGACCCACGATAACTGGCACCGGGTGGTCTTCACTGTGGACCTCACCAAACGCGAACTCGGAAAATATATCGACGGCGCAAACGTTCTCACTGGCCCGGTCGGCTCGGCGCCGCTGGGTACTGGACCCTTCCAATATCTCAGCGCCAGTTCCGGAATCGTCGATAACCGCTGGTCGCTGGAGCTGATGGCTCTGCTCTTCGCGGATGAAGACGGTGAAATCGCCGCTGGTTCTGTGAACAGCATCCAGACCCGGCCCGTCGTCCTTTCATCGGCGCAAATCGCGCGGCTGGGACGGGCTGTCTCCACCGGTATTCCCGTGAACATTCCTCCGCAACCCGCGTTGACCATCGTGGTCGGTGATTTCGGCACGCCGGCCATCACCTGGCCGGCCGTGTTCACGGATTATGTCCTGGAACGATCCACGAGCCTCGCTCCCGGAGCGACCTGGTCGGAAGTTTCCGGGGCTGCCCCTGGTCTCTATGAGGAATTCGAGACGCCTGTCTCGGCCTTCTTCTACCGCCTCCGCAAAGTGCAATAGCGCGATATCAATGGAGGGACGAGTTACACGACTCCCCGATTTCTTTCGCGAGCGCCCCACAGATGGGCTCGCGGAGCTCGTCCCTCCACCCTCCAGGGTGTTTGATTTGGACACGCTACCACCCAATCCCGTGATCATCGCCATCATTGGCCACGCCACCCCACAGCGTGTTGTGCTGCCAGTCGAAGTAAATCGCCGTGACCGGGCCGGTGGTCTTTGGACGCAACTCCAAACGGTAGCCCAGGCGGAGCAAATCGCGGCGCACCCACGCGGGCACTTCCTCGTTGATCATTAGCTTGCCCGGCTGGGCTTCGTGTTTCTCGAAGGAAGCGCGTGCCTGGTAGGTATTGAAGTTCGCCGCTTCGCAGGCCTCCTGCACGTTCATGTCGAACTCGACAATGTTGAGAAACAGTTGCAGGCAATTCTGTTCCTGCGCATCGCCGCCCTGCACAGCAAACGCGAGGTACGGCCGCCCCAGCAGCGTGGCGATGGAGGGACTGAGCGTGACGCGCGGGCGCTTGCCGGGCGCGAGGACGTTGAAGGGATTCTCCGCCTCATCCAGCACGAAGCTCTGCATCCGCTGGCTCATGCCGACGCCCGTATTACCCGCGATACAAACCGGAATCCAGCCGCCGCTCGGCACAATGGAAACCGTCCAGCCCGCTTTGTCCGCCGCATGGATGGTGGTGGTACCCGCGCGGAAGCCCGTCTCGAACTCCTGCCAGGCGCCGTCGTCGCCGCCACGTATCCGGCGAAAGCGAAGATTCGACCAGTTGCGCAGCAGGTTCTGGTGGGGATTCGCCTTGCCCATGAACGCATAAGGATCGCCGGGACGCAGGTCGGGATTGTTGCCGCCCGGTTCAAAGAGTTGCCAGCGCTCGCGGGCATAGTCTTTTGAGAGCAGGCCGCGCAACGGTTCCTCCGGCGCGAAGGACGGATCGCCGTAATAGAAATCGCGGTCGGCAAACGCCATGTGCATGGCCTGGCAGATGGTGTGAATGTAACGCGTGCTGTTGTAGCCCAGGCTTTGCAAATCCAGTGGCTCGATCAGGTTCAACATCTGCAAAAGCGCCGGACCTTGCGTCCAGGTGTTTAGCTTGTGGACTTCAATGCCTTTGTAGGTCGTCTTCACCGGTTCCTCGATTTTCACCTCCCACCGCGCAAGGTCTTGCATTGTGTGCAGGCCGCCCTGCTCGCGCGAACCGCGGACGAACTCCTCCGCGATGTCGCCTTTGTAAAAGCGCTCGTAAGCGGCCTGGATGGCTTCCTTTCGATTCTTGCCCGCCTTGAGCGCCCGGGCTTCGGCATCGACAAGCTTTTGCAATGTGACCAGCAAATCCGGTTGACGCAAAACCTCACCCGGACGCGGTGCCTCGTACCCCTGGCCGAGATTGGGCAGCAGTGTTTTCTTCGAATAGGGCCATTGCTTGAGCTTTTCCTTGTCCTTCTGGATGCGCCACGAACATTCCTCCTCGATGGGATAGCCCTCGGCCATTTGCATCGCGGGTTCGAGCACCTGCTTGAGCGAAAGCGTGCCATAGTCAGCCAGCATCGTCATCAGTCCGCCCGGCGTGCCCGGTGTGAGGGCCGCCAGCGGACCGTCACTTGGTGGATACTTCATGCCCTTGGCGCGAAAGAATTCCGGTGTCGCGCCCGTCGGCGCCACGCCCAGCGCATTGATGCCGACGACCTTTTTCGTGCGCGGGTCGTAAACGAGTGCCTGCGTTTCGCCGCCCCACGCCACGTCATCATACATGGTGCAAACCGCGCCCAACATGGCGCATGCGGCATCGATTGCGTTGCCTCCGCGCTCAAACATCTTCGCGCCCGCCGTTGTACCCAACGGCTTGCCCGTAATGGCGACCCAATGGCGTCCATGAATCACCGGCCGTTCGGCTCGGGAATCGAGAAAGCGTTGCGCGGCATTGCTCGAAGCGGCAAGGAGCACGACTGACAGAACAAGGATGGTTCTCACGACTGGCCGCCAACGTAGTGAGTCGGACGCTCCGGGTCAACGGCGGCAAAGTACGGTGCCATAAACCAAGTGTGCCAGTAAGTTGGAACGCTCCGGAAACCACGTCGTGCCGTAACCAACTGTCCAGAAAACCGCCCTGAAAAAGCTTGCCTTACGGGCGCATTCTGTGTATGAACACTGCGTAACCGAAGAATCCCAAGTCCGCGAGAGAACGTACCATCAGAAGAACTCTCAACTTTCAAAACTTATGAATCATAACAGGCGGAAAATACAAAGGTCCAAGGCTGATGTCCTCAAACTTGCCGCTCTGGGCAGCGCCGGTTTGGGTCTGGTCTGCGGCGCGCAGGCCGATAGCATCATCACCTTCGAAGGCTTTACGGCCGACAACACCTCAATCAATTCCATCCCAAGCTTTGGCGACAATATCTCGGTCACCACTCCCGATTACATTGCCACTCCCGGCCTGGGCGGAATATTGGGCACGCCTGACATCTTCCTAGAATGGGTCGGTCAATGGGATACTTACACTTCCTGGGACGGGCGCGGCGCAGTCGGCCAATCGGACTTCAACGGAGGTTCCATCCTCTCCATTGTCTTCGTCCCGACTGCCGCGTCTGCCGTCCGGATCGGTGCATTCGATCTGGATGAGTGGGCTGGCGGTGGCGACGGCTCGATTTCATGGTCAGTCGCAGGTTTCACCAGCGGTCTTCTCGCGAGCGGGAATTGGACGATGGGTAACACGGGTGGGCGCACCACGATCACTCCGGGAGTTAGCGGCCAACTTGGCGAGGCCCTGACATTGAACCTGCAACTTAACGGCGGCGCTCCCTCCTATTTCGCCCTCGACAATCTCGCCTTCGCCCAGGTGCCCGAACCGTCGGCCATCGGCCTGGGAGTCCTGGCGGCCGCCGGGGCGCTGGGTGCCGCTGCGATGCGCCGTCGCAAACGCGACTGAGTCCAGCCGCGCGCAGCCAAGGCACCGCGGCCTTTGTGACTTCCGCCTCCATCGAGGGTTTGCTCGCCCAAGCCAGGACAGCGTGGCAGGCGGGTGACGTTGAAGAAGCTGTTTCGTTATTTCGTTCAGCCGCCGAAGCACCTGATGCCTCAGCGGCTGTTTTCCTGGAAGTCGCTGACGCGCTCTGGGCGAGCTTTGAATTTGCGGAGGCGATCCGCACGCTGGAGGACCTCATGCGACGCGAGCCGGCGAATCCCACACCCGCTGTCCTCGCCGCCAAACGCATGTTCACCCTGGGCCGGTTTGCCGATTCAGCGCGATTCTTGAGCGCGGCACTGGAAAGGCAGCCAGCGGACACCATCGTGCGCCGCATGCTGGCCGAAGTGCGCGACCGCGAGGGCAACCTGGCGGAGGCGGAAGCACTGGCCCGTGAAACTTTGGCCAATGACCCGTGCGACACCCTCGCGGCCCGCTCGTTGGGGCATACCCTCCGGCGGGCTGGCCGTCTGGAGGAGGCGCAAGAAATCTTGTCCCGCCAGCTTCGCGAACGTCCGAGCCAGGACGACTGGCGTCTCAATTATGAACTCGCCGCCTGTCTGGATCGCCGTTGCGATTACGCGGGCGCGATGGCGGCCCTGGTTCGAGCCAAAACGCAGTTGCGTCCAGTCGCCGAGCCGTTGCTGGCGCAGTGGCGTGCGCGCTCGAAACGCCGTGAAGAATTCGCAGCGGCGCTGGAGCGAAGCACGTTGGAACGCTGGCAAAAGATGGTGGGTAAACTTCGGCTGGTGACTCCTCTGGCCGTCCTGGCCGGCCATCCTCGTTCGGGGACGACCTTGCTGGAACAGATGCTGGCCGCCCATCCCAGCGTGGTAACGACGGATGAAACCGGCGTGCTGCGCCAGCAGTTTATTGAACCCATCGTGCTCGGCGCGGAGTCAACCGATGCTGCGCTGCGCGAGGCCAACGAGTTCGATGTCCCGCAACTGGAAGCCGGCCGCTCGGTTTACTTCCGGGCGACTGCGGCGCATCTCGGAGAACCGTTCGGCTCGCGGCTGCTCATCGAGAAGGATCCGCTGGCCACACAAGACCTCGGCTTCATCCTGCGCCTGCTGCCGGAGAGCCGCGTCATCTTTCCTCTGCGCGATCCGCGAGACGTGTGTGTGAGCTTCTTCTTTACTCTCGTGCCGCTCAACGCGGACAGCGCGCCAGCGCTCGACCTGACCGGCACCTGCGCATCGATGGCTCTGAGCCTGCGGCTGTGGCGTCATTGGCGGGAGGTCATGCCCCAACGGTGGATGGAGGTGCGCTATGAACGACTCGTGCGCGAACCCGAACAGGAGTTGCGACCCCTGGCGGAGGCGCTCGAACTGCGGTGGGACCAGGCCGTGATTGCTCCGGCTCAAAAGGAACGTGGCGTGCGCTCCCCGACGTACGCCGACGTGGCCCAACCACTGCACACGCGCTCCATCGGCCGCTGGCGGCATTACGCCGAATGGCTGGCACCGCATCTCGGCCCGCTGAAAGAGCTGTTGAAAGAGTTTGGTTACGAGTAAACCTTTTGCTGGCTCCGTTGGATCATGAAGATGAACAACTCAATTCGCGCGGTGCATCCTGTCTGCAAGAGCTTTCTTACTCTTGCTGAACTCGCCGCAGAGAGCAAGAGCAAGAGCAGGAGCAGGAGAGCGGAAGGTTGGCCGGCCCGGCGCTTATTCGCTCCGGTTCGATCCGCGCTGTTCCTCACCACTAGCGCACTAATCATCACTTTGCACGGCCACCGCGCCGACGCCACCATCCTGACGTTCGAGGACTTCGCGGTCAGCAACTCGGACGTCAATGTCATCGCCAATCCGTTTGGCGCCGGGCAATACGGTTCGCGCGCGGCCTCGGCGATCAACGCCGGCTTCCAACAAGGCGATGGCTGGACACCAAACGTCGCCCTCACCTGGAGCGCAGGCTGGCAGACCTACACCGGCTGGCCCTTCGGCAACGACGCGCAAACCGGCGCCGGTCGTGTGGCCCAGGCCGACTTCGCCGCGTCGGGAGGCAATCCTCTCACGCTTACGTTCACGCCAGACTCCGGCTTCGGAGTATGGGTAAAGTCGTTTGCCTTCACTGTGTGGAACGGTTCGCCGCAAGTTCCCGTTCAAATCCAGTGGACGCTTTTCGCCGGCTCCACGACACCAGGGAACGAAATCGCCGGCGGATTGACCAGCGCCATCGGCACCAGTGGCGGCGCACAGACCATCAACACAGGATTGACCAACGTTCAGAGCAGCGCTCGCCCAGTTTTCCTGCGCTGGCAACTGGTTTCCGGCGACGCGACCTACATCGCCATCAACAACATCCATTTCGTCCAGGGTCCGGCGCGGCAAACGCCGGAGATTATCTGGGAGCGGCCCGACGCGATCATCGCCGGCACGCCACTCTCGGCTCTCCAACTCGACGCGATGACGGAAGTGCCAGGCACGTTTGTTTACACGCCGGCCGCGGGCGCGATCTTGCCGACGGGGACTCACACGCTGACGGCTGATTTCACGCCTGCCGACACAACGACTTACGAAAACGCGCGCGTCACAACCTTGCTGTTGGTCAAGCCCGACAACGTGCCGCTCATCAGAGTTCATCCGCCATTGAAGATTGGGACAAATGATCCTCTCACACTGGCTCTGTTCGTCCCGATGAGCGACATGCGGGGCAGCTTCACTCTCTCGCCGCCCGCCGGCACGCTGCTGCCCGCTGGCACGCACAACGTCGTGCTTACCTTTACGCCGGACAGTCCAGTGTTCACGGGCGTCACTACCAATATTCCGCTTACCGTCGTTCCCGTCGTGCCTGAAGGAACCATCTGGATATTCGCCGACGCCGCCAATCGCCTCCGGCCCCTGTGCGGTGATGATGTGTTGACCTTTCACGATCCAAATCAGACTGGATGGTTCGCGACCAACATCGCCTTTGGCAGCGCGTCGTCCTTTGGCCTCCCGCTGCCCACCGGCAGTGATCCCCAGGTAATGCGTTTCAGTCATACGAACGCGACTGAAGGATTGAAACTGTTCTTCAATGATTCCCCCAACGGCGTCTATCAGCCCAATGGCTGGCTCGCCAATTACACACTCGTCTTCGACGTGCTCTACCCTTCCGCCGCCGCTGGCGCGCGGCGACCGCTCTACAACGCCAGCCCGGCCAACGCCAACGCCGCCGAGGCGTTCGTCACAACGGCGTCGCCCGCCGCCGTGCAGGCCGTTGGCATGAGCTACGGCGAAATTGGCCCCAACACCTGGCATCGCGTGACGCTGGTCGTGCGCTCGGCGCCCGCGGAGGGACAGATTCACATTTACATCGACGGCACGTTCATCGGCGCCATTGGCTCGAACGACAACCTCATCAGCGCCGCCTATGCGCTGGAGGATTTTGTTTATCTGCTCACGGACAACATCGGCAATCGTGGCACCGGTTACCTCAGCGGCCTTCGCTTCGTTGGGCGCAATCTCGACTACGCTGAAGTGAAGGCGATGGGCGGCGTCCATGCGGACGGCCCGCACGTCGCGGGCGCGCCCGCAGCGCGTCCACCCTTCCAGCCGTTGCGCGATGTCATCATCATCGGCCACCGTGGCAACGGCGGCTTGGCGCCCGAAGATACACTGCCGTCTTTCCTAAGCTGCTTTGCCCTCGGCGGCGACGTGGTGGAAGTGGACATCCGCCGCACCGCCGACAACCGCGTGGTGGTGATGCACGACGGAACGGTGGATCGCACGACTGACGGCACCGGCAGCGTGACGGCCATGACCTTGGCGCAGTTGCAGACACTGGATGCCGGGTCGTGGTTCGGCCCGCAGTTCGCCGGCACGCCGCCGCCCGCGTTGCGCGATGTGATGGCTGCGGTGAAAGACGCCTACCCGCAAGCCATTCTTTATCTCGATTGCAAGGTCAACGGCCTCGCCCCGCTCATTCGCGCCGATTGCGATGCGACGGGTTTTCCGGCCGAGCGCCTCTGGTTCTGGGTGTACGACCAGACCGCCGAAGCCGCGGCGTTCCGGTCAGTGTTTCCGAACGGAAAGATGATCTGGGGCGAGGGAAACTGGGCCAATGGCGCCAGCATCGGCACCTGGCCTTCGCTCAACGCGAGCCAGAGGGCCGCCGTCGTCACCGGGATGATGACACGCGGCGTGTACGGGTTCGACTTCGGCGACAACGAGGCCGTGAGCCTCAATCCCACAACCATCCAGGAACTGCGGGCCAGCGGATTCTTTGTCTCGCTCTATTCCACATTGCATCCCGCTTCAATGACTCGCGCGATTAACAATATTGGCATCGACGGAATGGAGACGGACTTCCCCGGCGTGCTGCGCGAGTTGATGCCGCACTACATCGTCACGGCCAACGCCAGCGGCGTCTCATCTGCAGCGGCGAATGTGACGTGGAGCGCGTTCCCCGACGCCCCGCCCGTGACGGAGATTCGCGTGCGCGCCAAACGCAAAGTCGCGCCCACCTGGACTGTAGTGGCCAGCAACCTGGTGGCCCGCGCGCAATCCCTTCTCACCACCGGATTGGTGGCCAGCACTCTCTACGAATTCCAATCCATCGGTTATGCGGGCGGCCAACCGGTGGCCTTCGGCAGCGTCACGGAGGCATCCACGCTGGGCGCCAGTGAAAATTTTGCCACGGCCTACGCCGTGTGGCGTCAAGCCCATCCACCCGCGGGACTTCCCACGGAAGACAGCGATGGCGATGGGCTGGCGAATCTCGTTGAGTACGCGCTCGACCTCGATCCCCTCGCGCCTTCCATGTTGCCACCGATCACCACCGTCGCCATTGATGAATTGAGCCGAATAATCGGGTTCAGCTACCACCGTCGCGCCAACGCGTATGTCCGCTGGACTTACGAGACATCAACTGATCTCAGCCAGTGGACGCCGCTGCTGGAGCGCGCCGACTATGGCGACTCCGTCCATCCTTCTGCGCCGGGAATGGAATCCGTCGACGCGATCAGCCGATTACCTCCGGCCACGCCGAATTGGTTCATCCGCCTCCGCGCCCAGCCCATGCCGTGATATTTTTCGGCGTTGGGCCAGCCGCCCTTGGTCGCCGTGCTGCCTTCGGCCATTCTTGAAACTGGTCATTCGGAAGGCCCGTTGGGTATCATTGCCCGGTCATGCGTCACTCGATCTACGTACATCATCCGGTGCGAACTCTGACGGGTTCGATTTTCCCACTTGTCCATCGCGCACTGGCCCTCGCCATTCTCGCGGTTTGCCTCGGAACATTGATCTCCACTTCACTCAACGGCGCCGTCTTCACCGGCGACTACGCCGAAACGCAGTTCGCCAGCGGCATCTCCAATGGGGTGGCCATGGAATTCGCACCGGATGGAAGGCTCTTCGTTTGCCAGCAGTCCGGTGAATTGCGCGTGGTCGAGAACGGAGTCTTGCTCCCCGACCCGTTCGTCACAGTGTCGGTCCCTCCCCTGGGCAACGGCAGCGAACAGGGGCTGCTCGGGATCACTTTTGATCCGGGCTTTGCCACGAACCAATGGCTTTACGTTTATTACACCACCGCCTCGACACCGATTCACAATCGTGTCAGCCGTTTCACCGCCAATGGCAATCTGGCCGTGACCGGCAGCGAGCAGATCATTCTGGAGCTGGATAATCTCGGCTCGGAGGACGATCACAATGGAGGGGCCATCCACTTTGGCACAGACGGCAAGCTCTACATTGCCGCTGGGGAGAACAAGGTTCCTGCCTTCGCGCAAACGCGCACGAACCTCCTCGGCAAAGTGCTGCGCATCAATCCCGATGGATCGATTCCGCCGGACAATCCGTTTTACAACAGCGCGAGCGGCCAAAACCGTGCGATTTGGGCGCAGGGTTTTCGCAATCCATTCACTTTCGCCGTCCAGCCCGGCACCGGCCGCATCTTCGTCAACGACGTGGGTGGGAACGCGCGAGAGGAAGTTAACGATCTGGCGAGCGGCGGGAATTATGGCTGGCCCAATTGTGAAGGCCCGTGCGGTCAGGCCAATCCAAACTTTCGCAATCCCATTTTTTCCTACGCTCACAGCGTTGGAAGTCGCAAATGCATTTCCGGAGGGGCGTTCTACAATCCGCCCACCAATCAGTTCCCGGCGGCGGAGGTCGGCGCCTACTTTTTCGCCGATTTCAGCGATGGCTCGATTCGCAAGCTCGATCCCAACAACGGCAATCAGGTCACCACGTTCGCCACCGGCATCAGCCGCCCGGTGGACCTGAAGGTGGGCGCGGACGGGCGGCTCTATTACCTGGCGCGCGGCAACCGCAATGTCATGGCCATCTATTCCACCAACTCGTTCGCTGACCGGGCCGGTTCTTACAGCGGGCTCTTTTACGAGAGCAACAGTGGCGTGCGTCATGAGGCTTCCGGGTTCTTCAATCTCGTTTTACGGAGCGACGGCCGATTCAGCGCGAAGGTCCAGCAGGGGGCGAAAAAATACTCCTTTACGGGAACGTTCGATCTCGAAGGCCACTCCACCAATTCGGTGAAGCGCTCCGGCACCAACAACCTCACGGTCGAACTTGTCCTTGATATACCAGGCGGCGAGCAAATCACCGGACGCATCACCGGCGGCTCCTGGGAAGCCGCGCTTACCGCCGACCGCGCCACTTTTAACGCGCGCACGGCCCCCGCCACGAATTACGCCGGCAGCTACACCCTGTTGGTTCCGGGGAGCACAAATAGCCCGGCTGAACCCGCTGGCGACGGTGCGGGCAGTTTCAAGATCGATGCCGGCGGGAAGGTGACACTAACCGGCAACCTCGCCGATGGTTCGCCCATCGCGCAGAGCGTTCCCCTCTCCCGGAACGGGATGTGGCCGCTGTATGTCTCCCTCTACGGCGGACGCGGCTCGATGCTCGGCTGGATTACAGTCACCAATTCGGCTGAGCCGGATCTCGGCGGTCTTGTCAGTTGGTCCCGGCCCTCGCGGCCATCGCCCAAAGTCCATACGAACGGTTTCGCGCTCGATTCGATGCTCGTTGG
>Ga0187893_10003334_pt1 | contig 32822 bp, 25 predicted proteins | sample MA1701074metaG_FD_139574 | JGI IMG/M metagenome (GOLD analysis project Ga0187893, IMG submission 139574) | White microbial mat communities from a basaltic lava cave in the Kipuka Kanohina Cave System on the Island of Hawaii, USA - MA170107-4 metaG ...
TCGGCGGAATCGAAACGCGCGCCCGGTAGCGGCCACGCCGGCATCATGAATGCCGTTCATGCGGCGACGCCGTAATTGCGCTGTATTCATGCGGGTGCGGTTGCTACCGTGCCGTCATGACCGACAGCGTGATGCGGGACTTCCGTCAATCGGTCCGGCGCCTCCGATCGCGGCCGACCTACACGATCGTCACGGTCGCGACGCTCGCGATCGTGATTGGCGCGGCGACGGCGATTCTCGCCGTGGTCAACGCCACGCTGGTGCGGCCGCTGCCCGTTCCCCACGGCGACCGACTCACGCAGCTGTTCCTGATGCCGCCGGGAGAGACCGCGTGGACGTCGCGGAACCCGTGAGCCTGTTCGTGTTCGCGCGGTTTCGCCAGCACCTCACACTGGTCGAGTCAATCGAAGGGTTGTGGTCGCGTGAACGCGCGCTCGGCGGAGACGTCGAACCCGAGACGGTGATCGGCGGCGCCGTTTCGTCCGGCCTGTTTGCCGTGTTGGGCGGACAACCGCTCGCCGGCCGGACGTTCACCGAGGCAGAAGATCGTGACAACGCCAAGGTCGTCGTGCTGGGCCACGGCGTGTGGCAACGTCGCTTCGGCGGCAGGACATCCATTCTCGGTACGGCAATCCTGATCGATCGCGAACCACACGAAGCGATCACCACAGTGGAACAGTTTCTGGCTGATTCACTGGGACCGCAGCGCTTCAGAGCCACGCTCCTGCTGCTGGGCGCCATCGGTCTGGCACTCGCGGGCCTGGGCATCTATGGCATCACGTCACGCGCGGTCGAGGAACGAACCGCGGAACTCGGTGTCCGCCTTGCGCTCGGCGCCACGCCGGCGTCACTCATGCGGATGGTGGTGTGGCACATCATGCGCGTGGTGATCGCCGGTCTGGGCGTCGGCGTCATCTTCTCGCTGATGGCGGCGAACGTCCTGATCGAGGCCCTGCCGAATCTCGAAGACGCACCGCGCGCGGCGGCGCTGGCGGCGCTGATCGTGCTGGCGCTCGTTGCCCTGGCGGCCGCGATCATTCCGTCGCGCCGCGCCGTCTCGCTGACCCCAACCGTGGCGCTGCGATCGGAGTGATCTACCGCTTGCGCGCCGCCGAAAACGCCTGGGTCGGCTCGACGCCCCCGCCGCCGGCGAGACTCATGGTCCCGGTCAACTCGTCGCCGCCGACGCTGCCGCGGAAGATCCAGTGCCGCGGCACCGTCGTCTGCTCGCCGTCTCTGGTTGCCGGAAGATTGCGAGTCTCGGTCTGCAGCTCGAAGGTGTTTTCCTTGGCGCGGCCGGTCAGCTTCCACGGCTCGGGCATTCTGCCCTTCCAGGTACCCGTCACCTCGTCACCGTTGAGGTTGAGGGTGAGCAGGCCCGACTGTGGGCCCAGCTGATAGTTCTCGCCGCTGGCGGCGGGGGCCTCGACCGACCAGTTGCCGGCCAGGTTTGCGTTCTGCGAGAGAAGGTTTGATGACAGGAACGCGATCGTCATGAACATCGCAATGCCAATCCGTACGGTCATGGGACTCCTTACCGGCGCTCGCGAGGTGAGACGTGCTCGGCTACCAAAGCGTTGATTGCTGGGACGAGCGCTCAGCTGCCGGGGTCCGTTTGCTCGATTTGCGGTTTTCGGAACTTGTCACGGGGGCGCGACAGGACTACCTTAGTCGTCGCCATCCGCTCGTCAACTCGTTCGCTGGAGGGTCCCATGCGTTCTCCGGTGCTTCGGCGGTTTCTCCTGTTCCCTTGTATTGCACTCCTGCTGGCCGCATCGGCGGCCGCACAAACCACCACTGGATCACTTCAAGGCAGGGTCGTGGACACGTCGGGCGCGGTGCTGCCCGGGGCGATGGTCGAGCTGACCAGCCAGGCCCAGATTGGCGGCGCGCAGACCGCGACCTCCGATCGCACCGGCGAGTTCCGTTTCCAGCGGCTGAGCCCGGGCGCCTACACGATGAAGGTCTCGCTCGACGGCTTCAAAACAATCGTGCGCGACGGGATTAGGGTCGAGGTCGGCCGCACGTTTGAAGTCGACTTCCGGCTCGATGTCGGATCGATCAACGAAACGGTGACGGTGAGCGCGGAAAGTCCGCTCGTCGATGCTTCGTCCACTGCGGTGACGACCAACTACAACGCGGAGATTCTGAAGAACACACCGATCACACGGTTCTCGGTGTTTGACATGTTCCAGTTCACGCCCGGTGTGTCGCCGGCCCAGATCGAAGACAACAACTCGTCGTCGGCGTTCGGATCGAACACCAACGAGAACCAGTATCAGATCGACGGCACCAACATCACCGCGCCGACCAACGGCCAGATGTGGCCCTTCCCGAACACCGACATCGTCGAGGAGTTCGAGCTGATCGGGGTTGGCGCGCCGGCGGAGTACGGCAACCTGCAGGGCGCGGTCTTCAACGTCGTCACCAAGAGCGGCAGCAACAACCTGCGTGGATCGATGAACTGGTTCAGTCAGTACCAGGGTCTGACCGACAACAACACCCCAAACGAGCGCCTGCCCTTCCATCGCGATCAGTTCAACGACGCCACGGTGCAGATCGGGGGACCGCTGCGGCGCGACCGCATGTGGTGGTTCGGGTCGTATCAGTATCGGCGCGACCTGTTCTCGGATCCGGGCACGCCGCCGGACCTGCCGACGCGCGACATGCAGGACCGCGTCTTTGGCAAGCTGACATGGCAGCTCACTCCGAGCCAGAACCTGATGGTCGCGTACCACAACGATCACTGGCGGCTGCCGTCGACCATCACCGTTTCGACGCCGCACGAAGCGTCTTCCATGAACAAGGGCCACAACCCGACGCCGACAGCGACGTGGCACGTGCTGTTGAACGACCGCACCACCTTCGAGCTGCGCTACGGCGGCTTCTACAACTGGAGCAGCAACCAGGGGCTGACGCAAAATCTCACCACGCCTGGCGTGAACGATCAGGTCACCGGGGTGCGATCGGTGAACGTGTTCGCATTTTCGTTCTCGTCGAATTCACCGCGCCTGACCACGATCAGCACCAAGATGACGCGGGCGATCAATCTCGGCGGCCAGATGCACGACGCCCGCATCGGCGCGCAGTTCCAGGACGGCGGCAACATGTCCGAATCGGTGTGGCCTGGCGGCCGTCAAGTCACGCTCAGCAACGGTCAGCCGCTATTCGTCGAGGTTCGCGATCCGAGCTTCAGCGGCGGCTCGATGCGCACGCTCGGCCTCTTCGTCGACGATGGCTGGACGTTGAGCGATCGGGTCAAGCTGAATCTCGGCGTGCGCTTCGACATCAACAAGGGCTGGATCCAGGAGATGCCGGCGCTCGACGCCGCGCGGAACCAGACCGGCAACGTCGCGGGATTCGAAGATCTGGTCGACTGGACGTCGTGGTCGCCGCGCGTCGGCCTCAACGTCAAGCTCGCCGATGACGGCAGCTCGATCATGCGCGCCAGCTACGGCCGTTATTACCAGGGCGTCACCACGAACATGTACTCAGCGCTGTCGCCGGCGCAGGCCGTGACACGCCGGTTTGGTTGGAACGCCGCCACCGGGCAGTACGACATCCTGCAACGGGAAACGGATCCGCGCGGCCAGTTCACGGTCGACCCGAACCTGAAGCAGCCGTATACCGACCAATTCACGATCGGCGTCGACCACGAGCTGTTTGCGAACCTGGCGGTGGGTGCGAGCTACGTTCACAAACGCGCCAGAGACTTTCTCGGCCGCGTCGATATCGCGAGCACGTGGGCGCCGAGAACGGTTGCCGACCCAATCAACGGCAGCGTCCTCAACGTGTTCAACCGCGCCACGCCGGCTCAGAACGTCCGGATTCAGTTGACCAACACCAGCCCGTCGACCTGCACCTACTGCAGCGAGGACTTCCGCCAGCAGTACGATGGCCTGTTGCTGTCGCTGACCAAGCGGATGTCGCAACGCTGGCAGGCGATCGGATCGATCACCATCGCCAAGGTCGAGGGCCTGCATGCGGGTTCGTCCAGCGGCCAATCGTCGGCGGCGGGGGCGTTCGGCGACGACCCCAACGACCTGCTGAACGCGTTCGGTCTGCTGGGGCTCGATCGCAATTTCATGTGGAAGCTCCAGGCCAGCTACATCCTTCCGGCCGACGTCGTGTTGTCGACGAACTGGATTTGGCAGGCGGGGCTGCCGTATACCCGGAAGTTCAGCGTCACACGGTTTGCCGACGGCACCACGCCGGCGCAGGGCAGCTTCACCATCTTCCTCGACCCGCGCGACGGTTCGCTCCGCATGGATTCGCAGAACTACATCAACCTCCGAGCGGAGAAACGGTTCGCGCTCGGCGGCTCGAAGCGCTTCACAGCCATGGTCGACGTGATCAACATGCTCAACGCCGACACGTTGCTGTCGGTGGTGTCCGAGAACGTCACCGCCGCCACTTTCGGCGCGGCCAACAGCCGCTTCGATCCGCGCCGCGCGATGGTGGGGGTCAGGATGGAATTCTAGGTTCCAAGGGTTCCAAGGGTTCCAGGGGTTCCAGGGGTTCCAGGGGTTCCGGGAGCGTCTGGAACCCTGAGGAACTTGACTACTGCCGCCGATAACCCCCTCATGGGGCGCCAGAACGCGGAGCCCAGTCAAAATGCGTCGCCGGCTGAGCCGCTGGCCAGCTCATCAGGTTCGCTGACCTACGAGCCCTTCTACCAACTGCGCGAGAAGCCGTTCAGCCTGTCAGCCGACCCGCGATTCCTGTTCAAGAGCCCGGAGCATACGCCGGCGTTCGACGCGCTGCTGGCCGGCATCCGCCGCCGCGAGGGCCTGATGGTCCTGACCGGTGAGATCGGCAGCGGAAAGACCATCCTCTGCCGATCGGTCGTCCAGGCGTTGGATCGACGGACATTTGCGGCCTTCGTCCCCGACCCGTTCGTCTCCCGCGAAGACCTGCTGAAGACGCTGCTCGTCGACTTCGGTGTGGTGTCCATAGCCGACTTGAAGAACGGCGAGCTGAAGGGAACGTCGCGGCTCGATCTGAGTTATCTGCTCTACGAGTTTCTCGATTCGCTCGTGCCCCTGCAGGCCTTTGCGGTGCTGATCATCGATGAGGCTCAGAATCTGACGGTACCGCTGCTCGAGGAAATCCGGATTCTGTCGGAACTGGAGCGCCGGGAGAAGCTGCTGCAAGTGGTGCTGGTGGGCCAACCGGAGCTTGGCGAGAAACTGAAGCTTCCCGAAATGCGCCAGGTGAATCAGCGTGTGTCGGTGCGCCACGAACTGCAGCCGCTCAATGGGCAGTCCGTCGCAGCCTACGTGGAGCATCGCTTGAAGGTTGCCGGCGCCGGCCGGTGCCGGGCGCAATTTGCCCCCGCGGCGATTGCGGCGATCTTCCAGGGATCGGCTGGCATCCCGCGATTGATCAATCGCATCTGCGATCGCTCGCTCCAGCGCGGCTACGAGCGACGCGTGTCGGTGATCGAGCCGGGACTGGTTCGCGCGGCGGTCAACGATCTGGGGCTGGCGACCGTGCCCGTCCAGGCCGCGGAACGATCGCCCGCGCGCACGTTGGGAGTGCTTTCGCCCGGGTCGACCGACAATATCAATGCATTCGCCAGTGAAAACGAGGCGCCGTCAACATCGGTCCGCAGCGCCTCGTCTGGTGCCTGGCTGCGGGCTGCTGCGGGCATGCTCGTCGTGGCTGCCGTCCTTACAGGCGGTGGATTGTGGTACGTGAGCGCACAGCGCATCCACAACTCGGAACTCGCGGCCATGGTGCCGGCGGCTCCTCCGCGTGAGCCGATGCCACCGGAGCTCCCGCCCGTGGAGAACGTGGTCCCCGTCGCAGGTATCGCACCTAGCGCACCTGACGCACCCGCACCTGTCGCACCTGTCGCACCTCTCGCACCTGACGCACCTGTCGCACCAGTCCAGTCCGACTACTTCATTCAGGTTGCGCTTTTCGCTGACCGCGATCGGGTCGAGCAACTCGTCATGGCGCTCACCAATGCCGGCTATCGTGCTCGGCGGGTCGAACGCGATTTCGGACCGCGGCGCGGACGGTTGTTGCAGGTGATTGTCGGCGGCTACGACTCGGCGCTCGAGGTCGAGCGAGACTTGCGGCGAATTCGGGAGATGCCTGGCTTGGGAGACGCGTATCTTCTCGTGCGTAGGAACCCTGAGCCACGGTGGTGATCGATAACCGCCACCCAAGCGTTTTCTCCAGACCAGAGGCCGATCGGTTGGCTTCCGACAGCGTCGAGTAGCGGCCGACGCGCACTTGGTACGGCCCGCCCTTCAACGCGGCCTGCTCGACGAGGTAGGCCTCGTGACCAGCGCGTTTCAATTCGTCAACCATCGCTCGCGCGTGCCGTGCGTTGGCCGACGCCGCAACCTGAATCGTAAATGCTGCGCCGGGCGACGCCGGCGGCGCCACGGGAGCCGTGGCCGCTTCGTTGACCTTCGAGGGCGTGTTCCTCGAGACGGTTTCAACAGTCGCGCGTGGCGCCGGCCCGGATGCGATCTCGGCAACCCTTCGCACCGGCGGGCGGAGTCCCGCCACACTCACCACCGAAGGCGCGAGTGAGATGCCGGCTTGCGGCGCAGGCCGGCCGGCCTGGCGGCCGGCCAGGTCAACCTCGAGCGGCAGCAGCGACATCACGATCGCCGCGGTCCAGAGCGCCGCGCGCGGCTTAGTTCGCAATGGCAATCACCTCGAGAACGGTGTTGACCGCACCCGCCGGATGCGTGAACGGAACCTCGAACTCCAACGTATGTGGCACCGTCGACCCGAAGGGCTGCGTCGACGCCACCGTGGCTGCGGACGTGGACATGGCCACGCCGTTCACCCGCCAGGTGAGCGCGTGCGCGCTCTGCAGGCTCGCTCGCAACGTGTAGTTGGCGCTGAGGCTGATGATGCGAATGACTCGGACGCCAAAGCTGGTCGAGATGGTGTAGCTCGTGGCGCCCACCGATCGGCTCACGCCGGCCGCCACTGCCTCGAACGCCGACACGGTTCCAAAGTTGAGCGACGCGTTCGGCGTGCCGGCTCCCGTCAACGACACCGAGCCTGAAATGGATTGAAACGAGAGCGCGATGAGTGCCGAGGCTGGCGCAGGCACGACCACGAATGCCAGCATCACACTCCAACGCAGGGCGACGCGCCTCAGGCCCACAACAACATCACCCTGTTCAGTTCGCGGTGGCGGTGAAGTTGAGCACCCGGCTGATCGCGCCGGCCGACGCCGAGAACGGAACCGTCAGATATACCGTGTGCGTCACCGCCGAGCCGTAGCTGTACGCGGCGCCAAGTGTCTGATTCGTCGTGGTCAGCGTGACCGCATTGATCATCCAGGTATTGGTCGCGTCGGCCGAAGCCAGAGCGGCGGTGAGCGTGTCGTTCGCGCTGGAGCTGTTCGCCCTGACGACCCTCACCCCAAACGGCGAGCTGACCGTGAAGTCGGCGGCGCCAAGGGTGCGCGTGACGCCCGGTGTGGAAATCGTTTCGTATGCGGAGACGTGCCGAACGCCATCGTCGCCGCGTTCGTTCCGGCTCCCGCCATCGCGACGCCGGCAGCATCGTTCTCAAATGTCAAGGAGATCGAACTGCTCACCGTTGCGGTAACGGTCAACGTTCCGGAAGACGTGTCCTGCGCGCTGGCCCACGTCGGCATCGACAGCAGACCCGCAACAACGACCATCGCTCTCAGCAAGCGTCTCGCACCCACGGCGTTTCTCCTCTTCTCGTAATCGCGCGATCTTTCGCGCGCGTTGTATGACTCGAATGACGGATGGCGTGTGTCTCAGCAAGCCTGTTGGCACTCAGCGTGGACCGAGCCGATTCGCGGAACCGTCGAAAAAACGCTTGCTTACCGGATTGGAAGCGGAACGACGAAACTCGCAGGCGCGCGGCACATCAGTGCCGTTTTCGTACATCGAGTTACAGATTTGAGCCGGCGCCCAATGCGAGCCTGCTCAACCAGCTGCACGATCTTGCGCGAGCGGCGCGCCACATAAAGAGCGGCGCGCCACATAAAATAGTGTCGTGTTGAAAGCACTACACACCTGGTTAGGCTTCCGCGAAGAACCCCCGGAAGCCGGGCCGGCGCCGCTTGCCAACTTGCTCGCCCTGCTCGATCGGCTCGAACCCGTGCGCGCGCAGTTTCTCGCTCGCTTCGCCTTTCTGCTCGGCCGCGTCGCGCACGTCGACGAGCACTTCAGCGATGAAGAGGCGCGCGCGATGCAGATCGTGCTGATCGAGCAGGCCCACCTGCCGGCGGCGCAGGCCGAGCTGGTGGTCAATCTCGCGAGAACCAGCAGGCAGATGTTCGGCAAGACCACCGACTTCACGGTGACCCAGGAATTCACCGATAGCGCGAGCTACGAGGAACGCCTCGGGCTGGCGCAGTGCCTGTTCGCGATTGCCGGGAGCGACGACAGGATTTCGACCACCGAAGAAGCGGAGCTGCATCGCATCAGCAATCAGCTGCGCATCGAGGGACCGGATCTGCTGAAGATACGACTGCGCTACCGCCCGATGCTGCCTGGACTGGCGTCAAGGCCGCCCGAGCGCTGACGGCGCCGTTACGACGGCAGCAGCCACTGCAGCCGCGTGCGATCGATATTGCCGCCAGACATCACGCACACCACGTTCCGGCCCGCCAGCTGCGGACGCAGCTTGACCGCGGCCGCGATCGCCGCCGCGCCGGCGCCTTCGGCAAGATTGTGTGTGCTTCGCAGCGCCAGCCTGACGCCTTCCGCCAACTCGTCTTCGGTGAGCAGCACGAAATCATCCAGATGCTGCTTCATGATCGGGAACGTGAGGTCGAACGTGACGCGGGTGGCGACGCCCTCGGCAAACGTGTTGGCCGACGCGCTGATCACACGCTCGCCGGTCAGCCACGAACGGCCAACCGCATCGGCGTTGGCTGCGGCCACGCCGATGATCCGCGTATTGCGGTTGACGGCGTTGCGCACCGTGATCAGCCCGCAAGCGCCCGAACCGCCGCCGACCGGCACCAACACGACGTCGGCGTCCGGCAGGCGCTCGAACATCTCGACCGCATAGGTGGCGACGCCGGCGATGAGGTGCGGCTCGTTCGCGTTGTGCACGTAGCGAGCGCCGCTGTCGGCGGCGTAGCGCTCGCAGCGATCGCGCGCTTCATCAAAGTCCCTGCCGCCTTCCTCGATCGCGGCGCCGCAGGCGCGGATGGCCGCCTTCTTCTCCGGGTTGACGCTGGCCGGTAGAAAGATGGTGCTGCTGACGCCGTGCACCGCCGCCGCCATCGCCACCGACTGGCCGTGATTGCCGGTGCTCGCCGCCACCACGCCGCGCGCGCGTTCGGCGGCGCTCAATTGCGCGACGAGATTCAGGCCGCCGCGGATCTTGAAGGAGCACGTCGGCAAGTGATTCTCGTGCTTGATCCAAATCGCGAGCCCTGTCTCCTGATCGAGCAGCGGATGCCGCAACAGCGGTGTGGGCGACAGATGCTCCGCGAGGCGCTCGCGCGCCGCATAGACGTCGGCCAGCGTCGGCAGCGGGTGTCGTTCAACCGGGACCGCGGTCACACTCATTTGAGTTCTCCCCAACTCGAAATGCTACGCGCGGCGCCAGTCCCGGCGGCTGGCATTTCTGCATCGCCGACATGCAGCAGATTCATACGCAGTAGAATCAACCATCAACGCTGCACATGGATCTGGAAATCCGTCACCTCAAGCTCGTGGCCGCCATCGCCGCGCACGGCACGCTGACGCGCGCCGGCGATGTGCTGCACCTCTCGCAATCGGCGCTCAGCCACCAGCTGCGCGATCTTGAAGAGCGCGTCGGCAAGCCGCTCTTCGTGCGCGGCAAGCGGCTGATGACGATCACGCCGGCGGGAGAACGGGTGTTGGCGGCGGCGCGCTCGGTGCTGGCCACGCTCGACGGCACCACCGCTGCGCTGCGGTCCAACGATCTCGCCGGCCCGGTGCCCCTGCGCATCGCCACCGAATGCAACACCTGTTATCACTGGCTGCCGGCCGTGCTGCCGGTGTTCCGGGAGCGGTTCCCCAACGTCGAGATTCGCCTCGAGCTGCCGGCATCGAGTCGGCTGCTGTCGTCGCTGGCCGACGACGAGCTCGACCTCGCGGTGATGACCTCGTTTCAACGCGATCGGCGCCTCACCGCCAGGCCGCTGTTCGACGATGAGCTGCTGGTGGCCGTGCATCCGGGGCACCGGTTCGCGCGCAAACCGTACGTGGCGGTGTCGGAGCTGCGCGACGAAACCATCGTCCTGCACGCGGCCGTTGAACACAGCAACGTCATGCGGCGCGTGCTGCTCGCCAACGGCGTGTATCCGAAGCACACCATCGCGCACGTGCAATTGACGGAAGCCATCCTCGCGCTCGTCTCGGCGGGCGTCGGGGTGGCGGTGCTGGCAAGATGGGTGTTGCACCGCTATCTGGACGCCGGCACGGTGCGCGGGGTCCGCCTCACGGCCAAGGGCTTCCACCGAAGGTGGCAGGCGGTGGTGCCGAAGCGCCTGGCCGGGAAGGACTACATCGACGAGTTCTGCCGCCTGCTGGCGGCGCACGCGCCCAAAGCCTCCTTGAAACTCCGGACCCGCTGACCACGTTTAGTGATCGTATGGGCATACTCGCGCGCGACCTTCGCCACGGCATCCGGCAACTCTTCCAAAGCCCCGCCTTTGCGGCCGCGGCCATCGGGTCGCTGGCGCTGGGCATTGGCCTGAACGTCACCATCTTCTCCGTCGTCAACGCCGTGTTGCTGCGCGGTCAGCCGCTCGATCGCCCCGATCAGCTAGTGGAGGTCTATAGCGGAATCAGCAAGGACTATCCGCAGCTCACCACGTCGTACCCCGACTTTCAGGACATCGAGCGTGGCGCCGACGTCATGAGCGGGCTGGCGGCCAGCAGCTATGTCCGCGGCATCCACTCGACAGGCGGCAAGGGCGCGTTGGTCACCGGCGAGACGATCACGTCAGACTTCTTCCGCATCCTCGGCATTCCCATCGCACTCGGCCGGGAATTTCGCGGCGACGAGAACCTGACACCCAATTCGTCGCCGGTGATCATCGTCAGTCACGGCTTGTGGCAGCGGAGCCTGGGTGGATCGGCGAATGTCATCGGCACCACGGTGAAAATCTCGGGCGTTGACTACACAGTGGTCGGCGTGGCTCCCCGGCAATTCGTTGGCACCGTCCCCGGCATCGCCGCGGATTTCTGGGTGCCGCTGATGATGGTGGAACGCTTCTCGTTCTCCGGCGTGCAATCGAGCACCGAGGAAGATCCCGGAACGTCGCGTCTGACGCGGCGTGGCACCCGCTGGCTCATCGTGAAGGGCCGGCTGAAAGATGGACGCACGATCGAGGAAGCGCGCGCTCAGCTGGAAACGATCTATGCGCGGCTGCGCGGCGACTATCCGCTCACCAATAAAGATGTCACCGTCAGCGTGGTGCCGGCCGCGGCCGTGCGTTTCCACCCGATGCTCGACGGCTACCTCCGCGCCGCGGGCGGCGGCCTGACCGTGGCTGTCGCGCTCGTGCTCCTCATCGCCTGTGGCAACGTTGCCGGGTTGCTGCTCGCGCGCGGCACGGCGCGGCGCCGCGAGATTGCCATTCGCTCGGCCATCGGTGCGAGCCGCGGGCGTTTGATCCGGCAATTGCTGGCGGAAGGGCTCGTGCTCGCGGCGAGCGGCGGCGCACTGGGCATGGTCATCGCCTGGTGGGCCGGTGGCGTGCTGCAGGGCCTGCTCGCCACCGACGTCTTCCCGATTCCGATCAGTTTCGATTTCGCGATCGACCGGACCGTGTTGTTGTTCGCGGTGGCCGCATCGGTGATCACCGCGCTCGTCTTTGGGCTCGCGCCGGCATGGTCGGCGTCGCGGCCCGAGCTCGTGCCGGCCCTGAAAGCGTCTGCCGAGGGCGACGAGCGCACGCGGTTCTCGACGCGCGACGCGCTCGTCCTCGGGCAGGTGACGCTGTCGACCGTCCTGCTCGTGGCCGGTGCATTGCTCGCGCGCGGTCTGGCCGCCGCACAGAACACCGACCTCGGCTACGATCCACGGCCGCTGTCGTCGCTCACCTTCAACCTGTCGATGAACGGCTACGACGCCGCGCGGGCGGCGGCAGTGCAGGAACGCGCGATCGAAACGCTGCGCGCGCTTCCGGGTGTGGAGTCCGTGTCGACGACGACGCGATTGCCGCTGTCGCCCGAGATCAACATGGACGGAGTGCGGATACCGGGACATCACTCCGCCGAGGAACAGGAAACGCCGGTGGACACCGTCGCCGTCGGTGCCGATTACTTCAGGACTGTGGGCGTGCCCATCGTGGCGGGCCGCGCGTTCACCGCCGACGATACCGCTCAGAAGCGCCAGGTCCTGATCGTCAACGAGACGATGGCGCGGCAGTATTGGCCCCATGGCCAGGCACTTGGCCAGCGCGTCTACCTCGGCGGCTTCCACACGCCGGCCTGGGAGATTGTCGGCATCGCGCGCGATCACAAGGTGCGATCGGTCGGCGAGAACCCGCGACCCTATCTGCATGTGCCCTATCGGTCCGGTCAGACCATCGGCCTGGTCGTCCGCTCCGCCACACCCGCGGCGGGATCATTGCCCGCCTTGCGTGCTGCGCTGTGGTCGCTCGAGCCCGACATCGTGTTCACCGAAGATGTTTCGGCGGAAGAGGTCGCGGCGACCACCATTCTGCCGACGCGCGTGGGCGCGCTCGTGCTCGGCGCGTTCGGCGTGCTCGCGTTGCTTCTCGCGGCGATCGGCCTCTACGGCGTGGTGGCGTATTCGGTGAGCCGGAGGACGCGCGAGATCGGCATTCGGATGGCGCTGGGCGCGCCGCGGGCCGCGGTGCTGCGCAACCTCGCGTCACGGGGCGCGCTGGTCGCCGTCGGCGGGCTGGTCATCGGAGGATTTGCGGGCGCCGCGGTGGGCCGCCTGCTCGAATCCATGCTGTATGGCATCAGCTCGTTCGACGGGATCGCCTTCATGATCGCCGCGGCCGTGCTCCTTGGGATCACGAGTGTGGCGAATCTGGTGCCGACCTTGAGCGCGATGCGCATCGACCCGGTGACGGCACTGCGCAGCGAGTGAGACGCACCCGGGCGTCGCGCCCCTGAAGGGGTCGGGTCCATTTTCCCGATAGACACCACCTTATGTAGTGGTTTGGGCAAACCACCAAGCGCTATTAGTTGTAGTCAAAACGGAAAAATGGACCCGACCCCTTTCCAGCACGTCAGTCCCGGGAACTATTCGATTTGAACTATAGTCTAATCCGGGTAGCATGAAGCGCCTCACCCGCGATCCGGCTGAACTGCTGCCGCTCAAACCCGCCACCTACCACGTGCTGCTGGCCCTCGGCGAGGGCGAGTCGATGCACGGCTACGCCATCATGCAGGCGATCAGCGAGCTGACCGATGGCAGGGAAACCATCCTGCCGGGCACGCTCTACGCCGCGCTGGCGCGCATGGTCGATGAAAAACTGGTCGAAGAATCCCGCCCCACGACGCAAAGTCCGCGTCGTGGGGGCCCCGGGTCGGCGCCCCGCCACGACGATCCCAGCGGCGGTCCTCCCCGGCGGTATTACCGCCGCACCAGCTTCGGCCGCGCCGTGGCGCGCGCCGAATCCGAACGGTTGCGGGCGCTGCTCGCGGTGGCGCGCGCGCAGAACGTCCTGGGAGACGGCAAATGATCGCGAGCCGCCTCTATCAGTGGTCGTTGCGGGCATTTCCGAAACGCCATCGCCGCACTTACGGCGCCGAGATGCTTGACGCCTTCGAGCACGAACTGACGTCGCGGCCGTCACTCCGATTCGTCGTGGCCGCATGCCTGAACGCGATCAGCGCCGGCCTCGCCGAACGCCGCCGCGATCGCCGCTGGCGCCTCGGCGCAATGTTCTCGAGCCTCGACTTCATCCTGGCGTGGCGCATGCTGCTTCGCTACCCCGGCCTCAGCGTCGTCAGCGTGGTGGGCATCGCGGTCGGAATCGCGATCGCCACCGTCGCCTACGCGATTACGGCGACCATGAGGAACCCGACGGTGCCGCTCGACGAGGGGGACCGAGTCGTGTCGTTGCTGAGCTGGGATGCGTCGACCAGCGGTCGCGAGCGACGGATGACGCATGACTTCCCGGTGTGGCGCTCGATGACGACGATCAGCGACCTGAGCATTTCCCGCACGGTACAACGCAACGTCGTCGTCGCGGACCGGTCACCGGAGATCGTCACCGTCGCCGAGATCTCGGCCTCGGCGTTTCGGGTGGCGCGAGTGCCTGCCCACCGCGGACGATTCCTGCTGGCCGAGGACGAAGCGCCTGGCGCGACGGATGTGGTCGTGATCGGCCACGACGAATGGGTGCGGCGATTCGATGCCGATCCGGAGATCGTCGGTCGCACGCTGCAGCTCGGCTCGACGGCATACGCCATCATCGGCGTGATGCCCGACGGGTTCATGTTCCCGCTGACGCATGCCTACTGGATTCCGTGGCAAATCGATGCGGCGGCCTATGAGCCCCGGTCCGGGCCACAAGTGTACGTGTTCGGGCGGCTCGCGCCGGGCGAGTCGATCGAAAGCGCGCAGGCGGAGCTCACGGCAATCGGTGAGCAGCTGTCCGCGGCCGCGCCGGCCACACACCAGCACCTGCGGCATCGCGTGCTGCCGTATCCGTATGCCTACAACGACCTGGACGGTCCCGAGAACCACCTTACGCTGCAGGCGATACGCGTCGCGATCGTGCTGATGCTCGTGGTGGTGTGCGTGAACGTAGCGATCCTCGTCTACGCGCGGACGGCGACTCGTCAGGGTGAAATCGCGGTGCGTGGTGCGCTCGGCGCCAGCCGGCGGCGCATCGTCACCCAACTGTTCGTCGAAGCGCTGCTGCTCGCCGGCATTGCCGCCGCCGCTGGCGTCGGCCTTGGCTCGGTGGCGCTGCAGCAGATCCAGTGGCGAATGCAGATGCTGCTGGTGGCCGGCCAGGCGCTGCCATTCTGGATGTCGCTGCAGCTGCCGCCCGACGGTGTTCTCTATATTGTCGGACTCACGCTGTTGGCGGCGGCCATCATCGGCGTCGTCCCCGCACTCAAAGCCACCGGCCGCCGCGTGCACGCCGGGTTGCAGACACTCTCGCCCGGCAGCGGCTCGCGCATGCAGATGGGCCGGGTGTGGACGACGTTGATCGTGGCGCAAGTAGCAATGACGGCGGCGCTGATGCCCACGGCGATCTTCCTGTCCTGGTTCATGTTGAAATCCCACACCGGCGATCCCGGATTCGCGGCGCGCGAGTTCCTCACCGCACAGCTGCTTGCCGATCGCCCCGCCGAGGCGCCGGGCGATGCCGGCGAGCGCGAGTTCACCCGCAACCTCGCCGTTCGGCACCGCGAACTCGATCGCCGGCTGCGCGAGGAGAGCCGGGTCGAGACGGTAACCTTCTCGATGGCGGGCGTCGGCGAAGAACGCTCCCTGGTTCTGGAGGTCGAGGGCCGCGACGCGCCCGCTGAAGCCGTCGACTACAACATCGTCGAGGGCAGCAGGCGCGGACACCTCGTGCGGTTCAACCGGGTCGCCATCAACTTCTTCGAGGCCTACGGCGTGCCGATCATGGTGGGCCGCACCTTCATGGCCGCCGACGCGGAAGTCGCCAACACGACGGCGAGCGTGCTCGTCAACCGCGCGCTGGTCGATCAGGCGTTTGGCGGCGCGAACCCGCTCGGCGCCCGCATCCGGTATGTCGGGCGAAGCCGCGAAGCCAACCAGCGCGATGTGGTGTTGAATCGATGGTACGAGATCGTCGGCGTGGTTCCGGATTTTCCGACGCTGGCATCGGACGAGGCGGAGAGCCGCGTGTATCACGCGGCGACGTTCGGCGATGTGGATCCGGTGGAGTTAGCCGTGCGCCTACGAAGCGGCGATCCGATCACGTTCGCGAGCACCTTCCGCGATATCGGCGCAGCGGTGGATCCGAACCTTCAGCTTCGAGATATCACGACCGCTGAAATCCAGTTCAGGCGCGAGCAAGGGTTTATGCGTCTGATCGGCATCACGGTCTTGGCCGTGATCCTCAGCGTGATGGGGCTGACCGCGGCCGGCATGTATGCGTTGATGTCGTTCACGGTGGCGCAACGGCGGCGCGAGATCGGCATTCGCGCGGCGCTCGGCGCCGATCGCAACCGGCTGCTGATCGGCATTTTCGCCCGCGCGCTGGCTCAGCTTGGCGCCGGCGCGGCGACCGGATTGCTCGGCGCCATCGCGCTCGATCGGTTGACTCGAGGAGACCTGTTGGAGGGTCGGGGCGCGGTGCTGTTGCCGATCGTCATTCTGACGATGACGGTTGTCGGCGTAGTGGCAGCCGTGGGCCCAGCGCGACGAGGTCTCAGCATTAAGCCGACAGAGGCACTTCGAGACGAATAGGCTGGGGCCGCCTTACATAGCGTGACAACGGCGGCCCCGCCATTCGTGGTCTAATGTCCCGGATTTGTAGAGTTTCTGGGATGCGTGTCGCTTTCGTTCCTCTCCTTTCGATTTTCGCCGCCGTGGCCGCCGGCTGTGCGACTGAAGCTCAGCCGCAGCAGCAAAGCACCAGTTTGGCGCCAGCCGTACCCGTGGCCGTCGGCGCCGCGATGCGCAAAGCCGTCCCGCTCGATGCCACCGTCGTCGGCACCGTCGAGGCGTACTCAACCGTGTCGGTGCGCTCGCAAATCACCGGCGAGCTGACCGACGTCAAGTTTCAGCAAGGCGACGACGTGGGGGAGGGCCAGGAGCTGTTCGTGCTCGATCGCCGGCCGCTCGAAGGCGTGCTGCAGCAGGCGCAGGCCACGCTCGAACGCGATACGGTGCAGGCCGCCAACGCCAGGGCGATCATGCAGCGCTACGAGCAACTGGTCGAACGCGGCATCGTCGCGCGCGAGCAGCGCGACAACGCCCGCACCAGCGTCGCGGCGCTCGAAGCCACGCTCGCTTCGGACCGCGCCGCGGTCGAGAACGCGAAAGTTCAGTTGCAGTACGCGACCATCCGCGCGCCGATCCCGGGACGCACCGGCGCGTTGATGGTGAACGCGGGCAACCTGGTGCGCGCCAACGATCAGGCGCCGCTCGTGACCATCAACCAGATCTCGCCGATCTATGTCTCGTTCGGCCTTCCCGAACCGATGCTGCCGGAGCTGCGGCGCTACATGGCGCGCGGCACGCTGCGCGTCGAAGCGCGGCCCACGAGCGGCGACACCCATATCGCCGTCGGCACGGTCACCTTCATCGACAACGCCGTCGATCAGACCACGGGCACGATCAAGGTCAAGGGCACGTTCCCGAATGCGGATCGACAATTGTGGCCCGGGCAGTTCGTCAACGTGGTCGTGCGCTTGATGATGGAAACGGAAGCGCTGGTGGTGTCGTCGCTTGCCGTGCAGACCGGGCCCGACGGTTCGTACGTGTATCGGGTGAAGTCCGACGAGACCGTTGAATTGCGGCCAGTGACGGTCGCACGTGTGGTTGGCGGCGACGCCGTGATCAAGGACGGCCTCGCGCCCGGCGATACCGTGGTCATCGACGGCCACCTGCGCCTGATTCCCGGCAGCCGCATCAGCGTCCGCGGCGCCGAGGCCGCGAAGCCGACGTCATGAACTTCGCGGCGCTCTTCATCCGCCGTCCAATCACCACCACGTTGATCATGCTGGGCATCACGGTGTTCGGCGTGATGTCGTATCAATCACTGCCGGTGAGTGACTTGCCGACGGTGGACTTCCCCACGATCCAGGTGCAGGCGGGCCTGCCCGGCGCCAGTCCCGAAACCATGGCGTCGGCGGTGGCGCTGCCGCTGGAGAAGCAGTTCGCCACCATCGCGGGTCTCGACTCGGTCAACTCCACGAGCACCCAGGGCAGCACCAACATCACGCTGCAGTTCGATCTCAACCGCGACATCGATGCCGCCGCGCAGGATGTGCAGGCGATGATTGCGCGCGCGGCGCGGCAGCTGCCGCAGATGCCGAATCCGCCGTCGTACAACAAGGTCAATCCCGGCGATCAGCCGGTGGTGTTCCTGGCGCTGCGCTCGGCAACGCTGCCGCTCTCGACGGTCAACGAGTACGCGGAGACGATCGGCCAGCGCATCTCGATGGTCAGCGGTGTGGCGCAGGTCCAGATCTTCGGCGCCGCCAAGTACGCCGTCCGCGTCGACGTCGATCCACGGCGCCTCTCGGCGCGCGGGATCGGCATCGACGAGGTCGCGACGGCGATCCAGAACGCCAACGTCAATCTGCCGACCGGCACGATGTATGGCTCGAGCCGCGCGTTCACCGTGTTGGCGAACGGACAGTTGTACCGAGCGCCGGCGTATGGGCCGCTGGTGATCGCGTATCGCAATGGCGCTCCGGTGCGGCTCAACGAGGTCGCGAGGGTCTACGACGGCATCGAGCAGGACAAGTCGGCGAATTTCTATCGCGGCCTGCGCAACATCAACCTCGCCATCCAGAAGCAGCCCGGCACCAACGTGGTCGCGGTGGTGGATGCGATCAAGGAGCTGATGCCGTCGTTCCGCGAGCAGCTGCCGCCGTCGGTGCTGCTCGACGTGCGCACCGACCGCTCGGCATCGATCCGCGAATCGGTTCACGACGTGCAGATGACGCTCTACCTGACGTTCGTGCTGGTGGTGACGGTGATCTTCGTGTTCCTGCGCAGCGCTGTCGCGACGATCATCTCCGGATTGACGCTGCCGGTGACGATGGCGGCGACGTTCGCGGTGATGTACCAGTTCAATTACAGCCTCGACAATCTGTCGTTGATGGCGCTCACGCTGAGCGTCGGCTTCGTCGTCGACAACACCATCGTGATGCTGGAGAACATTGTCCGGCACATGGAGATGGGCAAGTCGCCGATGCAGGCATCGTACGACGGCTCAAAGGAAGTGGCCTTCACCATCGTGGCGATGACGGCGTCGCTGGTGGCCATCTTCATCCCGGTGTTGTTCATGGGCGGCCTCGTCGGCCGGCTGCTCGAAGAGTTCGCGGTGACGATCGGCGTGGCAATCATCGTGTCGGGCTTCGTGTCGATCAGCCTGACGCCGATGCTGTGCAGCCGCTTCCTCAAGCCGCCGCACAGCCAGCGTCACGGCAGCCTCTACAACCTGACCGAGCGCATGTTCCAAAGCTGGCTCAACGCCTACGACTGGACGCTCCGCTGGAGCCTGAAGCACCGTTTCATCACGATGGTGTCGTCGTTGACCCTGATCGCCGGCTCGGCGTACTTGTTCGTGATCGTGCCGAAGGGCTTCCTGCCGAGCGAGGACCAGGATCGGTTCAATATCAGCGTCGAAGGTCTGCAGGGCATCGGCTTCGACGAGATGATGCGCAAGCAGATGGAAGTCGCGGACATCGTGGCGAGGGATCCGGACATCATCGGCTTCAGCAACAACGTCGGCGGTGGCGGCGGTGGTGGGGGCGGCCAGCTCAACACCGGCCGCATGGGCATCGACCTGAAACCCAAGTCGCAGCGCACGCGATCGGTGGATCAGATCATCGCCGGACTGCGCCCGCAGGTCGCGAAGGTGCCGGGCGTGCGCGTCTTCATGGTCAACCAGCCGCCGATCAACCTGGGCGGACAGCAGGGGTCACGCAGCGTGTATCAGTTCACGCTGCAGGACACCGACACGGCGGTGCTCTACAAATCGGCGCCGCTGCTCGAAGCGCGCATCAAGGACATGCCGGGCATCGAAGACGTCAACAGCGACCTGCGTCTGAACAACCCGCAGATCCAGGTGGACATCGATCGCGAACGCGTGTCGTCGCTGGGGCTGACGGTGAACCAGGTCGAGACCGCCCTCTACAACGCCTACGGCACACGGCAGATCTCGCAGATCTACGCGTCGAACAATCAGTACGCGGTGATCATGGGCGTGGCGCCGGAGTTCCAGCAGGACCCGAACGCGATGTCGTTGTTGTACGTGCGCTCGTCGACCGGCAAGCTGGTGCCGCTGCACACGGTGGCGCGCGTCACCACCGGCGCGGGCCCGCTCAGCGTGGGCCACACCGGCCAGTTGCCATCAGTGACGATCTCGTTCAACCTCGCGCCGGGCGTGGCGCTCGGCGATGCCGTCACGGCGATCCAGTCAGCGGCCACCGAGGTCCTGCCGGACACGGTTTCGACGCGGTTCCAGGGCACGGCGCAGGCGTTCCAGGATTCGCTGCGCGGTCTCGGGCTGATCCTGATCATGGCGATCGTCGTGATCTATCTGGTGCTCGGCATCCTCTATGAGAGCTTCACCCAGCCGCTGGTGATCCTCTCGGGCCTGCCGGCCGCCGGTTTCGGCGCGCTGCTCACGCTGATGATCTTCAGGAGCGATCTCAGTCTCTACGCGTTCGTCGGCGTGATCATGCTGGTCGGCCTGGTGAAGAAGAACGGCATCATGATGGTCGACTTTGCGGCGGTCGCCGAGCGCGAACACGGCAAGACACCGCTGGAAGCGATTCACGAGGCGTGTCTGGTCCGCTTCCGGCCGATCATGATGACCACGATGTGCGCGCTGGCCGGCACGCTGCCGATCGCGCTCGGCGCCGGCGCCGGCGCGGAGTCGAGGCGGCCGCTGGGTCTGGCCGTGGTGGGCGGATTGCTGGTCTCGCAGCTGCTGACGCTCTACATCACGCCGGTGTATTACGTCTACATCGAGAACGCGCGGCTGCGAGTGATGCGCCGCCGCGCGGCAGAATCGCCCGACGCGATCGTCACCGCATCCGCGCCGTTGCCTCCGCTCGCGGAAGCGCAGCGCCCCATGCAGCGAGGCACTGAAGATCGGTTGTAATCGCGACCGCGGTCAGCCTTTGGGCTTGTCGGCCTTCGGGGTCAGCTCGAGCTTCGGGTAATACGGGGACTCCAGTTTCTGGAACTTGTCCAGCCACTTCGCGCCGGCGTCACCAGGCGTAAAACTCCAATCCTGCCGGTGGTAGTTCCAGTCGTTCGGATTCAGCGTCTGCGCACGCTCGAAATGTTGCTTGGCGAGCACCGGTTGCTTCGTGTGATGGAACCAGACCGCGAGCGCGAAGTTCGCGTCGGCGTCCATTTCATTCTCTGATCGCGGCTTGACGCGCTCAGCGAACGCCGCATCGGAGAGCGCGTAGACGCTGCGATCGCCGCTCGCCACCCAGTCGCGGATCGCGGTGACATACTCCGCACCTTCGGTGACCAGCGCCTTGCCGCCGAACGTGCTGGTGCGGCTGGTGGTCCAGGCGGGCTCGCCCGGGCGCACGACGCGCCCGCGCTCGTCGATCCACACCCCGGTGGGCACATTCGTGAATTGAAACGCGGTGCTGATCGCGTGCGCAGGATCGATCAGCGTCGTGAACGTGGCTTTCGCCGCGTCGTACCACTTGCCGGCCGCCGCCTCGCCGCCGGTGTCTTGAGCGGCAGCGATGATCTCGAAGTTCTTGCTCTTCAGCTCCTCGTAAAGGGTCTGCCAACCTGGCAGATCCAGCCGGCACCCTCACCAGGAGGCCCAGGTGACCACCAGCACCTTCTTGCCGCGGAACCGCGACAGCCGCACCGGCCGGCCCTTTCGATCGGGCACCGAGAAATCCGGCGCGATGCGCGATTCGAGAAACGCACCTCGCACCACCGGGATTTCGCCGAAGCTCCACAGCCGCCTCTCCGGATCGGCAACCACGCGCTGACCGATGCGTTGGGCAAAGGCCGTCAGGTTGAACTGCGTGCCGCGCAGCATCGGCCGCGGAATTGGAACGCAGATGTCCTCTCGACACGCGCCTTGCGGCTTCAACTCGAAGCCGTTGATGCTCGGGAGATCGGCGTTCTGAATCCATAACACGTCACGGTCGACGCTCGTGCGATCGACCACGATGGCGCGTCCGTCGTAGAGCAGGGTGGCGCGCGCGCTCCCCTGGCAGGCGATCGCGGCAGAGCCCGCCAGCCCATTCGCCCCGGGCAGCATCACGGCTCCCGCTCCCACCGTCTTGAGAAACTCACGTCGTTTCACTCTCGGCCTCGCGTGGATGCTATCACGCGACCGCGATCACCAGCAGCGTGGCATCGTCCTGGAATCCCGGCGTGGCGAAGCGGGTGATCTCCCCCATCATTGCGGCGTGCAGATCGCCCGCAGCAAGATGGCGGTGGCGCACCAGCGACGCGCGCAGCCGCTCTTCGCCAAATTCCTGTTCGCCGGCGTCACGGGCTTCGCTGATGCCGTCGGTGTAGAGCAACAGCCGGTCGCCGCTCTGCAAGGCGAGCTCGCCGCCCTGATAGTCGGCGTCGGCAAACACGCCGAGCACGGTGCCCGACGGCGGCAACGGCTCCACCGCTCCGGTGGCCCGTGCCAGCAGCGGTGGATTGTGGCCGGCATTGGCATACGCGACGATACCGCGCGCGGCGTCGAGCCGCAGATAGGCCATGGTGACGAATCGCCCGGCGATCATCTGACCGCACAGCAACTGGTTGACGCTTGCGCACAGCGCCTGCGGCGACGATGCCGCGTGCGCGAAGGCGCGGACCGCGGCCTGCAAGCTCGACATCAGCAACGCCGCCGGCAAGCCCTTGCCGGCCACGTCGGCGATCGACACGCCAATTGCATCGGGACCGAAGAGAAAAACGTCGTAGCAGTCGCCGCCCAGGGTGCCCGCGGGCTGCCACGCGCCGGCCACCTCGAATCGCGGTGTCCGCGGCAGCGACGCCGGCATCAGCGCGCGCTGGATGAGCAGGGCGTCGCGCTGTTCGCGGCCGTGACGCTCGCTCCGCTCGCGCGCGCCTTTACCCGAGACAATTTCGCGCTCGAGAATCTGGACCAGCTTGCGGTTGTCCCAGGGCTTCTCGACGAAGCTTTGCGCGCCGGCGCGCATCGCCCGCACCGCCAGGTCGATGTCGCCCCAGGCGGTCATCACCACGATCGGAAGATCAGGGCGCTCGGCGCGAATCTGCGTCAGCAGCTGCAGGCCTTCGTCTCCCGACGTCGTGCCCCGCTGGTAGTTCAAATCCATCAGCACCGCGTCCCACTCCGCCGCGCGGACCTGATCGGCGACGGCGGCCGGCGATGCCACCGGAGTGATCTTGAATCCCTGGGGCGACAGCAACAGCCGGAGCGCTTCCAACACGTCCGGTTGGTCGTCGGCGATGAGGAGACGCATGCGTCGAGACGGGGGTGCAGCGGCTACGGTTTGCCGGCGAGGAAGGCCGCCACTGCCGACTGGAATTCGACGGGCGAGGTCAGGTTCAGCAGATGGCCGCCGCCGGCAATCCGGACGAGGCGAGCGCCGGGAATCCGCTTCGCCAGCATCTCTGCAGGCTCACTCTGGAACTCGTCCTTGTCGCCGATCAACACCAGCGTCGGTGCCCGCACCGATTCGAGCCGGTTGAGCGCAGGCTTGGGCGCCAGCATCAGGTCGCGCCTGACCGTCCACATCTTGTCGTTCTCGGTGACCATCTGGCGCACTAACGGCTGCGCGTCTGGCGGCGACGCAAACACCGACGTCGCCAGCAACACTTCGGCGACTCTCTTGTAGTCGGCGGCTTTGAGCGCCGCCATCATGTCCGGCACGAACGGCAGCGGCTTCGACGGCATGTAGCCGCTCGGCGCCGGGCCCGCCAGGACGATGCGCCCGATGCGATCGGGAACTTCGAGTGCGGCATCCAGCGCGATCGTTGAGCCGGCCGACAGCCCGATCAGCGACGCCTTCTGGATCGTGAGCGCGTCCATCACGCCCAGCAGATCGCCGAGCATCGAAAACGGCACGGTCGCCGTCTCGGACTCACCGTGCGCGCGCAGATCGTAGCGCACCACGGTGTGGGTTTTCGACAGCCACGCCGCCTCGCGATTCCACATCCGGCGATCGAGATTCGATCCGGACAGCAGGATGACGACCGGGCCGCTGCCCCGCACGTCGTAGGCGATGCCGCCGGGCGTCTTGCCAGTGCGCACCGATTGCGCACTGGCGAGTGCAGACATCGCGACGATCAGCAACGCCGCCTGCGGACACCTCGTCACGCCAATGCCTTCTTGAACAACACCAGCATGCGGCTCCACGCCTTCTCCGCCTGCGCTTCGTTGTAGACCGCGGAATCCGGCGGACACCAGCCGTGCGCGGCGGGATAGACCTCGATCTCCGCCGGCAGGTTCGCCTTGGCGTAGGTGTCCTTCAGCACGTTCTTCGCGTCGGGCTCACGCTGATCGTCGTTCTCCGCGACGGCAAACAGGAAGCTGGCCTTCATGGTCGGCACCAGCAGATGCGGACTGTCAGGGTTCTTGGTGACGAGCCCGCCGCCGTGGAACGACGCGCCGGCGCCGATCCGATCGGGCACGGCCGCCGCCGTTCGCATCACGATCGGACCACCCATGCAGTACCCGGTCGTGCCAATCTTGCGTTTCCTGTCGACCACCTTCTGGGTGTCGAGCCACGCCACAAACGCCCTGGCGTCAGTGTTATGGGTGGTGGCGTTCAAGCCCTGCGCGAGCGGCATCACCATCTTGCGCACTTCCGGATCGGCGAAACTGGCGCCCGCGGGAACCACCGGCGACGGTTTCATGCGATAGAACGGATTCACGGTCAGCACCGCGTAGCCCTGCTCGGCGAGCCGCTTGCCCATCTGGCGAAATGCGGGACGCAAGCCGAGAATGTCGGGCCACACCAGCACGGCCGCGCTGGGGCCCTTCGCGGGATGCACGAAGTAGGCATCGCACGCGCCATCCGGCGTCTTGATGGTGACATCCATTTCCGTGACTGACTGCGCGTTGGCGGCGCGCGGCAGCAGCGCCATCATGCCGGCGCCAATCGACAGCGCGCCGAACTGCCGTCGCGACACCGCGCCTTTCGCGGAGAAGGTCTTAAGGTCGTCTTCGAAATGATCCTGATCGCACATACGGCCCCCCGTGACACGATGTGTTACGTTCGCAGCGAGTAATCGTATTGGAGATAGAAGCGCATGTTACTGCCATTTCTGATGACCGGGATCGTCGCCTTCGTCCCGGCGCACGTCTCGGCGCAAGACGGCACCGGCGTTCTTTCAGGACGCGTGGTCGACGCGTCAAGCGGCGGACCCATTGGGTTCGCCACCATCCTGCTCGAACGGGCCGGAGCTGAGCAAAGCGGTGCGTTGACAACCGAAAACGGCCGTTTCGTCGTCAAGGGACTGCCGCCTGGCACCTACAAGGTCCACATTTCGTACCCGGGTTTTCATCCGATGGCCACGGACCTCGTCGTCAGTCGGCTGAACCAGTCCTACGATCTGGGCGAGGTCAAGCTCGAACGGATCGAGGGGTTCCGCGAAGAGATCACCGTCACCGCGGAAGCGCTCCGCGCGCAAGGCATCGATACGCAGATGTTCCGACTCGACGCCGGACCCACTGCGTCGACCGGCAGCCTGCTCGATGCCTTGAAGACCGTGCCCGGCGTGACGGTAGATCAGGAGGGCAAGGTCTTGCTGCGCGGCAGCGACAAGGTGGCGATCACCATCGACGGCCGGCAGTCGAGCCTGACCGGATTCGGCAGCCAGCGCGGCCTCGACAGCATCTCCGTCGCCAACATCGAAGCCATCGAGATCATCAACAATCCGTCGGCGCGATTCGACGCTGCCGGCATGGCCGGCGTCATCAACATCATCTACAAGCAGGAGGAGCAGCTGGGACTGTCGGGCGACTGGGGCATCGGTCTCGGCATGGGGCAATTCACGAAACAGCGCGCGGACCTGCCGACCGACATCGGCAGTTTCACGAACAACGAGAAGGTGGTTCCGAGCCTGAATCTCAACTACCGGACCGCGAAGACGCGCAGCTTCGTCCAGGCGGAGGTGTTGTTCCAGGACGATCTCCCGAACAACGAATTCACCACGCGCTTCTACGACGATGGCCGGGTCATCGAGTCGCAAGTGCCGGAGAACCGCGAGCAGTATCACTACACGATCCGCCTCGGTTCGGACCTCAAGTTGACCGACACGACGACGGCCACCGTGTCGGGCATCTACGATTTCGAGCGGCACGTCGACGTCGCCCAGGTGCCGTTCATCCTGCGCGCCACCGGGGCCCGCCAGCGGTTCTGGTTCTGGCGCGAGGAGGAAGACACCGGGTTCACCAACGCGAACGTCAATCTCAAGAAGCAGTTCAGTGCGGCCGGGCACGAGCTCACCGCCAACGTGCAGTACACGCGCGGGCTCGAGGACGAAGCCTACTTCCTCAACGAACAATCGCCGGTGCGCATCGGCACCGACGCGACGCATTTGATTGCCGCCGAACACACCCTGCCCGTCAGTCTCGACTACACGCGACCGCTGCGGACCGGGCGACTCGAGCTGGGATCGAAACTGCAGTGGCGCTGGATCCCGGTCACCTACACGGTGGCGCGCGGCACGGGCAGCGTCATCTACCCTGGTCTCGGCGATTTTTCCGATTGGGACGAGAACATTTTCGCCGCCTATGCCAATCTCGTGCGTCTCACCCCGCGTTACACGCTCGAGGGCGGGGTGCGCCTCGAACACAGTCAGGTGGCGTACACGATACCGGATGAAAACATCTATTACCCTGGCAGCGACAAGTACGATTACTTCGAGGCGTTTCCGAATCTCAAGCTGACCTACAACGCCTGGCGCGGCCACCGCATCGTCGCCGCCTACAACCGGCGTGTCGACCGGCCGGGCGAGCCCGAGCTGCGCATCTTTCCGAAATACGACGACCCGGAAATCCTCAAGGTCGGCAACCCGTTCCTGCGGCCCCAGTTCACCAACGCGCTCGAGGTCGGCTATGCGAACTCGTGGATCGGCGGCTCGATGAGCACGGCGGTCTACCACCGCAACATCACCGATGCCTTCCTCCGCGTCTTCGCGATCGACGACTCGAATCCGAACTACGACATTGTCAACCGGGTGTTCGACAACGCCGGCAACTCGTCACAAACGGGCGTGCAGGTGCTGCTCACGCAGGAATGGCTCGGCCGCTGGCGCATCAGCGCGAACGTCAACTGGTTCACCAACCAGATCGACGCGCTCGAAGCAACGCTGCGCTTCCCCACCACGCGGCTGTTCACCATCGCGGGATCGACCGATGACACCTGGGACGTGACCTGGAACAATCAGATCGAGCTGCCGCGCGCGATGGAGCTCTCGGCGAGCTACATCTACTACGCCGGCCGCAACGTGCCACAGGGGCGCGAGCGTGATCGGTCGTCGACCGACGTCTCGCTGAAGGCGCCAATCCTCGGCCAGCGCGCTGATCTGCTGTTCTCGTTCAGCGACATCTTCAACGACTTCGCCGTCGAGCACGAGATCAACGGCCGAGGCTTCCGAGCCGTGTACCAGAACTTCCTCGAAACCCAGGTGGCGACCGTCGGACTGCGCTTCCGTTTCTAACAGCACTATTGCGGGTACGAGGGCGGCGGACGATCCGCGTTCCATGCCCATCTCGTGCGGATCGGCGATCGGGATCAGCACCTGCTGCTCGAGGGAGGTGGCCCGACCGTCCCAGAAGAACGCCGGCCCGCCGTCGTTTTCCGAGTCGGGCAGCACGGTGCGGGCGCCGAGATTGATGAGGCCGGGCGTCCGACGGCGTCCCCGCTGGCCGCGAATGCCGACGGGAGTCGGCGAGGGTTCTGAGAACGCATGCTCGGGCCGGTGACAGGTCCCACAGGACACGGTTTCGTCCGCCGACAAGCGGCGATCGAAGAACAGCCAGCGCCCGAGCCGCACCCGCTCGGGGCTCAGCGGCGCTTCTCCGGCGAAGAACTCCTCCATGCCGTACGGCGGCGCGGCATTCGGCGTGACCGGATTGTCGGCCTCGAGCGGCGACACCGCTGACATGTGACAGGCGCCCACCGCCACACACAGGGCCGCCGCGGCGATGACGCTGGACAGACCTCGCGTCACGACGGCAGCTTCAGCAGCTCAACGGCGTTGCGCCAGTAAATGCATTCGCGATCCGCTTTCGACATCGGCAGGCGATCGAGAATGGCGATGGTCTCGCGGATGTACATCGGGCCTTTCTCGGGATCGAACGGCGCGTCCGACGCAAAGAGCACCCTTGCGGGTCCGAAAAAGTTCAGCCCGCACACGGTCGCAGCGTACGAGCCGAATACCGCGGTGTCGCCGTAGAACATCTTGAAGTAGTCGAGCGGCCGCTTCTTCAGGCGTTGCAAGACCGTAGTGCGATAGTCCACGTCGGTCGTGCGCGAACCCAGTTGATCCCACCCCGGGCCGACGCGGCCTTCGAAGTACGGCACCATGGCGCCGAGATGATGCGTGATGATTTTCAGGTTCGGGTGGCGATCGAAGATGCCTGAAAAGACCAGCCGGGCCATCGCCACGCTGGTCTCGTACGGCCAGCCGAACGTCCACCAGATCTCGTACTGCGATCGCGGTTCGGTCGCGTAGTCGCTGATATCGGCGCCGCGGAATGGATGCAGCCAGACCGGCAGGTCGCAGGCCGCCATCCGATCGAAGAGCGCCAGGTACTCTGGACGATCGAGCGGCTTGCCGTTGATATTCGAGAACATCTGGATGCCGCGCGCGCCAAGGTCGCCGACGGCGCGTTCGGTCTCACGCATCGCCGCATCGGCGTCGTTCAGCGGCAACGACGCCACGAACGCCGGGAAGCGATCCGGATGCTTCCGCACCAGCTCCGCCATGCCGTCGTTGGCGGCGCGAGCGAGATCGATACTGACGGAGCCCGACGAATACACCTCGATCGGCGGCGTCGCGATCGACAGCACCTGGTGATAGTCGTCGAACCGATCCATCACGCGGAAGCGTTCGTCGAGATCGATCAGCATCGGAATGCCGCGCATCCGCTTGCCGATGTCCTTGAAGGTCGGCGCCACCTTCATCACCAGGTCGAAATACGCGGTCGGGTAGATGTGATTGAAGACGTCGATTTTGCGCACGCCGGCCAAGCCTACCCTGACCTCTCATTTGGCTTTCCCAGAGGAACGTGGTATGCTCCTTTGGCTTGCCCATATGAGCCCGAAAACTGAAGTCTGGCAAGGCACACTCGCCCTGATGGTTCTGAAAACGCTGTCGGCGATGGGCCCGCAGCATGGCTATGGCCTGGCGCGGCGCATCGAACAGACCAGCGAGGACCTGTTGTCGATCAACGAAGGCACGCTCTACCCGGTGCTGCTGAAGCTCGAGCAGGAGGGCGCCATCGCCGCGCAGTGGGGGGTGTCCGACAACAATCGGCGCGCCAAGTTCTATCGCATCACCAGGACCGGCCAGAAGCAGCTCGACACCGAAATGGCGCAGTGGGCGCAGGCCAATGCCATTGTCGGCCGGTTCCTGTCGCTCAAGGGAGTGAAGTCATGACCCGGATGCTGCGGCGCGCGTGGCGACGGCTGCTCGGCACGGTGTCGTTTCTCAATCGCGAGTCGGAGTTGAACGAGGAGCTCGAGTCGCACATCGCCATGCTGGCGGACGAGAACATGCGGCGTGGCATGTCGCGCGATGACGCCTACCGCCGCGCCCGCATCAAGTTAGGCAACGTCGAGGTGATGAAGGAACACTATCGCGATCAGCGCGGGCTGCCATTCCTCGATACGACCTGGCAGGATCTCCGGTATGCCGTTCGCGTGTTGCGAAAGAACCGCGGGTTCACGGCCGTCGCGGTGCTCTCGCTGGCAATCGGCATCGGTGCCAACACGGCGATCTTCTCGCTGGTGAACAATGTGCTGCTGCAGCCGCTGCCCTACCGCGATCCCGATCGGCTCTTTGCGGTGCGGACCACCAACGTCCTGGCCGGCGGCGGCGGCGCGGTGCCGGTCAATCCCGCACAGGCGCGCGAATGGGCGAATCACTGTCCTTCGCTCGAGCAGGTGGCGATCCTGCGGCCCACGCGCGGTCAGCTCGCGGCGGGCACCGAACCGGCAATTGTCTACGGCGCGCGGGTCACGCACAGCTTCTTCACGCTGCTTGGCGCCGAGCCGATCTTCGGACGGAGCTTTCTGCCGGAAGAACAACAGGAGGGACGCGACCGCGTCGCTGTACTCTCGGAGTCGCTGTGGCGCGCACGGTTTAATGCGGATCCGTCGTGGGTCGGCCGATCGATCCTGATTGACGGCGTCGACCACGAGGTGGTGGGCATCGTCGGCGGCGCCTACTGGCGTTCGCTGGCAGGCGGCCGCCGGCAGTCAACGGGCTCTGACAATCAATACGATCTCTTCCGCCCGCTCGCGCTCAGCCGCGAAGAGTCGGCGCGCCTGACCGGCAACTACAACTATGCGGCGTTGATTCGGGTCAAGGCCGGCGCGTCGGCCGAGCAGGCGCTGGCCGAAATGAACGTGGTCCAGGCGCGCGTGCCACGGAATCCGGATGGCCGGGGCGACCTTGGCGTGCTCCTCATTCCACTCCACGAATTGATCACCGGACGATCGATCGGCCTGTGGATCGTCACCGGTGCCGTGGGTGCGGTGCTGCTGATCGTGTGCATGAATCTGGCGAACCTGCTGTTGTCGCGCGTGGCGTCGCGTCGACGCGAAGCTGCCGTGCGCTCCGCGCTGGGGGCGAGCCGCGGCCGCCAGTTCCGCCAGGCGATCACTGAGAGCATGGTGATCGCCGTGGCCGGCGGCACTTTGGGCGTCCTGATTGCGACCTGGTTGCTGCAGCTGCTCATCTCGACTGCGGCGATAGACCTGCCGCGGCTCAATCATGTCAGCGTCGATCCGGCCGCGCTGGCGTTTGCGCTCGCCGCCACGATCGTCACCGGCGTGCTCTTCAGCGTGCTGCCGGCGTGGCAACTGACTCGTGGCAATCCCAATCAGGCGCTGCGCAGTGGCAGCCACATGGTTACCGAGGCGCGCGGCGGCCTGCGCCTCCGCAAAGGCTTGATCGGTCTTGAAGTCGGCGTCTGCACGGCGTTGCTGATCGTCGCAGCGCTGCTGACGACCAGCCTCGATCGACTGCTGCGAGTCGACAAGGGCTTCGACGTCGAGGGCATTCTGACCTTCGATCTCGATACCGCGGGTCCCGCCTACGAAGACGCCGAGACGCGCGATCGGTTCTTCGGGCGCGTCGTCGATAAACTGAGCGCACTGCCCGGCGTTGGCGCCACAGGGTTCATCATCCAACTGCCGTTGGAGGGCAACACCTGGAACGACTCGATCTATCTTCCCGACGAGGGAACGCGCAGCCAGCGTCACCCGGTCGACAATCGGTACGCCAGCCCGGGGTATTTCAAGGCCCTGCAGCTCGAGATGCTGCACGGGCGGGTGTTCGACGAATTCGATCGCGGGCGTGGCGTCGCCGTGCTGTCGGCAAAGGCGGCGCGGCTGCTGTGGCCGGACGACCCCAATCCGGTCGGGCGCCAGTTCATGGGCGAAGACGACGCGATCAAGACCGTCGTCGGCATTGTGTCTGAGGTGCGCGCATCGCTGCAGGACAATCCGCCGCCGCACGCGTATTACCCGTATTGGCAGCGTGTGCCTGGCGACGTCGACGTGGTGATCCGGACCAACGCATCCCCGGAGAGGATGGCGGGGCGCATTCGCGCGGTGCTCCACGGCGAGGACCCGACGTTGCCGATTGCGCCGGTCCGTGAAATGCAGGCGCTCGTCGACGGTGCCGTGCAGCAGCGGCGGTTCCAATCAACGCTGGTAGCGGTGTTTGCCATTTCCGCCGTGCTGGTCGCCAGCCTGGGCATCTACGGCGTGGTCGCGTATTCGGTCGCGCGCCGCCGCAACGAGATTGGCATCCGCATGGCGCTCGGAGCGCGCCGCTCCCAATTGCTCGCGTTGATCGTTCGCGAAGGTATGACGCCGGTGCTGGCGGGCCTGGTGGCGGGAATTGCGACGGCGCTGCTGCTTGGCCGCGCGATTCGCGGCCTGCTGTTCGAGATCCAGACCACCGATCCCGTGACCATTGCCGGCGTCGCCGCGACGCTCGTCGCCGTGGGCGTGTTGGCGTGTTTGATCCCGGCGCGCCGCGCGGTCGCGTCCACCACCGTCGAGGCCCTGCGGCTCGAATAGAGGGATGAAAGGGGTCAGACCCCGAAATTCGCCCCGGCGCAGGGCGAATTTCGGGGTCTGACCCCTTTCATCCCTGTGCGCGCAACTTGTAACGCTGCAGTTTGCCGGTGGCGGTCTTCGGCAGTGAAGTGACGAACTCCACGCCGCGCGGGCGCTTGTAGTCGGGCAGGCGCTCGCGCACGAACTGCTGCAGCGCGGCGGCCAGCTCCGGCGATCCGGTCGCGCCATCGCGCAGCACGACAAAGGCATACGGCTTCGACAACCCGTCCACATCGTCGCGGCCGACGACGGCGCATTCGAGCACCGCGTCGTGATTCATCAGCGCGCTTTCGATCTCGACGGGGCTGACGAAAATGCCGCCGGGCTTCAACATGTCGTCAGTACGGCCCGCGTACCAGTAGTAGCCGTCGGCGTCCTGCGTGTACTTGTCGCCGGTGCGGATCCAGTCGCCCTGAATGGTGCGCTTGGTCTTCTCGTGCTGGTTCCAGTAATACGCGCACGTCGAATCGCCGCGAATCAGGAGATTGCCGAGCTCGCCGATCGGCACCGGCCGATCGTCATCGTCAACAATGCGCGCGTCGTAGCCCGGTACGACCTGGCCGCTCGATCCCGGCTTCACGGCGCCGGGACGATTGGCGATGAACATGTGCAGCACTTCGGTTGAGCCGATGGAATCCAGGATCTCGACGCCGAATCGCTGCTTGAAGCGATGGAACAGCGCTTCGGGCAACGACTCACCCGCCGATACCGCGTGACGGACGCTGCTCAAATCGAACTCGCGGGCGCTGGCTCCGGCCTGATGCGCCAGCAGCATCGCAAAGTTGGTGGGGACGCTGAAGAACAACGTCGGCCGATAGCGTTCGATCGTCTCGTAGACGCGCGCGGCTGCCGGGGCGTCTGTTATTATTAATGTGGCGGCGACCACCGAGAACGGCA
>Ga0187893_10003335_pt1 | contig 32821 bp, 43 predicted proteins | sample MA1701074metaG_FD_139574 | JGI IMG/M metagenome (GOLD analysis project Ga0187893, IMG submission 139574) | White microbial mat communities from a basaltic lava cave in the Kipuka Kanohina Cave System on the Island of Hawaii, USA - MA170107-4 metaG ...
ACGAAATTCGGCGGCGGCGAAAGCGAGGGCGGGGCGGGCATTCATTTCCCCCTCACCCTCTTTTCTGCCCGCCCCGCCCGAGCGGTTTGGTTTCTGCCGCGCCGCAGGCGCGGCATCATTCGGGATTTCGTTCAAAAAAGGTTCGAGCGGCGTTCAGTAATTGCGACATCATATTTTTACAAAAGATCTCCGGTGCACGAGACTAATGCCGAGTTTTTTCAGGGCATTCTGATGTTCTCGCGTGCCGTAACCCTTGTGTCGGGCGAAACCGTAACCCGGGAATCGGCCATCAAGCTCCCGCATCATATTATCTCTATGCACTTTCGCAAGAATGGACGCGGCGGAGATGGAGAGCACCTTAGCGTCGCCGCCGATGATTGCCCGCTGTTCCAGTTTCACCTCGGGGATTTCGAATCTCCCGTCTAGGAACAAAAACAATTTTTTAGATTTGAGATTTAATCTCTTAACTAATTCTGTCACCGCTCTCTGCATAGCCAGGAGTGAGGCGTTATGAATATTTAATTTATCGATCTCCCGCTCCGAGACTACCCCGATCCCGTGCGCGAGCGTATTTTCCAAAATCTTCGCGCAGAGAATTTCCCGCTCGAGTTCGGGAATAGTTTTGGAATCCCGCACCCGGGCATACCATTTATTTTTGCTCCGACGCTTGCCGATGGTCTTGGGATCGAGCACGCACGCCGCGGCCACCACCGGCCCCGCGAGTGGCCCCCGCCCCGCCTCATCGCAGCCGATCACGAAGGTGTATCCTCTCTCCAAACATTTTCTTTCGCATCTATAATCCGGGAACTTCATATTTAAAATTTAAGATTGGCAATGACAAAGCCCGCGAGGACCAGCACCAAGCCGAATAATACCGTCCCTTCGGGAATGGTTTTAAAGACAAATCGCGCCAAAATTATTTCCGCAATCACCAGAGCAGTCCAGCTGGTCAACACCACTAACCAAATATTGTTGAAGACCTTGATGCCGTAAAGATAGCCGGCCAAGACTATGAAAACGCCAATGAATGAAACCCAGAAATACCAGTTGCTTAATTTCAAAATTTGAGTAATCGCGGAACCGGCGGTGCTAGCTTTCGCCCCGAAAATTTGCGCCGCGATCATAAGCGACTCACCCGCCGCTATCGCGATCAATATCAATATTTTTTGCCAAAGCATTGAATTACCTTTTCCAATCCCTAATAACCACCCCACCGCGGACTTTTTTGACGACCACTTTCTGGTGCTCCTGCCAGCCGAGTTTTTTGAGGATTTCAACGGGGATTGAGATAGAAAAACTTCCTCCATTTCGAGTCACTTTCCTTATATTTCTTTGATCATATTTTTTGTCTGCCATACGTATTCGAATACGTATTTAAATACGTACACATTCTAGCATAAAAAATGAAAACCGCCCTCCGAACGGTTTTCAGCTGGGGGCGGCGTGGACTGTGCTTGAAGCGCTTTGCGATACTTCGAAGCGGCAATGGCCGAGACGACCGCGAGAACCAGAAAGAGCATGGTCCTTCTGGCCCACCGGCGGTGAATCGCGATGTTCTCTGGGCTCCGATTGCGATAGGCTCGAAAGCCTGAGGGAACTGCACGGAACACGGAGTAGAAGAATACCGTGCCGATCGCGAGGTGCACAGGAAGAACGGGTGTAAGCACCAACCCAATCTTGAGTGTCAGTGCCACAACCATTGCGACCAGTGCCGCTGCGGAGACGCCCAAGCTGATGCCACGAATAGCGTGCCAGAGAGTCCCCTTCCCGCCGAACCACTGCCACACTGCGAGGATCGTAACGAGGATACTCGTCGCGATTATGACAACGTGCAAAAAAGGCATTGATCCCTCCCGGAGTAAATTGTTCAAAGAGGAACTTCAGGTCAGCACATAAAATAACACGTTATGCGTTTTCGGTCAAGATTTATTTTAGCCCCGGATTTTTTGCGGCGGATTGGAGGACTTTCTTGAGTACGGGGAGATTGAGATCATCTAGCTTCTTGAAGCGGATGCAGCTCCGCCCCACGCTCACTCGCCCCAGATCTTTCTTATATTTCTCCGCGACATATTTCCAGCCCTCGAGGGAACAGACGTAGATGCTTATGTAATTTTTCTGGTTCGCGAGCGCGACGGTCGGCCACATGATCATCTCGCCCCGGTAATTACGATACGGGAAGGACCCATAGCCGAGCATATTGTAGGCGAAGTGAGCCTTGAGCTTGGGCGTGCTCTTTTGGATAAATTCGTGCAGAAAAAGCACATCTTTGCGCCTCTCCGCGGGCAGTGCTTCCAAATATCCTTTTATTGTTTTTGCCCTAACGGGCTTAAACATATTCATGTTACTGTCGGGCCGCTGGGAATCGAACCCAGTCTACGCGAACCCGAATCGCGTGTACTACCGGTATACTACGGCCCGCAAACGTGGTCACGAATAATTTCCTCGCCGTCGCTCGGAAATTTTCTCGACCCCGGCTCGGTATCGCTCATTGGTATTCGCGATACACCTGCGCCTTCCACAAGCTAAATCTGCTTCGCAGATTTGAGGCGCTTGTGGACCCACCGAGAATCGCACTCGGGACTTCTCCATGCCATGGAGATGTTTTACTACTATACTATGGGCCCGTAGTAATAATTTATACTAAATTCTAAAATTGACAACAACGGCTAAAACGAGAGATCCTCTTCCTGGGCAGTTTCACCTTCCGAAGCACGATCGGGCCGATAATAAACAAAAGGGTCAATCCACACGAGAGTTCCGTTCGACCTTATTCTGAAATTTTGGACAACCGTCGCCATTCGGTCCTCTAATCTCGTGGGTATATCCACATCGGCATTCCGCCAAAGGGGGTCACCACTGTCCTCTCGCTTAACAATATAAGGTAACATAAGGGCCTCCAAGTTGTTCAGTTTATCCAGCAAGTCTGCCATATGCACCTCCTGCCTACCTGTGTCTGCCTCATAGCGGCTGCAGGATACTTGCCCGGAGGCGAAGAGAAAGTCGGGCATTCTAATTTTGAGGGCGGCCAGATCTCTCGCGAGATCCAACGCTACTGTCTGTGATTGCAACATTTCATTTACGTAGGGTTGGTGAATTTCTTCATGACCCTTCCGGGGTGGAGCGTGAGTTTTAATCGCATACTTCTCTCCATTTACGCTAAGGATATAAAAATTCGATTGACCGCCGGTAGTTATCGCCTCCAGGGTCCGCCCGCCGCCCAAATCAATGAAGCGCTCCGGCGTACCCTTGCCGGGGGTCTCGATCTGGGAAAGTCCCCAACTTATGTCCTTGAGTATTCCTCTCTGCCGCTTAATAAAATTTTCGCCTTCGGACGATATTAAGAGGCCCGCCTTGACCCTCTCGCCGGAGCCGTCTGGATATGCAAGGTCCCGGGAGGTAAATAACCGATTGCCGAATCGATCCCTTTGCCCTTCCCTAGTAAAGTGCTTAACCTCCGCGTCCTGGTCGCGAATAATCTCTCTGGGGAAAAATCTTTCTTGCTTCATAGATCAAAAGCTCCGATAATACGCCACCGCGGTGTCGTTGCAGGCTCGCGTGAGATCGCTCTCGAGGATGGCGCAGAGCTCTTTCGCCTCCTTGTCCGAATGATAGTAAGAGATGAAGTCCTTGACCGCGCCGATAATGCAGTGCGAGCGCGCGGGATAATCGCCCCCGAGAGCGCAGAGCCGCTTCACCTCGGGAGCGCTACTCACCGTCCGCCCGGAGGCGTCTCGCCCTAAACTCTCGAAGCAAGTGGTCACGTAGCCCTGATCCGCGTCCCGACAGAGATCGAAAACGGTCGCGAAGTCGCCGCCCCGGACGTTCAGCATATAAGAAGTCTGCATGAGGTAGCAGGGGCTCTTATATTTCTCCGCCACCGCGGTGCAGGGATAGAGCGGCTCTGCCGGCTTCAAATACTTGGTGAAGTGGTTGCGGTTATCCACCATGACATTCTCCATAAAAGCTCCGCCGTAGCAGGAACTCGCGTCGAAAGAGTCAACCAAAGCGGCGCAGGTGTCGAGCGCCTGGAAGAGCTCGTTGTTGTAGATGACCATAACCCCGTGCCCAAGCCCGTGCACGCAGTTATAGTAATCGAAGCTGTAAGTCGCCCGGCCGGGGATGTCGGCGCAGACGCTGTTGATCTCCGCGACTATCTTATCTTCCCCGATGGTGCCGAGGATAGTCTCCATAACCCCGTGATAGTAGCCGCTCCAGCAGAAAGAGTCGCCGTAGGAGAAGGCGGTGGAAACATCCGGATAGCTCTTGACCGCGCTGTGGCCGATGGCGTGCACGAGCGGGTGGCACTGGCTGCGGATAAAGCCGTCCGTCTCGTAGCGCTTCCGCATGTCGGCGAAGGCGTAGACGATCCCCTTCTTCGTGACCAGATTCTCATAATAATCTTCGAAGCACTTGAGGGTCCGGTCATTCGCGCAGGCCGCCGCTAGCTCAAGAGTCTCCGCAAGCTCCGTCGCCTCGGCATCCACTCGCGAAAAAACTTCGGGCGCCGCAGGCGCGGGCGCGACTTCCCGATCGCCGCTGCCGCCCCGAAACATAAGATACCCACCCCCGAGGATGAGCGCTCCCGCGATTGTAAATCCGATGTATTTGGTCATGATTGTTCCAGAATATGCTCGACAATCTCCGAGGGCCGGACACCGACTCTCTCGCATAGTTTCCTAAAATTCGAGTCTTTTCGCAAGTCCGGAGTGAAGTGGAGGGCCGTGAGGTACGTGCCCATTCTCGGGTGCGCGGTGAATTCGCTTTGCAAATAATGCCGGGCGCCCAAATGCTTGTGCAATTCTCTCGCGAGATCAGCATAACTTCCCGGAAAGGCGTACGGGTCTTCCCCGCGGTAACGGGAAACCGTATGGGACTCTTGCCGCTCGCCGGGAATAAGTTCTTCCGCGACGATGGTCTCCCCATGGGAAGCGCCGTCCTCGATCGCATCCACGAGTTCCGGGAAAGTGTTGGCGACCCGCCCGAACGACTGAAGTCGTTCAGTCGGGCGGGCATGGACTCCCATCTGGGAGGGTGCGAGCGAGCCGACAACCCAAGGCGGCCCCATTCTCTCGTGCACCTCTTTAGCTTTCGTGATCGCGTATCTTCTTCTCTCGCCCTCGAGATACGTAGAGAGGATCATCCGGCGCGGAACTTTGAGCCCGAGCTCTTCCGCCTCTCGACGCCAGATTTCCGGTGTAAGGTAGGACAAATTCTCGGGCATGCCAATCTCCGGAATGGAAAATTGCGCGAGCGATCGAGACAAGTTCTGGTGGGCAATGTTCCAGACGAGATCCACGCGATGAGACAATGCCGCCGGAGTAACCGGTACACCGGCTAAGTGCCAAGCTCCCCCGCGATCAACAAGAATATCCACCGGCTTCCATTTATGCGGGAGCGCTTCCATGAGGTGCGCGATCAAATTGCCTCCCTCCCATATGGAGATATCGTAATTTTCCCTCCCGCCCCGCAGTATCCCAACGCGTTTCATGCTCCTGATTATATCAGAGGATCCAGCTACTTTTGAGTTTCTTTTTTATCAACAATTTCTTCTAGCTTGCCCGACAACTCCTGTTCTAACTCGTTACCGGTCTCTAAGATTACTTCCTCGCCATCTATTTCTACTGTTGTAGGAGATGACCCTCCTTCCGTATGATTATATTCCCAAGAAACAACTACGCTATGGCCCATAATGTTAGCTTTGATTATGGTCGTGTCAACATTATCTGTAAACTGAGAGGGGGGGATTGGAACATGTCTATCTTTTTGTTTTTCAACACCTGTAATTTGATCAGAGGGAGCGTCAATAAGTAACCTTAACAAATTTATCAACTCCGCTCGTGATCTTTTTTGGGGAGCTCTGCCCAATTTACCTTCGTCCATAAAAATTTAAGCAAACACTGGTAAGTTGAATAATTTCTTTCCGATAGTTATTTTGCTGAAATTTTTCTTGCCGATTTTCTCGCTAGCGCCGATAATTTCCAGGTAAAGCGGGTTGCCGCTTTTATCCAAATCTAAAAAGACCTCCGGAGACAATTCTATAGTCTTAGCCACGGGTGCAGTTTTGAGAACTATATTTAAGGCATCCACCTCTTTGTCATAAGTAATTTTCATGCTTTTATTATATTACTTGTTTTTAGTTTTTGCAACCCAGTGTGCGGTCACAACTATTGTCCGATTTCTACTTTTCTTTACTACGACTTTTAAATATCTTCTCAAAAATTTCTTATATAATTCTTCTCTGAAAGAGTAGCTTTGCCTAATTAATTCCGGACTTCGAACCGTAGCCAATACTAACTGCCTGCCAATCTTTCTTTGTTCGAGTTTCTCGCGCGCATGCTTACTGAAGATTATCAACATTATGTAATTATAACAAAAAGCACTCTTGCGAGTGCTTTTTGTTTAACTGCCCCGCCTATTTCAGGCGGGGTGAACTGTTCTTTGTTTTGTTTCGTTCTGTCAACTTCGGGTCTTTCCCTCGTGTCATCGCGCTTTTGGGTCCATTGCGCAAGTGGACCATCCGCGATGCAAAGCATCGGGATATCGACGATAGACTCTGCCCGAATCCTCGGGCGAGCGATATCTATTGAATTATTCCACGAGCAGCTTCCGCTACCCGTGCCTTGTTACGACTTAGTCCCTGTCACCGAGCTTACCGTAGGACCTCTAAAGAGGCACTTCGGGTACTCCCGGCTCCCTTGACTTGACGGGCGGATTTCACTTTTTGGAACATTGTGAATCCCCACGTAGCGAGCGGGTTTCCCGCACTACGCGAGTTCGATAATTAAATATCGATTTTGTCCTTCATTTTATCTTTCAATAAAACTACTACGACGCAGCTGACTTCTCCTGTGCATAAGTTTCCATTAACACAAAAGATCTCCTTGGGTCATTTGTCATTCTTTTCTGAACATCCCTATCGGGTTTTCTTGGATACTTCCCCATAACTCACCACATGGGTCGCATCGCCCTTTTAAAATAAGGCTGCTTTTTGCTACTAGGATCCTTCAGTCCCCGCCTCACGGCTCGTGACCTATCCTTTCGCTACTTCCGCCCTTAACGGAAGGTTGGATTTTAACCAACTAGACCTTGACAAACTGCCAAGCGCATTTCATTCTGAGTACAAGACTTGAGAACGTATTCACCACAGTTTAGCTGACCTGTGATTACTAGCAATTCCGGCTTCATGAAGTCGAGTTGCAGACTTCAATCCGAACTGGGGCCGCTTTTTAGGATTTGCTCCGGATCGCTCCATTGCGCCCTACTGTAGCGGCCATTGTATTATGTGTGTGGCCCAGGATATCAAAGGGACATGCTGACCTGGCGTCATCCTCTCCTTCCTCCCCGACCGAAATTCGTGATAGGTTCGAGGAAATTCCTCTCACTATCATGCGCTTCGGTCGGGGCAGTCTCGGCTGACACTTGTAACAGCCAATGAGGGTTGCGTTCGTTACCCCACTTAAGGGAACAATTCAAACCACGAACTGACGACGGCCATGCATCACCTGTCCTACCGTCTTGCGAGGTCCCGAGTTTCCTCGGGCTTGCGTTAGGATTTCTAACCCTGGTAAGGTTCTTCGTTTACCATCGAATTGAACCACATAATCCACTGCTTGTGCAAGTCCCCGTCTATTCCTTTGAGTTTTAATCTTGCGATCGTACTTCCCAGGCGCTTCTCTTAACGCGTTAGCTTTGCCACGGAGAGGGTCGATACTCCCCATAGCGAGAGAAGATGGTTTAGGGCGTGGACTACTGGGGTATCTAATCCCATTCGCTACCCACGCTTTCGTGTTTCAGCGTCAAACATGCACCAGTGTACTGCTTTCGCCTTCGGTGTTCCCCTAGATATCAACGGATTTCACCCCTACACCTAGAGTTCCGTACACCTCTCGCACTTTCTAGTCTCTCCGTTTCTCCTGCGAGCCTCCGGTTGAGCCGAAGAATTTGACAGAAGACTAAAGAAACCGCCTACACACCCTTTACGCCCAGTAATTCCGGATAACGCTCGAGGCTCTCGTATTACCGCTCCTGCTGGCACGAGATTGGGAGCCTCTTATTCTTCGGGTACAGTCAATAAACTTCTTCCCCGACAAAAGATCTTTACGTCCCTGAGGGACTTCATCAATCACGCGGCGTCGCTCCGTCAGGCTTTCGCCCATTGCGGAAGATTCTCGACTGCAGCCACCCGTAGGTGTATGGACCGTGTCTCAGTTCCATCGGTGGGGGTCAGGCTCTCACCTCCCCTAAGCGTCATCGCCTTGGTAGGCCGTTACCCTACCAACTAGCTGATACTGCACAGGCCACTCCCCTTGCGAAATTCTTTAATCGCGACCGAAGTCGGATACCATCTTGTATTAGTCCGTCTTTCGACGGATTATTCAAGACAAGAGGGTGTGTACCTATGTATTACTACCTCGTCTGCCACTAATCTCCAGAGAAAATTAATCTTGATGTAATCGCAATCTCAATTCAAGGAAATTCGTTCGACTTGCATGCCTTATCCACGCCGCCAGCGTTCATCCTGAGCTAGGATCAAACTCTAATTATAAGTTAAATTACGAAGTAATTTAATCCCGAGCGCATGCGAGGGATATTAATCCTTCACTACGTTCAGGACGATTTACTACGTAAATCGGAACGAAACAAAACAAAAAACAGAATTGTTTTTTGCCTTTATATTTTTACAGTTTTCCTAGCTCGTGGAATTCTTGGAATTCTCAAAGAAACAAATTTTTTGGACTTGTTCTCAATTAATTCAATTGTTTTGTCAAAGGTCATATTAAAACGCTCACCCCTGCGGATCAAGCGTTCAGAGGGGAGTATATAGGATGCAGAAACCTAAGTCAAGCTACAAATTTTCACTCGTTGTCGAATTGTAAGCCTTTGCTAGCAATGTTCCTAGCCACCTGAAAGAATAGACCCCTGATTCAGAAACCTCAAGTTGCACAAATGCACGCTTGTCATCGGGAAATTCAACCCCCCAACTTTTGTAGCGTTGGATTGATTCTGGGTCAGTTGGCCTACCAAGATAGGACTCTCTAAATTCCAATTCCAGCGTCGAGTCAAGTTCATCTCCTTCGTGATAGGGGTATATTTTCGTTCGAAAAATTCTCCACTTTCCCGATATGTTTGAGATTTCATTTGGTTTATCAATGAAGTATTCCTTCAGCGTAAAAGTTTTATCGGGAGAAAAAATAAACTCAATATATACAAAATCATTGCCAGCAACTTTCCAATCGCCAATGAAAAACCTTTCATCAGTATTTAAATCAGTATTTGAATTAGTATTCGAATTAGTACTTAAATTTACATCTGCCTCGGTTTCAGTCTCCGCCTCGTCGGCCGGAATTTCTTCCTCCGGGAAATAATCGCGGATGACGGGGAGGGTTTTCAGGGTATCTCGGAAGGCGTGGGCACTGCCGCCGAGGAGGAGAATAACAATAAGAAAAATTATTGCGGAGCGGCGGGCGTAATGATGCTTGGGCGGAAGCTCGAGAACTGGCCTAAGAGTAGGGACAGGGTCAGATACAACAGGAGGCGGCACATCCATCGATCGGAAGGCCTCGTCTGCGTCACTGGGAAGCCAGCCGTTTTGCACGAGGGTACTCTTGATTTGCTCGTTAGAAACCCCTTTCGCCCTCTCCCCTTTAATATAGTCGAGTAGTTCCTTGGTGATCACATATATATTATATCACCAAGAGCGAGTTTAGTATTCCATGCCGCCGGGCATCGGTCCCGGTCCGCCGGCTGGCGGATGCTTCTCTGGTTCGTCCGCGATCGCAACTTCTGTGGTAAGAAGTATGCCCGCGGCGGAGGAGGCGTTCTCCAGCGCAGTCCGAGTAACTTTGACCGGATCGATAATGCCCGAGCGGATCATGTCCACGAATTTATTGTTGAGCGCGTCGTAGCCGTGGAGATTGGACTTCGACTCCGTAACTTCTCTTAGCACGCCGGATTCACCCACGCCCGCATTAATCGCAATCTGCCGGAGCGGCGCGTAAAGAGCGTCCACCAGAATGGAGTAACCGATCGCGAATTCTTTATCCTCACTTGTTGTCTTTTTGGTAAGTTCTCCTGCAACCTTTGCGAGCGCTACTCCGCCGCCGGGCACGATACCCTCTTCGATGGCGGCTTTGGTGGCGTTGACCGCATCTTCGATCTTGAGCTTCTTGTATTTCATCTCGGTTTCGGTCGCGGCGCCGACTCGGATGACCGCAACGCCCCCGGATAGTTTCGCGATCCGCTCATCGAGTTTCTCCCGGTCGTACTTTGACTCCACCACCTCGCGTTGCTTCCTCAGATTCTCAATATGACTCTTAAGGGCTCCGCCCTTGGAGCGGCCGCCCACGATCACGGTCTTGTCTTTGGTGGCGATGACTTTGCGCGCACTGCCGAGCATGGAGGCATCGGCTTTCTCCAGCTTGCCTTCCAGTTCTTCGGTAATCAATTTGGCGCCGACCACGAGCGCGATGTCTCCAAGCTCCTCTTTCTTGCGATCCCCGAAGCCGGGGGCCTTGATGCCGAGCACATTGAAAGAGCCGCGAAGTTTATTGAGCACAAAGGTCGCGAGCGCCTCCCCGTCGATGTCTTCCGCGATGATGACCAGCTCCTTCTTGCCGCTCTGGGCCAGCGCCTCGAGAAGCGGGAGAATTTCCTTCACGCTCGATATTTTCTTGTCCGTGACCAGGATGGCGGTACTTTTCATTTCCGCTTCCATCCGTTCCGGATTAGTAATCATATAAGGCGAGACGTAGCCCTTATCGAAGCCGATGCCTTCCACCACTTCCGACTCCACGCCGAAAGACTGCGATTCCTCCACGGTAACCACTCCGTCTTTACCCACTTTATTAATAGTCTCGGCAATGATGCCGCCGATCTCTTCGCTCTCGGCAGAAATTGTCGCGACTTGCTGGATCTCGTCTTTGGCCTTAATGGGCTTGGCCATACTCTTAAGCGCCTTGACCACGTCCCGAGTGGCCGCTTCTATCCCGTGCCGGAGCAAGATGGCGTTCGCGCCCATCCCGGTACGCTTCATGCCCTCGGTAATTATTGACTGGGCCAAGATAACTGAAGTAGTGGTGCCATCGCCGGCGGATTCGTTGGTTTTGGAAGCGACTTCTTTCACTATCTCCGCGCCCATGTTCTCGAATTTGTCCGAAAGAGTAATCTCACGGGCGATGGAAACGCCGTCGTTCGATATGGTGGGTCCGCCGTAGCCCTTGTCGTAAGCGACGTTCCGTCCGCGGGGGCCGAGGGTTATCTTGACCGCGTTCGCAACCGCGTCAATCCCGCGCTTAAGCGCCTCCCTAGCTTCACCTGAAAAAATTATTTTTTTGCTCATTTGATGATTGCCAGAATACTCTCTTCCCTTAATACGAAATACTCTTCCTCATCGATCTTAATTTCATCCGGGGAATATTTGGTAAAAAGGACGATATCGCCAACTTTAACGCCCGGCGGGATCCGACGATCGCCGTCTTCGTTCCACTTGCCCTCGCCGATCGCGACTACTTTCCCCCTTTCCGGCTTTTCTTGAGAAACGCTCTCGGGAATGATAATTCCGGACTTGGACTTAAGCTCATCCTCGCGGATAGGCCGCACCAGTATGCGGTCGCCCAGAGGAACAATCAGCGGAAGAACCCTGGAAACCTTTGTTCCCTTACTTTTATTCTTTTGCATATAAGAGATTTTATTCAGAAAACGAAGCTTGTCAAGCTTGCCCGCCTCTCTGGGAGTCGAGTCTAGGAAAGATGCTTGCTGACCAATTTGGTCATCTCAAACATGTTGACCGTGGCCTTGCCGTCAAAAACCTTTTTGAGCGAGGCATCCGCATTAATATTGCGCTTGTTCACGGAATCCTGCAAATTATTCTTCTTAATGTAAGCCCACAACCCTTTCACCACCTCGGAACGCGGCATCGGACCCTTACCCACTACTGCCTCCAGATCGGGGCTTAAAGTCATGGGCTTCATAAACGCAGAATTACTTTTTGCCATTGTTATAGTTAATTACTACTAATAATCTAATTATAGCACACTGTTGCTACTTTGGAAGGAGGGCCTCTTGGATGAGCGGCGCGGAGAAGCCCTGAGGAATAACTCCACTTTTTCCATAATTATAGATGGCTAATTTAAAAATTGAACTAATTGCGGAATAAATGGTTGAAATAGCCATTACCCAGAGAAGGAAAAGAGCCGCCATGATGGTAAGGGTTACGGGAAAAACAGCTGCCAAAAAACCAAAAATGAATAGGCCGACAAGAATATAGGCGAAGAAATAAAGTCCTGCCCCCAAATTAACGATGATCGTCTCTCCCCACTTACTGCGAATGATAGCGGCTGATTCTCGAAATGAGTCCGTGATGCGAAGATTGCCGATTACCAACGCTGGCAGACTAAAGTAGGTCAAAATATTCCAGGCCGCTCCGAAGAGCGCCGCCACGATTTTACCGAGAAGTTTTGATTTGTCGGAAATGATCCTCAAGATTACGCCGACCGTAGCGGAAATAAGCGACCAAATAAAAATTTTAAAGAAATTTTTTCGCGCGCCCCGGAGGCCATCCCAAAGATCTAAATTCTGTCCCGTAAAGCGAGCTTGCACTATTATCATCAACCCCGCTTGGAAAAAGTTAACAATAAAGAAAGTCGCAACATAGTAAAGCAGGGCAGTTCCGTAGACAGCCACGTCGCCGACTTGCTCCAAATTTTCCGAACGAAGTCCCTCTAGACTACCCCCAAGCACATAGTAATAGTAAACCAAAGCCATAACAGCAAACACAGCTAAATTAAAAAAACCGGAAAGAATTGGAAACCAAATAATTTCCTTGTCTTGTTTCAAGATAGCCAAAGATTCTTTGGCAATAGCCCGACTTGCTTCTAATTTTCCCATCTTTTCTATCATTTTTTATCCCCCTCGCCCTTATCCAGGTCGGAGGCCTGGAGCGGCGAGAGTACCTTGGGCGGGGTCATGTCGATTGTGCCGAACTGCTTCTCATAATTTTCTATTTGCTTCATCATCCAGAGAGCTATGGACTTCATGATGCGCGGAGTGGAAGAATAGGAGTCCAGACTATTCCCGGAAGTAAGCGCGAAGGAGAAAAATTCCCGGCTGTAAGCGCCGATTGCCCCGTCCACGAATTTCTTGGGGAGCTCGTTCATATTGATTTTCTTGGGATCGATCATGTTATTTCTTGGCAAAACCTTCCAGAGCTTTTAATGCTTCGATGGGTACCATATAGACAATGGTGTTGGATTGGTCGGAAGAGATGTCGTTGATGGACTGGAGAGTGCGCAGGTGTAGCGCCCCGGGAGTGCTCGCGAGCATTTGCGCCGCACGCGCTAGATTCTCGGAAGCCGCAAGCTCGCCTTCGGAAGTGATGATGACCGCTCGCTTCTCACGCTCCGCTTCCGCCTGCTTGCCGATGGTCCGCTCGAGCTCCGGGGGCAAGCTCACATCTTTGAGCTCCACATTCTGCACTTTGAGTCCCCAGGCATCCGTTTCTTTGTCCACGATCTCCCGGATGCGGTCGGCGATTTTATCGCGGCTAGAGAGCAGTTCGTCGAGCGTTACCTCGCCCACGATGTTACGCATGGTGGTCTGGGCATACTGGGAAATCGCGTAGCGGAAATCCTCCACCTCCAGTATCGCCTTCTCGGCTTCACTAACCTTGTAATAGATGACCGCGTTTACTCGGACGGAAACATTATCGCGGGTGATCGCGTTCTGGTCCGGCACGTCCACCGCTTTGGTCCGGACGTCTACTTTCTGATAATGCTGAATGATTGGCAGTACCAGCCGCCAACCCGGCGCCATCACCGAAGTGAATTTACCGAGGGTAAACCGGATCCCCCGCTCGTACTGATTGACCTGCCGAATGCTTACGAGTAAGAGGAAGATAACAGCGATTATAATTATGTAGGTCATGGTTTTGTTTATTAACTTTTAATTTTCGACATTGGCCGAGAGGCATGCGAGGAGCTCGGGGGTCGTCGTCCAGCCGCATACCCCGTCCGCTTGCCGCTCGCACCGCGCGCTCTTATAACATGCGTATTCCTCACGGTATTCGCAGGTCGAGACCGCGTCCGGTTCTTCGGAACAGATCTGCCCGCTGCAGCCGCCCACATAGCAATCCCCCGTAGAAACCGGCGGCGTCGGAGGCGGAGGCGTCAGGGTCGGCTCGGGAGAAGGAGTAACGACTTGCGCTTCTTCCGTTTTCTCCGCTCCTAAAAAGAGCCAAAAGCCAAGACCCAGTACCGCCAAAATAACAAGAGCATAAAGCAAAATTTTCATAACAATTATTATATCATTTTTTCTGCGTCAACCATATCTATTCATCTATTTACCAATTCGTGCGAATTAGCCGGTTAGAAGTTAGAGAGAGAAAGGAGCCTTTTCATTTCTGTGATTTTTTGAATGTCGTCCGGAGAAAGAGTGTTGCCATATTTTTCCGGAGCTTGAAGTGTCATTATCGTGCTAACGAAATACTTTTTTGGCCCCCGAGAAATATCAGCTCGTACTAAAATACACGGCTGGAACGCTTCCCTCCTGCCAACTTTCACAAAGACAAGCGCGTAACCTACGATACGGTGCCCCGTCTGCTCAGCAACATTCATGTGCGCGTTTTCGTGCTCCAGTAAATCCATTCTGATCTTTTTGGGAAATCGCATTTCCTCCATTAATATTTTGAATTCAATTAGGTTAGATGCTAAAGCGGAAGATTCAATTATCTTTCCAAAAATTTCTTCGAGTTTTTTATCCATTATCGCTGGGTCAATGGCTCGGCGGGCAAAAGCTTCCTCGATCTGAGCCGTTTGAGAATTTAATTCATTTAAACTTTCTTCCTCGATGGGGTTCTGTGAGGCTGCAGCAATTCTTCGACGCATTTCCTGTCGAACTTCCTCTAAGTCAATTTTCTGTTTTGGTCCTACTTCCATATCCATTTACCTATTCGTGCGAATTAGCCGGTTAGAAGTCAGAGGGATAATAATTTGTTGATGAGTTCCTTCCTGCTCTTAAGAATGAAATAGAAGATGTTCAGACTTGCTTGCCGCTTATCCAAGAGTTCAGCGCTATAAAGAACGGAGAGGTGTCGGGAAGTTGAGCGGAAAGAGAGCTTGATCTCCTCAGCAATGTCCCCGACCGTGGCCGCACCTTTCTGTTTCAAATATTTAAGGATCAGTATCCGGCGGCGATTCGCAACCGCCTTAAAAATTTTCTCTAGTTCCTTCTCGTTCATGCTCCCATTATACCACCCTGCCCTCTATTTACCTATTCGCACGAATATGGCAATAGAAACATAAAAGTTATTTCTATAAATGATAGCTCCCTCGTTGCGCCTCGCTCCCTTTTTCATTCCTAATTTCTGTTATTTACAATTGGAGTGAAGTATGCAATACTGTACGCATGGGTTTTGTCGCTCAAATACTGCCCTACCTCGAAATCTTCTTCGGGGTGGTCCTCATAATTGCAATCCTGCTCCAGCAATCCTCTGCCTCTTTGGGCGGGGCGCTGGGAGGTTCCGACACCGGAACTTTCTCACATACGCGCCGTGGGTTTGAGAGATTTCTCTTTTACCTGACGATTGTCTCAGGAATAATATTTGCGGGCCTGGCACTCACTGCGATAATTCTCAAGGTCTAAAGCATCTTTCTAATGGAAAACACCTCGAATCGAATAAAAAGCCTTTTAAAATTGCCCAGCCGGGATGAACTTGGGCAAGCGACCAAGTCTTTTTCAAAAAGAGAGTGGTTGATTTTTCTCATTCTGGCCTTTGCCATGGTAGGATCTGTTTTTGCGATTCTCGAGAATCTGAACCACTCCTTCATGGTCCGCGTTCCCGCCCGGGGCGGAGCGCTCTCCGAGGGCAGTCTGGGTAGCCCCCGCTTCGTAAACCCAGTCTTGGCAAGCTCTGCGGCCGACAAGGATGTGGCCGCGCTCATCTACTCGGGGCTACTTCGAAAAAGCGAAGAAGGACTTCTCTCTGATCTTGCCGAGAAGTACGAGATGGCGGAGGATGGACTCTCTTACACCTTTACCCTCCGAGATAATGCCTTCTTCCATGACGGGGAAAAAGTGACGGCAAACGACGTGGTCTTCACCGTAAATAAAGTAAAAGATCCCATTATCAAGAGTCCTCGCGCCGGCGGTTTTGAGGGAGTACTCGCCGAGGCAGTAGATGAGAGAACTGTCCGCTTCACGCTTCGGGAACGGCAGGCATCATTCCTCGAGAACTTAACCCTCGGGATCCTGCCTGGACACATTTATGAAGGAACGCCCATCGAACTTGCGGACGCGAACATTCGACCAGTCGGCTCCGGTCCCTTTAAAGTTGAGAAGGTCAACAGGGAGTCCGGAGGACTGGTAAGCTCATATGAACTGGGAGGATTTTCTAAATTCACTCTCGGCGAACCTTTTATTAAAAAAATTACTATCCGCTTTTATCCCGGGGAAAATGAGCTTCTGGATGCGCTCGCTCGAGGCGAGATCGATACGGCCGGATCTCTTTCTCCCGGAGCAGCCGAAGCACTTAAGGCAAAGGATAATTACCGGATCTTATCCGCCACACTGCCCCGCATTTTTGGACTTTTCTTTAATCAAAATCAAAACCGAATATTTCTAGATAAAAATGTTGTCCGGGCAATTGAACTCGGGATCGATAAAGAGAGGATCGTAAACGAAGTCCTTCGCGGCTATGGAGAAGTGATCAGTAGCCCCATTCCCCCAGCTCTCTCCGAGCGCTCCAGCGAGAAATCCGATCACGCAGCCGAACTTGCGGAAGCCGAGGAAATTTTGTCGAAAGCAGGCTGGGAGAAAAACGAAACTGGTCAGCTCGAGAAACAAACCACTGAAAACAAAAAGAAGATAACCATGACGCTCGCTTTCTCAATCTCAACTGGGAACGCCTCGGAGCTCATGGCCGCCGCAGAGCGAATCCGCGAAGACCTCGCCTTGCTCGGAATCGCAGTGGAAGTAAAATCCTACGAAGCCGGGAACTTGACTCAGGGCGTCATTCGCCCGAGACAGTACGATGCACTTCTTTTCGGACAGATCGTGAACCGCGCTTCGGACCTTTACGCCTTCTGGCACTCTTCCCAGAGGAAAGATCCTGGTCTTAACATAGCCCTTTACACTTCCGCCAAGGTTGATAAAATTCTAGAAACTGCCCATGGCATTGCCGACCCCGAAGAGAGGGCCAAGAAATACCTTGATTTTGAAAACGAGATAAAGAAAGACCGGCCGGCAATTTTCCTCTATAGCCCCAAGTTTATCTATGCGACCAGAGCTGACCTTCTGGGGCTAAAAATGTCCCGGATCGTATCTCCGGAGGAGCGGTTTGCGGGGACATATCTATGGTATTTAAATACTGACAATGTTTGGAAAATATTTACGAAAAATAGTAGCCCTGTCGGTGAAACCCAAAACTAAATGACCAAAAAAACAAGATTGTCCTTCTCCTCTCTCTATAAGGATAAAAACCCCGAGAAAGACCCTAGCGCGCCGAGCGCGGAGCCGGAGGGCGGGGCGAGGACGGGACGTAAGAAGGTAACAAAAACTTTTCAATATTCCAAGTTCGGCAAAAGGCCGCTTCGAAGTGCCAAACCACTCCAGAAGAAAAACGGCTCCGAGAAAATTCCCCCGCTCGCCCCGGGAAACATCCGCATAATTCCGCTTGGCGGCGTGGAAGAGATCGGCAAGAACATGACCGCAGTAGAGATCGGCGAGGATATCATAGTCATTGATGCCGGCATGTTCTTTTCAACCGAAGAAACACCGGGCGTGGATTACGTCATTCCCAACACTACCTATCTCGAAGAGCGTAAGGACAAGATCCGAGCGATGATCGTGACCCATGGGCACTTGGACCACATCGGAGGAATTCCACTCGTGCAGTCCCGCATCGGGAACCCCCCACTCTACTCGCGCTACTTAACCACTCTCCTTATCCAGAAGCGCCAAGCGGAATTCCCGCACCTGCCGCCGCTTAAGATAAATGTGGTGGAGAAAGATTCGGTCATTACCGTGGGCAGGATGCGCATCCGCTTCTTCGGGGTCACTCACACGGTGCCAGATTCCATGGGCATCATCATCGAAACACCCTTCGGCGCAATCGTGACCCCGGGCGATTATAAACTGGACCAAATTGATGGCGTGGTTACTCCGGAAGAGGAGAAAGAGTACGCTGTCTTCGACAAAGAAAAGACACTCCTCCTCATGACTGATTCCACTAATATCGAGAACGAAGGGTATGCTCTGCCGGAGAGGAAAGTGCTCGCGGGACTCGAGAATCTTCTCAAGAAAATAGACGGGCGGATTATCATCGCCGCATTTGCCTCGCACATTACCCGTCTGGCCCACGTGGTCAAGGTGGCAGAGAATATGGGCAAGAAAGTGGCGCTGGATGGCCGTTCCATGAAGACCAATATTGAAGTAGCCATCGAGGCCAATTACTTAGAGGTAAAGAAGGGCACGCTTATCCCCATCGAAGAAGTCAACAATTTCCCACCGAATAGAGTTGTCATTCTCATGACCGGCGCGCAGGGTGAGGAGTTCGCGGCTCTCAATCGCGCCGCTCAGAGGGTGCATGCGAAATTCACTCTGCACAAGGGCGATACGATTATTCTCTCGGCCTCCATCATTCCCGGCAATGAACGCGCGGTGGAACGGATGAAAGACGGCCTCGCGCGCCAAGGCGTCCGGATCATAAGCTATCGCACGCCCGGTGAGGATTATGTGCACGCGACCGGCCATGGTAACAAGGAAGATGTTCGGTGGCTGCATCGCAAGACCAATCCTAAATTCTTCATTCCCATCCACGGCAACCACTACCGGCTGGTCCTGCATAAGGAGCTCGCGCTCGAGCTCGGCATGAGTGAGTCCCAGATCCTGGTGCCGGACAACGGCTCCATCATTGAGATCCAGGACAATGGTGAAAAAATAGTTAAACTTAAAGAGAAGGCCCCTTCCGCCCCCATGCTCGTGGACGGGCTCGCGATCGGCGACGAGCAGAACGTGGTCATCCGCGATCGAATGATGCTGGCCCAAGACGGCATGTTCGTGATTATCGCCCTTCTCGATGAGAAGACCGGCAAACTTAAAAAGTCCCCCGATCTCATCTCTCGCGGCTTCGTGTACCTCAAAGAAAATCAGGAACTCCTCCGCCAGGTGCGCATCATGATCAAGCGTACCGTGGAAGAAGGCGCGCTCCGAAAGCGGCCAACTGACTTCGACCTCATTAAAGGCAATCTGGGCGAAACAGTCTCTAAGTTCCTTTACCAAAAAACTGCGAAGCGCCCTCTGGTTATCCCCGTTATCATTTCCGCATGAGCCCAAGATGAATCCAAGATGAAGCATAGATGAAACATAGAGCCATAGTCTATACCGCGGGAGTCCTCTTCGCCCTCGCGATGGCGCTTACCTCCTACATTAATTCGAGCTTCCTCGAGGAATACTTCGACACCTCGGTGGTTGGGCTCATTTATATTATTTCCGCGGGGCTGGCCGTCCTGGCGCTTTTATTTATCGACAAGATCCTCACTCGTTTCGGGAACAGGCACACTTCACTCCTCATCTCTGGTCTTCTCGCCTTCTCGCTTTTTCTTTTGGCCCTCGGCGGGGGCAAGATTCTGGTCCTCTTGTCATTTATTCTTTATTTTATAACGGTTAATTTCCTTGTTGCAACACTTGACATTTTCGTGGAGGACTTTTCGCTGAAAAACGCGGTGGGCAAGTTCCGGGGATTTTATCTCATGGTTATTAACGGCGCTTGGGTACTGGCCCAGCTAATATCAAGTTCCGTGATCGCTCGAAGTTCCTTCCCGGGGATATATCTTATCTCCGGCCTCTTTATGCTCCTTAATGTTTTTGTCTTTTATTTTTTTCTCCGGGATTTCCGGGATCCCGTTTATGAGAAAATTCCGATCGTCCGGACTATTCTTTTCTTCAAAGAGAACCGGAACTTGCTCCGGATTTATCTTGTTAATCTCATTCTTAAATTTTTCTTCGCTTGGATGATTATTTACACTCCGATCTACCTCAATCAGCATCTGGGGTTCGGCTGGAGTGAGATCGGGGTTATCTTCACTATCATGCTCGTCCCCTTTCTTCTTCTGGACTACCCCCTCGGAATTCTTTCCGACAAGATCGGGGAGAAGAAAATACTTCTTGCGGGATTCTTGGTAACCGCACTATCCACTTTGCTCATTCCTCTCATAAGCGCGCCGATAATGCTCCTCTGGGCCGGAATACTTTTCGCAACCCGAGTCGGGGCCGCGATGATCGAAGTCATGAGCGAAAATTATTTTTTTAAATCTGTACCCGAAGAGGACGTCGAGGAGATGGCCTTCTTTCGGAACACCACGCCGCTGTCATTTATCCTCGGGCCAGCGCTAGCCACACCGCTCCTAATATTTTTCCCATCCTTCTCTTATCTCTTCTTGGTCCTCGGTGCGATCCTTCTCCTTGGATTTCTAATAACACTGCGCCTGCGCGACGTGAGGTAAAGATGCAGTAAACTACTCTTATAAATTTTTTCTCTGTAGGGTCTTAGTCGTACTACTTTTACCAAAAGACCTTTATCTTTTAAATCTTTTTTTAAATTCTTCACATAGAATTTTTGGTCATAACCCAGCGCGATGATATCGGGTTTTTCCCGGAGAATATGCGGTAGATGATCTTTCATTCCGCCGAGAACCACCTTGTTCGCCAAATTTGATTTTTTAAGATCGGATAACCTCTTTTTTTCGCTATAAAGAGGCGTCTTTTTCTTGAGCCGTCGGACATTCCTGTCCCGGGCCACTGAAACCACAAGATACGGGTGCCTGTCAAGAGTACGGGCCTGGTGAAAAAAATTTATGTGCCCTCCATGAAGACCGTCAAAAACACCAAAGACCATGATTTTTGTCTTACTCCGTCTTGGCGCGTTTGACATACTTCCAATTATAATCTTTTTTAACAAATTTTTGCGTTATCCACACTTCCCGAGCTCAATGAGTAGAGTATAATAACTCTTACCTCCAGATGACCCTAACTGTAACAAAAAGAGACGGCTCCAAGGTCCCCTTCGACGCGGACAAAATCAACAAGTCGATTGAACGCGCTTGCATGGGGCTCCGTGATCCCGTTTCCAAGGTCATCCAAATTGCGACCGAGACGCGTCTCACTCTCTACGACGGCATTACCACCGAGGAACTCGACCAGGCAACCATTAATGCCGCGCTCCAGAATGCGCATTTGGGCATGGAATTCGATAAGATCGCGACCCGTTTACTTCTTAAAGACATTTATAAGAAAGTTTTGGGCGATTATGACAAGGATGAGAGCCACGAGCTTACGCCCGAGGAATTCCGGAAGCTTCATGCGGAAGGATTTAAGAAGTACATTGACTATGGTGTGGACGAGAACCTACTGGACAGGCGTCTTCTTGAAAAATTTAATTTAGACGAACTTTCGGAAACACTCGAGATCGAGAACGACGACCTCTATAAATATTCTGGCCTCTCCACCATGCTCAATCGCTACATAATAAAATATGAAAACGGTTGGCCGATGGAAACTCCGCAGTACTTCTGGATGCGGGTCGCGATGGGCATGTCTCTTAACGAAGAGAACCCGACCGAGTGGGCGAAGAAATTTTATGACAAAATGTCCCGGCTGGAATACCTCTCGGCCGGTTCCTCCAATATCGGCGCCGGCATGCCGAATCCGAAACTTTCCAATTGCTATCTCATGGAGATGCACGATGACATGGAGCATATAGGGAAAACTGTTTCGGATGTACTCATTCTCTCCAAAGCCACCGGAGGGATCGGCCTTTCTGTCACGAAACTTCGCGCGGAAGGCTCAATTCTTCGTTCTTCGAATTCGAAATCTTCCGGACCGATCCCGTTCATGCACATTATTGATTCCGCGGTGCGCGCGGTCCAGCGCGGGGGAAAGAAACTCGGCGCGCTTTGTTTCTACATGGAGAACTGGCATTTGAACTTCTCCGACTTCCTCGACCTCAAGCAAAACTCCGGTGACGACTATCGTCGCACCCGGACCGCGAACACCGCCGTCTATCTTTCGGACGAGTTTATGCGCCGGGTCATCGCCGGCGAAGACTGGTATCTCTTCGACCCTAACGAGGTTAAAGACTTAAACGAGCTTTACGGCGCCGCCTTCGCCAAGCGCTACAACGAGTATGTGGCCATGGCCAAAACCGGCAAAATAAGGATGTTCCAGACCATGCCGGCCCGGGAGCAGTATAAAAAGATCCTCGTTTCCCTCCAGACCACCTCTCATCCTTGGCTCACTTGGAAAGACACGATCAATGTTCGCGCCCTCAATAACAATACTGGGACCATCCATTGCTCCAATCTGTGCACCGAGGTAACGCTCCCGACCGATCGGGAGAATGTGGCGGTCTGTAATTTGCTTTCCATAAATCTTGCCCGCCACGTGCGCGAAGGTCAGCTGGACTGGCACCGCCTGGAAGAAAGCGTGCGCCTCTCTGTCCGCCAGTTGGATAACTTGGTAGACATAAATGAACTTCCTATTCCAGAGGCACGCCGCGCGGACTCAGAGAACCGAGCAGTCGGACTGGGACTTATGGGCTTCGCTGACACATTGGAGCTCCTAGGATATTCCTATGAGGATCCGGAGGCCTTCGAGCTCGCGGATCAAGTTTTCGAATTCATTTCTTATATGGCAGTCGACGAGAGCGCGAACCTGGCTCGTGAGCGCGGCTCTTATAAAAATTTCAAGGGCTCCGGCTGGTCCCGAGGCGAAGTTCCGATCGACACGGTTAAAAAGCTGGAGACAGACCGCGCACGCGAACTTACAGTTAAATACGACTCCGCCCGACTCCTGCCCCTTCTGGACTGGGACGTGGTCCGCAAGAAAGTAAAGGAAGGCATGCGTAACGCCACCCTTCTCGCGATCGCTCCGAACGCCAACATTGGGCTCGTGGCCGGCACCAGCCCAGGCATCGATCCGCGCTTCACGCAAATGTTTTCCCGAAACAAAATTTCCGGCAAGTATCTGGAAGTGAATGCCAACTTGGTTAGTGCTCTCCAGAAAGAAAACCTTTGGGAGAAAACTCGACAAGCAATCTTGGAGAGCCAGGGCGACGTGGAGAACATCCCAGAGATTCCAGAGCACCTGAAAAGGATTTACAAAACTTCCTTCGCTGTCTCTCCTTATGCCTACGTAGAAGTTGCCGCCCGAGCGCAGAAATGGGTGGACATGGCAATATCGCGCAATATGTATCTGGATGTCCGGGATATTGATGAGATCATGAACATCTACACTTCTGCTTGGGATAAAGGGCTCAAGACCACTTACTATCTGCACATGAAGCCCCGCCACACCGCGGAGCAATCCACTACCACGGTTAACAAGCGCGAGGCCCTCGGTAAAAGAGGATTTGCCGCAATCTACGAGAAACAGCCCGAGATAAACCTCTCCTCTCCTCTGGAGAGCGCGGCGCTTATCCCCTCCCCGGTAATTATGCCCGAGCCGGTGCCAGTAGCGGTGCCAAAAGACAACACTCTCGAGATAAAACCTGCCCCCGAAACCCATACTGCCACCAACATAAAAATTGAAGAAGATCCGCAGGAAAAATTCCTCTGTGAATCCTGCCAATAAACTCCTATGATACTCGGCAAGGCCTCTCCGGTGGACATGAATCTCCACCCCATGAATTACAAATGGGCTTACGACCTTTACAATCAGGCCGTCCGGAATTCCTGGTTCCCGCATGAGATACCACTCGGCGAAGATCTCGCGGATTGGCGGGGCATGACCGAGGACGAGCGTCACGCGGTCCAGTTCCTCATGTCCTTCTTTAACCCCGCGGAACTCATCGTGAACCGTTCGCTCGCGCTCGGAGTGTACCCGTACGTGAAATCCCCCGAGTGCCATCTCTATCTGGCCAAGCAGATGTTCGAGGAAGCCAATCACTGCGTCGCTTTCGAATACGTACTCGAGACTTTCCCGCTCGACCGCGAGCAAGTCTACGGAACGCACCTGGAAGTACCTTCGGTAATAAAGAAAGAGGCCTTCATCAACAAGTACTTAATCCGGATGACCGAAGACACTCTGGCAATCGAAACTTCGGAGGGCAAGAAAGATTTCCTTCGGAACCTGGTGGCGACCAACGTGGTCATGGAAGGTATCTGGTTCTACTCCGGCTTCATGGTCGCGCTCTCCTTTCGGCAGAGAAACCAGCTCCGAAATCTGGGCTCTATGGTGAACTGGGTGCTTCGGGATGAATCCCTCCATCTTAAATTCGGGATCCATCTCATTCACACCATACTGGAAGAGAACCCGGAACTCCTGACCCGCGAATTCGCGGAAGAAATCCGGCAGCTTGTCATTGATGGCGTGGAGTTGGAGGCCGCTTACAACCGCGACATGTTCCCCAAGGGCATCCTCGGCCTCAATGCCGATTACGTCAACCAATACGTACAGTATGTCGCGGACCGGCGACTGGAAGAACTAGGTCTCTCCCCCCACTTCGGAGTCACTAACCCTGCCAAATGGATGAGCACGGCAACCGATGTCTTTGAACTGGTAAATTTCTTCGAGCAACAAAACACCTCCTACGAAGTGGACGCCCACGGCCACCGAGTCGAAAAAAGGAGCAAGCCCAAGGAAGAGGCTTCAGAATAGCGCGTAGGGCCAGGGTTCGGGAATAGCGAGAAGAAGGAGCACGGCGCCCCAGAGGGCGACGTTTTTCCAGAAGTTGATCTGCTCCGCCGCGCGCTGCATGGGATCCGCGATCGTCCAGTAGGCATGCATCTTGGGAGTGACGAAGACGAAGAAAATGGAGAGGAGAATTACCGAGCACTTAATGTAAGCGCCTGATAAAATTCCTAAGCCGCCGAAAAAGAGAAGAAGTCCCGTGCCCATGACGGCGAGCTTGGGCGCCGGCACTCCCTTCGACTGCGCATAGGCGGCGAAGGGGCCTAGATTCTTAAAATGCCTAATGCCGCTTATGAGAAAATACCCGCCGAGGAGCACTCTCCCGAGCAAAAATAAATAGATCATTTCTCTATTATAAGTTACTACAAGTAACTGTCAACTAAGACTGGGACAAAAATCTTACCAAACCCACGGCCGTTGACTTAGTAAGATTAAACTACTTTCTTTAAACTGCCACTCTTTGTGACCTCAAAAATTTCTATATGCTCCAGTATTTTCAAATTCTCAAGATCGTTGACCAAACTCTCCGGAATTCCCTTCTTTCCCATCCAGACACTTTGGTGAATCATTCGGAAGCCAAGATTTCTTACAACTTCCCGAAACCAATCGCGTTTACCGTGGAACTTTTCCGGGATATCGAAACTAATAATCGTCATTCGGTTTGTATCTATCTTGGGATAATCTCGACCAGGCGGTCTTCTCTTAAGTTCCCCTAGTTTTTGTTCGCCTTTTTGAGAGATAGCGACTTTTTGCTTTTTTGTCGTTTCAATCAGGCCATCGTGCTTCATTTGGTATAAAAAATTCTGCAATCTCTTTCTCCGTTTTTCTAGATTTTTTCTCTCCCAACTGGCGCGTTCACGCCTGCGTTTTGCCTTCGAATACTCATAATCAATTTTTCCCATACTCGCTCCATAACCAGCGGCCAGGACTGCTTCCAAGAAATCAGCTTGGCTTAATGCACATTCTTTTAATATCTCCAACGCCTTCAAGAGTATTTCCCCTCTCATATTATTATCTTACCATACCCACGGCCGTAGAGATAGTAAGAAATGATATCAAGAAAAAAGCAACGAAAAACGAAAAGAAGGCCAGTAATGCACCTTCCCTCCGGAAGTCATACTGACCTTCACTACGCACTGCGCTGCCGAGGAATTGTGCCTCCCACCCATCCAGCTTCCACAAGCTGAAGCTGTTTCCGAAGATCGTGTCGCGCGATCAACATGCGACAGTAGTGGCGAATGATCGCACTCTTCGAGAGCCCAGTCTGGGCAGAGGTCTCATTGAGTGTCTCATCGAGATCCTGTGGCAGAAGGACAGTACGAAGAACCAGGGGCATGCGCCGTCTCTTGTCTTCCTGGTCGAGCCGCTGGATCTCGGCCACCAGTTCCGGCGTGAACTTCATAAGAACTCCTGTTGAAGGGTCAGGAGTAATCCTACGAGATTATGGGGAAAAGTCAATAGAAAGCCCCCCTATTTTAGATAGCTGTCGAAGTAAATGGCGTGGCAGGTGTAACCGCCCGGGTTTTTGATCAAATAATCTTGATGGTAATCTTCAGCGGGCCAAAATTTCTGAAGCGGTTCTAGCGCGGTGACGACGGGACCCGGCCAGCGCTTGGAATCATTCACAATTTTTATGAACTCTTCTCCTTGTCTCTTCTCTTCTTCGCCCCCGTAGAAAATCGCCGAGCGGTAAGATGTGCCGACATCGTTCCCCTGCCGGTTGAGCGTGGTCGGGTTATGAATTTGAAAGAAAAAATCCAATAATTTTTTGTAAGAGGTTTTGCTGTCGTCATACTCAATCTCCACCGCTTCCGCGTGGCCGGGATGATCTTTATAAGTCGGGCTTTCTCCGCCAGCTGGCGGACTACCGCCGGTATAACCAACAGTAGTGTCCACCACTCCCGGTTGCTTACGGACTAAAGCCTCGAGCCCCCAGAAACATCCCCCGGCAAAGACTGCGCGCTTGATCATATCATCATCTTAACACAAAAACGCCCAACTAAAATTAGTGGGCGTTTTTGTGAAATACTTTTTATTCCCAGTTACGGATTACTTTGGCATTAACTTCAATCTCGGCCGAAGAGGCGTTCTCAATTTCGCCGTAGAAGCTCACCATATCCTCGTCGTCGATCTCGCCGAGGCTGTTGTGATCCTCATCCCCGAAGAATCGAGTCTCCGAGTCGGTATTGAGCTCGAAGTTAAACTCTGCGTCGCCCCAGGAAGTGGTGGCGTTGACGTCACTACCGGAGACCGAAGTCACTTCCGCACCTCGCACCAGGACCGTGCCATTCTGATAGAGGTGGATCTCGGTGGTAGTCCCGCGCTCCTTCGCCTTCCAGAAATTCCCCCAGCCGCGAAGTCCGACTTTTGCTTTCGCGCCGAACCCAAGCCCCCAGCCGTTATTATGGGCCAGAGCAACTCCGCCGAAGGTAAGCCCTCCAAGAACCAATAACCCTGCCAAACTGATCATTAATTTGTTTTTCATGTGTTTTTTAATTAATGCTAGTAATTGGCGGCTAAAAAAGCCCGCCTAAAGATTAAGACGGGTGGGGCAGTTTCTCATTTCACCACTCTTTGATCTTGCCGGCCCGGCGCTCAATTGCGTCCGCCCGGCGCAGGCCCTTAATCGCGGCAACTGGAGCAAACTGAAAATGCCGCGTCTTGTCAAGAGCCCGGTCTATATACCAGAGATCCTGCTCGTCGGTCACCCAACGCTCCCCGAATCGGTTCAAGTTGAGCGCCGCGGAATATCTCCGGAGCGTTTTCTTACCGTTATCCAGAAAATATTCGTGGAAATAGGACATGGCCAATTCTCGGAGAGTTCGGTAAATCGGCTCGCGGTAGCGCAGCACCGCATGATTGGTCTTCGAAATTGCTCCCCAGAGGCTCCGCTCCTTGAAAAGCGCGACCACGTGGTCATAGTCGTCGTCCGTGGCGCTGAGATACATGATGAGCGGCGCTCTGCCGTGACGAGACAGGACATACGCGCCGAGAAGCGCTCCCTCGAAGCAGTGAGCACTTCGGTACCTGAGAGTAAGGAGCGGAGAGCGGAGCGTCTCACCCTTTTTCTCAAAATTGAATGGGAGCTTATTTAAAAAATCCTGGATTTTAGGAGGAGTACCAAGGCCATGAAGAAGGGATAACTCTTTTTTGGTAAAACCGGCATTCACTTTAGTTCTCTTTTTTGTAGAAATAGGCGACCAAGTTAATGGTTATGAGGGCTAGAAAAGTAGTGAGCGCGAGCGTGGGGATGGATACGTAGCCGCCGAATTCACTGACGTACTGCTTGACACAGGAGGCGCCACTCGCATCGCAGGGGTTGAAGGAGGGATTAAAGTAATAAATATAATTTAAGTACAGGGCATCAATAAGGCCGAAGATAAGAAGGGGCAGGGAGTACCAAAACACGCTCCGATCTCGGCGCACGGAGGCGACGCCGAAAAGGAATACTTGCGGATAAATGAAGATCCGCTGGATCCAGCAATGCAGACAGGGCAGAAAGCCGACGATCTCGGAGTAAGCGAGTGAAAACACCGAAGCGACAAGGGAAATCAAAAATCCGAGAGGCAGATAATGTTTGTGAATTAAGTCTAGGAAAAAATTCTGTTTTCGGTAAACAAAGAGGAGGAGCGCTCCGAATGAAAGGATTTGTAGAGCGATTGCCCCGGCCCCCAAGAGAACATTCACGAAGTGAAGAGTGGTGGGATTCATAGCTACTCGGTTGGGGTAGCGCTCGAGGATCCTCCGGGTTCCGGTGCCTCGGGAGAGGGCGAGTCGGACGGCAATTCGCAGCTAGTTTTCTCGGCCAGGGTTTCAAGTGCCACTTCCCCGCCCTGCCGCGACCCGTCCGCAAATTCCCAGGTGGGGTAACCATCAATATTTTTGTCCCGGCACTCTTGTGTCTGGCCTCTCCCGTCCGGCGTGGAACACTCGACGTACGGCAGGAGCCGGGCAGAGTCGCCGAAGAGCTCTTTCTGATTGGCGCAGTGCGGACACCAGAAGGCGCCGTAGAAAATCGCACCCTTCTCGCCCAAGCACTGCGCGAAGGCGTCGTATTTAGTGGAAAGTTTTTTCTCGCCAACACCCAAAAATCCGATTGCGACGAGTCCGGCCACTAAAACCGCTATCTTAATTAGGAAAATCTTCGCTTTATTATCCATATCTCGATTATAGCATTACTGGTACTGAATATAAATAGGGATGGGACGGAGCTTAAGAAGTTCAGCGGGAGAAAAAACCACCGTCCCTGCTTCCTTGGTGTCGTTCTTATAGAATATTTTGAAGCCCGTAAATTGCACCGGCTGGGGATAAATGAAATTTTTGTGCGTGCCGATCTTCTTAGCCTTCGGCCCCCAGCCGTCCATGTGCATGACTATTTGTACTTCCGGGCGCGTCCGTATAAGCTTGTAATTAGTCACCATGGGGCCGGTAAAGCGGTGGACCACCAGGATCTTGGGTGGCAGATCATTCTCCTTTACAACCTTGGCTAGGTACTCCGTAGCGTAGTTCACATCCGTAGCATCGAAAGTGCCGATGACCTTGCCCGGCGGCTTGCCGCTCTTCATGGAGAATTCCGGATCGATACCGAGGTGCACGTTCGGGAGTTTCAAATACTTCTCAAGGGCCGGCAATTCGGACTGCAAGTTCGAGAGTCCGACTTGGACGTCCAGGAAGACGATTCCGTCAACTTTTTCTGCCATCGCGAGCACCTTATTCACTTCGCTCTCCGGCATGCGGAGGCGATACTTCCCCGCCTCGCCGGGCGAAGCCTGCGCCACCACCGCGATGTAGTGAAGTGCGGGTTGAACTGGGGTCTTAGGGTCCGCCGCTTCCCACTTCTTCACTTCCGCGAGGAGCCGCGCGAGCATCTCCTCTTCTGGGTACTCGCCGAGTGCCCCCATTTTCTTGGAATAGAGATTGCCATAATAGGCCACCACGCGCTTGAAGGGCAAAATCGCTCCATTCAGGGGATACGGCGCTGCAACCGGCCAGGGGTTGGGCTTGGGGGCCGAAGGAGCTTGCCCCGCCTCAGCCTGCGGTGGAGGCGGGGGGTTATTCGCGAGCTCCAAGAGCTTCGTGTCATAGACTAGTTTGTCATACGGTGGATATAGGACTTTCTTTTCTTTCTTTATGCCTAGCTCGCCTGCTATTTCCGAAGTAAAGCCGCTTGAAAAAAGCTCCGGGAAAACAAAAAAAACCACCGCGGTCAAGACTAGGGCTCCCGCCCCCAAATATAGGTGGTGTTTACTTTTCACCTAATAAGTATAACAAATTACTTCGGTTCAATCTCCTGGAAGGTTACGTTGGTCGGTACTGCGAAGACGGAAGCATCCACTTGCCACTCCACGCAGTTGTAATCCCCGATCTGGCTGGCATCCCAGCTGTAGGTGCCGGCGGGTGGAGCGTCGGGACTACCAGATTCTCCCGCGACCATAATCTTATAGCCCGTCCCGGGAGTGGCCGAAGACCAGGTGTAAGTATAGCCGTCGCGGTTAATTATATAGGTCGTAACTTCCATCCCCTCGGCCACAGTGGTAAATTCCCCGCGCAGCATGTTCCCCGATATGTAGACCACTCCGGAGTTTTCGAAGTCGGAGAGGGCCATCTTGACATCACATCTATAAGAACCGCCCGGATTTTTGATAAAGTCCGAAAAAGCCATTTTTTTCTCTGTCATCTCCGGGCCCTCTTCCATGGCCGGCTCGCTCTTACCTCCGGAGAGGAGAAAGTAGCCCCCGACCAGAACCACCAGAATTACAATTACCCAGATTGCAGTTTTCGGCATAAATTAAAAGTTATAAATTATTAATAATTACATTATAGCAGACTGCGCGCGTCTTTTCTTCCGCAAGTCCAGAGCAAAAAGTATGAATATCCAGACGAGGACGATAGAGATCTGGATAATTATGTCCGTTCTGCCACCGGAGCCGGTGATGGCCAGCGCCTTCTCTCCGAGAAGGTAGACGGTCGTGCCTACCAGCGTGTTCCAGAAAATGCTGCTCTGCAGAGAGTATCTGAAAAATTGCCGGAAGGGCATCTGGAGGATGCCCGCCGCGGTATCCATAAGCGCACCCAGGCTCGGCAGCCAGTAACTTCCAAAGATCGCCCAGCCGCCACGTTGCTCGAGCTTGCCCTTGGATTCCTCGAGCGAGGATTGGGCGCCGAATTTAACGAGAAGCCGATACCAGCCGTGCTTGCCAAGCGCGTAATTCAAGGCGTGCGCGAGGAGAAGTCCGAGCGTACCCACCGCAACCGCAATAACTGCCTCAAGGGGCGAGCGCGCAAGAAGCACGCTAACGAATATAACAAAGATCCCAGGAAAATATCCGCCGACAATAAGCACACCTTCCAGGATTGCGGAGAGGAAAAGCACCGGCAAGCCGTAGAGCTCGAACCAGCCACGCACTTTCTCGAGGAGCACATCCGCGGGAGGCAGACTGAAAATGTTCCAGAGAAGATTGAGCGAGAGGAAAATTAAGAGGAGCGAGAGGGGTAGCGTGAAGAGCCGAAGATAGTACTTAAATGCGGACATTTTTGAATTCTATGCGGAAAGCATGGTAAGTTATTTTCTTTTTCATGGTTAAATTATAGCAAATTTTGTAAGTAATTAATTACTTATCTCTATGGAACCATTCGGGCGAATTAGCCGATGGAGAGTGATAGAGCCTGGAGGGGTTTTACCGTCCCCAATCTACCAATTCAGTAAATCTTACGTAAAATCCGAATGGGTCGACGACCCGGAAATCTTTTTTGCCCCAGCGCTTGAGCGTAAGTGGTTGTGATATTTGTTCCTTCCTAAGACCACCCTTTGCTTCTTCCCACAATTTTTCCACTTCCGACACTGGGATAGTTATCTCAACCGCGTAACCGCGAGGCGTATCAGCCGGAAAATCTCGGAAGCGGGCGTGTTGCGATACCTTTTCTTTATCGCCATAGAAATTAATTAGAGTTTCGCCTATTGGGTCTTCTCTCCTAAGAACCATGTAGCCCAAATCGCTTCCGCCGCCGGAAGTGGGGTCATATTTGAGCTCCTTGAAACCAAATAGTGAATAAAAGTCTCGGGCAGGAGCAAAATCGGGTATGTGTAGCTCCAAAACTAAATTGTTTACTATATTTTTCATAAAGATTGGAGTCTACTCACAAGTGCTGGGGCGGAAAAGTAAACTCTGACATCCTCGCCCGCCTTAGATAATTCTATCATTTCGGAATCGCCTCTGGGAATCAATATGAAGCCCGGTTCTTTAAGATATTTTTCTTTAAATTTCTCGTAATTCCTGACGACGAAATCCGCATCGCCGCGTTCGTGCTTGCTTGCGTCCGGCTGCCTTATTCGCAGAAGTTCAAGTTCCCCCGCTATGGTTTCAATGGGCGAAATCTTAAATAGCAAACTATTGGGCCTTTCTTCCACTGCCTTGCCCACCTTGCGCGCTTCTGCGATAAAGAAATCATGCTCCTCGTCCGACTGGCAAAAGATGCAGGCGTAATAAACCGGTATATTTCTCTCGTCGGTATATTTGTCTTTCAGTTTCTCGGCATCCGAAACATTTTTTTGGATTAGTTTTTGCATATCTTTTCTTTAGTTAAGCAAGAACGATCCTTGCTGATTAATGTGGGTCTTTTTCTTTTTATCCTTGCGGGCTCTTTCGTGGGCGCGGATGCCGGCTTCGTCGAAGCCAAGGTGATGCCCCACCTCGTGGCGCACAACGTCAAAGACGATCTCCCGAAGTCTCCCCGGGTCGCCCCCGGCAAGCATCTCGATTGGCCGCTGGAATATGGTTATCTTGTCGGGTAATACGGCGAAATATCCGCTCCCGCGATTGGGTTTCGAGATCCCCTCATACAATCCGAGCAACGTCTGGCCCCTTTTGATATTCATTTCTTTGGCCTTGGCGCCTCGGGCTTCCGGCTCAACGATAAAGACCACGTTCTTCATGGCTCTTTTCCCTGCCGGCGGCAGGGCATCAATCGCCTCGGAGACTAATTGTTCAAACCTGCTTTGTCCTATATGCATGTATTATTTTTTGCTGTGTTTGTTAGAAAAAGTTCGAACATGTTTTCGCGAGAACCCGAACGAGGAATGATGTGCGCCTCGTCCGCTCCCTTCGGTCGCGGTACAAAACCAAAAATTTTCCTTCCTTTCTTA
>Ga0187893_10003336_pt1 | contig 32797 bp, 26 predicted proteins | sample MA1701074metaG_FD_139574 | JGI IMG/M metagenome (GOLD analysis project Ga0187893, IMG submission 139574) | White microbial mat communities from a basaltic lava cave in the Kipuka Kanohina Cave System on the Island of Hawaii, USA - MA170107-4 metaG ...
AGGACCAGGCAGCCCGGCTCCTCGCGGTAGCAGGCGATGAACTCCGCGGCCGAGGCGAAGGTGCGCACCGCGATGCCGTTCGATTCCATCAGCCAGCGCCACAGCGTGCGGATCGACTCGTCGTCGTCGACGACGTAGGCGGTGGGGGTGGGGGCGGAGTCCATGCCTAGGCGGGGAGCAGCTCGCGCACCTTGGCGACCAGCTCCTTGGTCGAGAACGGCTTGGTGACGTAGGCGTCGGCGCCGAGCGCCAGGCCCTTGTCGATCTCGACGTCGCGCCCGCGCGCCGACAGCATCACGATGCGGATCGGCCGCAGCGCCGGGTTCTCGCGGATGCGGCAACACACCTCGAAGCCGTTCTTGCGCGGCATCATCACGTCGAGCAGCACCAGGTCGGGCCGCAACCGCTCGATCAGCTGCAGCGCCTCGTCGCCGTCGCGCGCCACGACCACCTCGTAGTCGCACTTGCGCATCAGGAACTCGAGCGAGGTGACGATGTTAGGCTCGTCGTCCGCGATCAGGATCTTGCGCGGCATCAGGCCGCCTCCTCCAAGGCTGTATCCCGCATCAGCGGCAGTGTAAAGGAGAAGCACGCCCCGCTGCTGGGGGAAGCCTCGACCCAGATCCGGCCGCCGTGGCGCTCGACGATGTGGCGGCTGATCGGCAGGCCGAGCCCGGTGCCGTGCGGCTTGTCGGTGAGGGTGTCGCCGACCTGGCGGAACTTGTCGAAGATGATCTCGCGGTCCTGCGGCGCGACCCCGGGACCGTTGTCGCGCACGTCGACGCGCAGCCAGCCCGAGCGCTCCGAGAGCTCGACCTCGATGCGGCCCGCGGACTGGTCGCAGAACTTCACCGCGTTGGACAGCAGGTTCAGCAGCACCTGCGTCATGCGGTCGAGGTCGGCGGTCACCGGGCGCACGCGCTCGGGCAGCTTGAGCTCGACGCGGATGCCCTTCTCCTCGAACACCTGGCCTATGGCGCTCACCGCGTCCAGCACCACCTCGCGCATGTCGACCCGCGTCTCGTGCCAGTCGGCGCGCCCGGACTCGATCTTCGCGAGGTCCAGCACCTGGTTGATGAGGCGCGTCAGCCGCTCGGTCTCCTTGGTGACGATGCCGAGGAACTTCTGGCGCTGCGCGGCGCTGATCTCGGGCTCCTGGTTGAGGATCTCGGTGAAGGCGCGGATCGAGGTGAGCGGCGTGCGCAGCTCGTGCGTCACGGTGGAGAGGAAATCGTCCTTCAGCCGGTCGAGCTCCTTCAGCCGCTCGTTCGCCGCGCGCAGCTCGCTGGTCGCCGCCTCGAGCTCGCGCGACTTCTGCTCCAGCTGGTGGCTGTACATCACCACCTGCGAGGCCTCGTCGAGGATGCTGCGCACTTCCTCCAGCGACAGCGCCTCCTCCTTCACCACCGAAGCCACCATGATGCGCGCCGACGCCGCCCCGATCGCGCCGGCGAGCTGGGTCTCGACGTAATGCACGAACTGCGCGTCGGCCGAGAGCTCCTTGCCCGGCCAGGCGAGGCCGCGCGCGCGCGCGTAGGCGGCGAAAGCCTCCTCGGCGCCCGCCGAGCCGAGGAAGCGCGCGAGCAGGTTGTAGAGCTCGGGCGCCGAGGCCGTGCCGCGCCAGAAGCGCGCGCCGCCGCCGGAGCCGGTGCGGCGGAACACGTCGACGAACAGGCTCGCCTGGCGCGTCTCCTCGGCGCTCGGCGAGCCCGAGAGCGATACCGCGACGTAGGCGCCGACGTTGGCCACCATGCTCCAGATCATGGCGTGCGTGATCTGGTCGAGGCCGTCGAGGCCGAAGAGCTCGAGCGGCTTGAGCAGCTCGATGCCCCAGGGCCCCTGCTCGAGCAGCCCGATCGGCAGCCAGCCCGAGCGCGCGAGGGCCGGCAGCAGCAGCGTGTAGGACCAGACCACGAAGCCGGCGATCAGCCCGGCGAGCGCGCCGCGGCGCGTGCCGCCCTTCCAGAAGATGCCGCCCAGCGCCGCCGGCGCGAACTGCGCCACCGCGGCGAACGAGATCAAGCCGATCGAGACCAAGGCATAGGCCTCGCCTGCCAGTCTGAAATACAAATAACCCAGCAGAAGAATGAAGACGATGGCGCCGCGGCGGATGCCGAGCAGCAGGCCGGTGAGGTCGGGACGCTCGGTGAGCCGCAGGCTGCGCATGCGCAGCAGCACCGGCATCACCAGGTCGTTGCACACCATGGTCGAGAGCGCGATGGTCTCGACGATCACCATGCCGGTGGCGGCCGACAGCCCGCCGATGAACACCAGCAGCGCGAGCAGCTCCTGCTTCTCGGCCATCGGGATGGTGAGCACGTAGGTGTCGGCGTCCACGATCCCGGCCGGGAAGTGCATCCGGCCGCCGAAGGCGAGCGGCAGCACGAACACGTTGATCGCCAGCATGTACAGCGGGAACAGCCAGATCGCCTTGTTGAGGTGGCGCTCGTCCTTGTTCTCGATCACCGCGACCTGGAACTGGCGCGGCAGGAACATGATCGCGAGCATCGACAGGATGGTGAGCCACACCCAGCTCGAGTAGTTGCCCGCCACCCCCTCCAGCGGCGCGAGCATCGGCGCGAGCGCCTGGTCGGCGGCGGCGCGCGCGAACACGTCGCCGAAGCCGTCGTAGATCACGAACGTGACGTACACGCCGACGGCGAGAAAGGCGAGCAGCTTGACCAGCGACTCGAAAGCGATCGCCGCCACCATGCCCTCGTGGTGCTCGGCGGCGTCGAGGTGGCGCGTGCCGAAGGCGATGGTGAACAGGGCGAGGATCAGCGCCACCCACAGCGCGGTGTCCTGCATCACCGGCACCGCGCCGACCTTCGCCGGCATCACGATCTCGGGATACTGCATCAGGATCAGGAAGCCGTTCGACACCGCCTTCAGCTGCAGCGAGATGTAGGGCACGATGCCGATCACCGCGATCACCGTGACCGCGCCGCCGATCAGCGCGCTCTTGCCGTAGCGCGCGGCGATGAAGTCGGCCAGCGAGGTGATGCGGTTCTCCTTGCTGATGCGCAGGATCTTGCGCATCACCACCCACCACAGCGCGATCATCAGCGTCGGCCCGATGTAGATCGGCAGGAAGCCGACGCCGTCGCCCGCGGCGCGCCCGACGCTGCCGTAGAAGGTCCAGGCGGTGGCGTACACCGCGAGCGACAGGCTGTAGATGTACGGGCTCGCGATCACCGAGCGCCCGGCGTCGGCGCGCTTGTCGGCGTAGTACGCGATCGCGAACAGCAGCCCGAGGTAGGCGAAGGAGGTGACGACGATGACCCATCCCTGGAGCATCGCGTTACCTCCGGCTCACTCGCTCTTCTCGACCACCCAGGCCATCAGCGCGATGAGCAGCGCCCACGCCAGGAAGATCCAGGCGTACAGCACCGGGACGCCGAGCACCGTGGTGGGCAGGTTGAACAGCGCGAGGATCGGGTAGTTGAACAGCAGGAAGCCGAGCAAGCAAAGCGCGATCAGCCGCTGCCCTTTCCTCTCGAGTTCGCCCATCGTCCTTACTGGTACGCCGCCCGGATCTTGTCGACGACTTCAGGGTTGGCGAGCGTCGATACGTCGCCCGGGTCCTGGCGGTTGGAGATCGCCGCCAGCACGCGTCGCATGATCTTGCCCGAGCGCGTCTTCGGCATGTCCGGAACGATGACGACGTGGCGCGGTCGTGCAATAGCGCCGATTTGGGAGACGACCGACGCCGATACCTTCTTCATGATCTCGTCGGATGGCTGCAGGCCCGGCTTCAGCGAAACGTACAGGTCGGGCACTTTGCCCTTAATCTCATCAGCGACCGGCACCACCGCCGCTTCTACCACCTCGGCGACAAGAAGCGCGGCCGACTCGATCTCCTTGGTGCCGAGGCGGTGGCCCGCCACGTTGATCACGTCATCGATCCGGCCGAGGATGCGGTAGTAGCCGTCCTTGGCCTGCACTGCGCCGTCGCCCGCCATGTAGGGCCAGTCCTGCCATTTCCTGCTCTTCGGGTCTTTGCAATAGCGCGAGTAATACACGCGGACGAATCGGTCCGGATCCTTCCAGATCGTCTGCATGATGCCGGGCCAGGGGTTGCGGATGCAGATATTGCCCGCCTTCCCCGACCCGGCCTTGAGCTCCCTGCCTTCCTCGTCGTAGATCACGGGATGAATGCCCGGAATCCCGGGTCCCGCGCTGCCCGGCTTCATCCTTTGGATGCCCGGCACCGTGCTGCAGAGGAATCCGCCGGTTTCGGTCTGCCACCACGTGTCGACGATCGCGGCCTTCTTCTTGCCGACTACGTCGTAGTACCACTTCCAGACCGCGGGCTCGATCGGCTCGCCGACCGTCGTCATGTGCTTGAAACGGGTGTTGTACTTGGCGGGCTCATCGGGTCCTTCCTTGCGCAGCGCGCGGATCGCGGTTGGCGAGGTGTGGAAGATGTTCACTTCCAGCTCCTCGGCGATTCTCCACGCGCGCCCGGCATCGGGATGCGTCGGCACTCCCTCGAAGATCACGGAGGAGGCAGCCAGCGCGAGCGGGCCGTAGACGATGTAGGAATGCCCCGTGATCCAGCCGATGTCGGCGAGGCACCAGTAGACGTCCTCGGGGTGAATGTCCTGGATGTACTTGGAGGTCCAGGTCACATAGGCGAGATAACCGCCGATGGAATGCTGAGCGCCCTTCGGCTTGCCGGTGGTGCCGCTGGTGTACATGAGGAAAAGCGGTGCCTCGGCGGGCATCGGCACCGGCGCAACGCGCTTGCGGCGATACTTGGGCAGCAGGTCATTCACGACGAAGTCGCGTCCCTCCACGAGCTTCGTCGGGCTGGAGTGCCTGCCCGGGTGGCGCTGCCAGACGAGCACCTTGTCCACCTTGTGACCGTCCTTCGCCGCTTCGGCAACGGCGCTGTCGGCCTTCTCCTTGTGGTCGAGGAGCTTGCCGGCGCGGTAGTAGGCATCCATCGTGATCAGAACGTGGCTGCCGGAGTCCGAAACGCGGTCGGCGCAGGCCTTGCCGCTGAAGCCGCTGAACACCTGGGAGTGGATGACGCCGAGCCGCGCACACGCGAGCATGCTGATCGGCAGCTCCGCCACCATCGGCATGTGCAGGGTCACGCGGTCCCCGGCCTTGAGCCCGCAGAAGTCGCGCAGCAGCGCCGCGAACTCGTTGACGCGGACGAAAAGCTCCTGGTAGGTGACGTGCTGGATCGCCTCGCTCTCCGGCTCGGGGACGAAGTGGATCGCGGTCTTGTTGCGGTGCTTGGCGAGGTGGCGGTCGACGCAGTTGTAGCTGGCGTTGATCTTGCCGCCGACAAACCAGCGCCAGAACGGCGGCTTCGTTCCGTCGAAGATCTTGTCCCACTTCCGGTACCAATCGAGAAGCTCGGCAAACTCCTTGTAGTACCCGGGAAACTTGTCCAGCGAGAAGCGCGTGAAGGCGCCTTTCTCGGTGAGGTTGGCCTGCGCGGCGAAATCCTTCGGCGGCGCGAAGGTGGGCTCTTCCTGCCAGTGCACGGCAATCTGAGCCTCGGAAACATCTTCGCTCTGCGACGGCCTCGCCTGGCGGCGCGGGCTTTTCTCTGCCATGGCCAACTCCTCCCTGATTGGCGCGAATAGAAGCACCAAATCAGGAAAGTGTAAAGGCGAGGCTATGCTAAAGTCTGCTCCCGCTTTTCCACCTCCGGACCATGAACCCGCCCCAAGAATCCCGCGCGCTCCGTCCGATTCCCGCTTTCATCTTCGCCAGCCGCTGGCTGCAGCTGCCGTTGTACCTCGGCCTGATCGTCGCCCAGGCGATCTATGTCTGGCTGTTCTGGCAGGAGCTCTACCACCTGGTCGGCGCGGCGTTCGGCAGCGAGGCGGCGCTCGCGCACATCCTCGACGCCGTCACCGTCGAGGGGGCGCCCAAGCCCAGCAAGCTGAACGAGACCGTCATCATGCTCGTGGTGCTGGGCCTGATCGACGTGGTGATGATCTCGAACCTGCTCATCATGGTGATCGTCGGCGGCTATGAGACCTTCGTGTCGCGCCTGGGGCTCGAGAGCCATCCCGACCAGCCCGAGTGGCTGTCGCACGTGAACGCGTCGGTCCTCAAGGTCAAGCTCGCGACCGCGATCATCGGCATCTCCTCGATCCACCTGCTGAAGACCTTCATCAACGCGGCCGCCTACGACGAGAAGACGATCATCGCCCAAACCGGCATCCACATCACTTTCCTGCTCTCGGCCATGGCGATCGCCGCGTGCGACCGCATCATGCCGGGCGCCGGCACGGCGGTGCACGACAAGCTCGTATGAGCGTGATCAAGCGGGCCGACCTGGTGCAGAGCGTCGCCGACGCGCTGCAGTTCATTTCCTACTACCACCCCGCCGACTACATCCGCGCGCTCGGCCGCGCCTACGAGCGCGAGCAGTCCGCCGCGGCGAAGGACGCGATCGCGCAGATCCTCACCAACTCGCGCATGTGCGCCGAAGGCCACCGGCCGATCTGCCAGGACACCGGCATCGTCAACGTGTTCCTGAAGATCGGAATGCAGGTCAGGTTCGACTTCCAGGACCTTGAGGATGCCGTCAACGAGGGCGTGCGGCGCGCGTACCTCGACCCCGACAACAAGCTGCGCGCCTCGGTGCTCGACGAGTCGGATTTCGGCCGCAGGAACACGAAGGACAACACCCCGGCGGTGATCAGCGTGCAGATGGTGCCGGGCGGCAAGCTCGAGGTCGACGTCGCGGCAAAGGGCGGCGGCTCGGAGGCCAAGGCGAAGTTCGTCATGCTGAACCCCTCCGACTCGATCGCCGAGTGGGTGCTGAAGACCGTGCCGACCATGGGCGCGGGCTGGTGCCCGCCCGGCATGCTCGGCATCGGCGTGGGCGGCACCGCCGAGAAGGCGATGCTGATGGCCAAGGAAGCGCTGATGGAGCCGATCGACATGGCCGAGCTCAAGGCGCGCGGGCCGAAGAGCAAGGTCGAGGAGCTGCGCGTCGAGCTCTACGACAAGGTGAACGCGCTCGGCATCGGCGCGCAGGGCCTGGGCGGGCTTTCCACCGTGCTCGACGTCAAGATCCGCACCTACCCGGTGCACGCCGCCAACCGGCCGGTCGCCATGATCCCGAACTGCGCCGCGACGCGGCACGCGCACTTCGTGCTCGACGGCTCGGGTCCCGCGGAATTCGAGGAGCCGAAGCTTTCCGACTGGCCGGCGGTTACGTGGAAACCGGATTCGTCTTCGAAAAAAGTTTCGCTGGATACTCTGACGCGCGAAGAAGTCGCTTCATGGAAGCCTGGCCAGCGCCTGCTGCTGTCCGGAAAGCTGCTCACCGGCCGCGATGCCGCCCACAAACGTATTCAAGACATGCTGGCGAAGGGCGAGAAGCTGCCTGTCGACTTCACGAATCGTGTCATCTACTACGTCGGCCCGGTCGACCCGGTACGCGATGAAGTGGTGGGCCCCGCCGGCCCCACCACCTCGACGCGCATGGACAAGTTCACCGAGATGATGCTGGCGCGGACCGGGCTGGTCGCGATGGTCGGCAAGGCCGAGCGCGGGCCGGTGGCGATCGAGGCCATCCGCAAGCACAAGGCGGCGTACCTGATGGCGGTCGGCGGCGCCGCCTACCTGGTCGCGAAGGCGATCCGCAAATCGCGCGTGCTCGCCTTCGAGGATCTCGGCATGGAGGCGATCTACGAGTTCGAGGTGCAGGACATGCCGGTGACCGTTGCGGTGGATGCGAACGGCACCTCGGTGCACAACACCGGACCGGCGGAGTGGTCGAAGAAGATCGTCGAGCTGAAGATCCCGGTCAACGTTGCTTGACCAACTGGCCCGCGGTCTGGGTCATCTTCGCCGGCGGGCTCGCCGCCGGCGCGTACATGACCAAGGTGCCGCCGGCGCTCCCCGCGCTGCGCGCCGACCTCGGCCTCGCGCTGGTCGAGTCCGGCCTGATCCAGACCATGCTCTACACCATCGGCGCGGCCGCGGGGGTGTTCTTCGGCGTGTTCGCGGAGCGCGCCGGGGTGAAGCGCGCGGCGCTCGCCGGGCTCGGCCTGATGGTGGCCGGCGGGCTGCTCGGAGCGCTGGCCGGCGGCTACGGCGCGCTGCTCGCGTCGCGCTTCATCGAAGGCGTCGGCTTCCTGCTGTTCGTGGTGGCCGCCGCGCCGCTGCTGGCGGCCGCCACCCTGCCCCAGGACCGCGCGACGGCGTTCTCCATCTGGAGCTCGTACATGCCGACCGGCGGCACGCTGGCCCTGCTCGTCGCGCCGCTCGCGCTGTCGGGCTTCGGCTGGCGCGGGCTCTGGGTCGCGCTCGCTGCCTATACCGCGCTCTGCGCCCTGCTGCTCGCGCGGCGCGTGCCGCCGGCCGCGTTTGGCGGCGGCATCAGCTCGCTGCGCCTGCTCGCCGAATCGCTCACCCGGCCCGGCAGCCTGGCGCTGTGCGCCGGCTTCATCTGCTACGTCGGCCAGTGGACCTCCGTCATGACCTGGCTGCCCACCTTCGTCGTCGACGAGCGCGGCGCGAGCCCGTCCGCCGCCGCCCTGCTCACCGCCGCCTTCGTCGCGATCAACATCCCCGGCAACCAGCTGGGCGGGCTGCTGCTCAAGCGCGGCGTGCCGCGCTGGGCGGTCATGGCGGGCGGGGCGTTCGCCATGGGCGCGACCGCGGTCGCCTTCCTTTCTCCAGCGGCGCCCGACGCGCTGCGGATCGCGTGCGTGATGGCGTTCTCGACGCTCGGCGGCGTGATTCCGGCCGCGGTGTTCTCCGGGACCACGGTGCACGCGAAGAGCGCGCAGCACATCGGCACCACCAACGGCATGGTCATGCAGGCCTCGCACGGCGCGCAGTTCGCGATCCCGATCCTGATCGCCTGGGTGGCCTCCCGCTACGGGGGCTGGAGCGCGTCGCTGCAGGTCGTGCTTGCGCTCGCGGTCATCGGGATCGCCGCCGCGCTCATCGTCGGCCGCTTCGAGCGTAAACTCTAGGCATGCCCGTCCATATCTGCGAAGTCGGGCCGCGCGACGGCCTGCAGAACGCGCACCACCTGATGCCGACCGAGGCGAAGAAGGCGTGGATCGCCGCGCTCGCTGCCGCCGGCCTGAAGGAAATCGAGGTCGGCTCGTTCGTGCCGCCGAAGCTGATCCCCGCGATGGCGGACACCGGAGAGATTGTCGCTTTTGCCAGGACTCTTCCCGACTTGAAAGTCGTGGCGCTGGCCCCGAACCTGAAAGGCTTCCAGCGCGCGCTCGAAGCCGGCGCGCATAAAGTGACGTTCCCGGTGTCGGCGAGCCGCAAGCACAGCGAGTCCAACGTGCGCATGACGCCGGAGCAGATGGTCGAGGAGGTGCGCAAGTGCGCGCAGTACCCGCATCCGGGCGTCGAGATCGAGGGCGCGGTGTCGACCGCGTTCGGCTGCACGCTGCAGGGCGAGGTGCCCGAGGACGACGTGGTGCGGATCGCGACCCAGCTCGCCGAGTTCTGCGACTTCGTCTGTCTCGCCGACACCGTGGGGTATGCCAATCCGGCTCAGATCAAGCGGCTGTTCAGGAAAGTTTTTTCCGCCATCGGCGCGAAGCTCGAGGCCGCGCACCTGCACAACACGCGCGGCCTCGGCCTCGCCAACGCGCTCGCCGCCTACGAGGAGGGCGTGCGCCACTTCGACAGCTCGATGGGCGGCCTCGGCGGCTGCCCGTTCGCGCCCGGCGCGAGCGGCAACGTCATTACCGAGGACCTGGTGTTCATGTTCGAAAGCATGGGAATCCGCACCGGCGTCGATCTCGAGAAGCTCTTCAAGGCCCGCGAAATCCTCGTCAAGGCGATTCCGGAAGAACCGATCTACGGCCACACGCCCCTGGCCGGCCTGCCAAAAGGATTCCGTGCTGCCGCTTGAGGGTGTGCGCGTAGTCGAGTTCGCGCACATGGTGATGGGCCCGTCCTGCGGCCTGGTGCTCGCCGACCTCGGCGCGGAAGTGATCAAGGTCGAGCCGCTCGCCGGCGACAATACCCGCCGCCTCGAGCAGGCCGGCGCGGGTTTCTTCCCGGTGTTCAACCGCAACAAGAAGAGCCTCGCCGTCGATCTGCAGCAGGCGGAAGGACGCGAGCTCGTCCTCAAGCTCCTCAGGAAAGCTGATGTCCTCACGGAGAACTTCCGCCCCGGCGCGCTCGACAAGCTCGGGTTCTCCTACGAGAAGCTTGCGAAGGAAAACCCCAGGCTCGTCTACTGCTCGCTGAAGGGCTTCCTCAAGGGGCCGTACGAGCACCGCCTCGCGCTCGACGAGGTGACGCAGATGATGGGCGGGCTCGCCTACATGACCGGGCTCCCCGACCGGCCGCTGCGCGCGGGCTCCTCCGTAATCGACATCATGGGCGGCACGTTCGCCGCGGTCGGCATCCTGTCCGCGCTGCGCGAGCGCGAGAGCACGGGCCGCGGCATGCGCGTCACGAGCTCGCTGTTCGAGAGCACCGCCTACCTCGTCGCGCAGCACATGGCGCAGTACGAGCTCACCGGCGAGGCTCCGCAGCCGATGTCGGTGAAGCGCCCGGCCTGGGGCGTGTACGACATCTGCGAGACCCGCGACGGCGGCAGGCTCTTCGTCGGCGTGGTGACCGACACGCAATGGGAAGTGTTCTGCAGGGAATTTCAGGCCGAGGAACTGGCGCAGGACGCAAGGCTGCGCACGAACGGACAAAGAGTAAAAGAGCGCGCCTGGCTCATCCCGAGAATCAACGAGATCACGAAGAAGCACACCCAGGCCGAGCTCACCGCGAAGCTCGAGGCGATCGGGCTGCCGTTCGCGCCGATCGCCAAGCCCTGGGACCTGCTCGACGATCCGCACCTCAACGCTTCGGGCGGGCTGCTGGACACCAAGATCAACTCGAAGACCATCCGGGTGCCGGCGCTGCCGCTCGCCCTGGACAACAAGCGCCTGCCCAAGCGCGCCGATCCGCCGCGCGTCGGCGAGCACGGACGGGAATTGCTGGCCGAGCTCGGCTGTTCACCGCAGGAGATCGAAAACCTGCGCGACTGGCGTATAGTCGCGCTGCCCTAGGTCTTGCCCATCATCAGAGGAGGAGCCATGTTTCTGAGGAAAGTCGTCGCAGGTGTCGCATTCGCCTCATTCGCCATCGTTGCCGCCGCGCAGGACCGGCCGCCCTACGGACCCGACGTCAAGATCGACCAGGCGAAGAAGATCGCCGCCGGCGCGCTGGCCGAAGCGCAGAAGAACAAATGGCGCGTCGCGATCGCGATCGTCGATAACCACGGCTTCCTGGTGTACTACGAAAAAATGGACGATACCCAGACCGGCAGCGTGCAAATCGCGATCGACAAGGCGAAAACCGCGTCGATGCTGCGCCGGCCGACCAAGGTCGTCGAAGACGGCATCTCCAAGGGCCGCGTAGCTCTCATGTCCATCGCGCCTGGCCCGCTCGAAGGCGGGATACCGATCATGGTCGACGGTCGCATCATCGGCGGCGTCGGCGTGAGCGGGGTGAACTCGGACCAGGACGCGCAGGTCGCCCAGGCCGGCCTGAACGCCCTGAAGTAGCTACTTCATCTTGCAGTCCTGCGCATAGGCGTCGGCACGGTTCTGCAGCACCGTGCCGATCGTCTTGTGCATCAGGCGGCCGTCGTTCCCCCTGCCGACGAACTGCAGGTAGTAGTTCTGCACCGGGAACTGGTTGGGCCCGAACTTGAAGTCCCCGCGCACGCTCTTGAAGTCTGCGGCGCGCAGCGCGGCGCGCAGCGCGTCCTTGTCCTCGATCTTCCCCTTCACCTTGCGGATCGCGGAATCGAGCAGCAGCGCGGTGTCGTAGCCCGAGGCGGCATAGCCGGTCGGCAGCCGGTTGTATTCCTTCTCGAACGCGGCGACGAATTTCTTGTTGGCCGAGTTGTCGAAGTCGAGCGACCAGTGGCCGACGCTGAACAGGCCCAGCATCGGGTCGCCCACCGCGCGGATGATGTCCTGGTCCGAGCCCCACAGCGGCACCACGAGCTGGATGTCCTTCGACATCCCGGCGGCGACGAACTGCTTGATGAAGTTGATGCCCATGCCGCCCGGCAGGAACACGTAGAGCGCCTCGGGCTTCATCGCGCGGATCTGGGAGAGCTCCGCGGCGTAGTCGAGCTGCCCGAGCTTGGTGTACATCTCGTCGACCAGCTTGCCCTTGTAGTAGCGCTTGAAGCCGGTGGCCGCGTCCTTGCCCCCCTGGTAGTTCGGCGCGAGGAACAGCACGTTCTTGATCCCCTTCGAGGTGATGTACTCGCCCGCCGCCTCGCTGTAGGCCTCGCTCGGCCAGGACGAGACGAAGAAGAAGGGATTGCACTGCGCGCCCGAGTACGGCGCCGGGCCCGCGTTGGGCGCGATGTAGAAGGTCCTGGCGGCGAGGATGTCGGGCGCGATCGCCACCACGATGTTGGAGAACACGGTGCCGGTGACGAAGTCCACCTTCTCCAGCCGCACGTAGCGCTCGGCGAGCTGCTTCGCCGCCTCGGGCTTGAGGCCGTCGTCGCCGATCAGCACTTCGGCCGGCAGGCCGCCGAGCCTGCCGCCGTTCAGCTTGATCGCGAGCTGGAACGCGTCTCTGATATCGACGCCGACCGACGCGTTCGGCCCCGACAACGTGCCGATGAACCCGATCTTCACCTTGTCGGCGGCATGCGCCGGCAACGCGCAGAGCAACACGATGAGCAGAAGTCCTTTCATCTCGCCTCCCGGTTGACTTTCATTTTCCGATCCACGATGCGGCCGCGGTCGATCACCACCGTGCCGTCAAGCTCCACCGTGCAGTCGCGCATCGGCACGTCGTAGTGCCCGCGCGTGTCGCGCTTGCCGCCGCCCTGGGTGTTCGGGCCGGTGGAAAACAGGAAATTGCCCGGAAAAGTGCGCGCCGCGGCGCGCTGGCGCTCGGGCTCGTCGCCGTGCAGCGCGATGCCGTACCACAGCGCCTGCGGGTTCAGGCCCCAGCCGAGATGCGATACCGCGTACGGATCGCGGTCCTGCGCCGTGCTCTTGCCGTCCTCGAGCCAGTCGCGCATCAGCTTCGCGTCGATCCCGCCCTCCAGCTTGACGATGTGGCCTTCGCGGATTTCGAGCTTCACCGGGTCGGCGATGTAGCGGCAATACGGCAGGATCACGATGTCGCCGGGCTGGAATACCACGGTGCCGTGCGCGCTGCCTTCGTTCGGGAAGGTATGGATATGGCCGCCGCCCCAGTGGTCGAAGTGCCCGCGCTCGTCGGCGTAGCCCCACTGCGTCATCACCGGGTACTCGCCGCAGGCGTAAGCGAGGTCGGTTCCGGCTTCGCTGGTGACTCTCACTTTTTTCGCAGATCGATAGATCTTTTCCGCGTGCTTGCAGGCTTCCTTGAGGCCCGGCGGCGCCATGAGCCGCTCGAGATCGTCGGGCGCGTCGATGATCATCAGCACGCGCGTGCCGCCGTCCATCACCTGCTTCAGCCATTGCGTGAACAGCGGAACGTGGAAGATGACCACCAGGTCCGCCGCCTTGACCGCTTCCAGCGTCCCCTTCGCCTTGCCGATCGTCGGCACGCCGACCTTGGTCCACGACGGCAGCGAGTTGACGCACAGCTCGTAGATGTCGGCGCCGAGATCGTCGGCGGCGGCGAACGCCGCCTGCACGTACTCGCGCCGCGTGGCGAGGTCGCTGACCGCGGCGATGGTCTCGCCCTTCCTCACGCTGCACAGCTCGAGCTCCCGGCGATAGAGCAGCGCCAGCTTGGCCGGGTTCAATTCCTGGATCATCTGCGCATTATGGCGCGCCAGATGCTGAGCGGCGTAGCCGGCATCTCCAGGTCCTGGACGCCAAGCGCGTCGAGCAGCGCGCTCATCACCGCGGCCGGGGCCGCGATCGCCCCGGCTTCACCGCACCCCTTGGCGCCCAGCGGGTTGTGGGTACAGGGTTGCGTTTCATCAAGCTCGCTGCTTATTCCCGGCAAATCCGCGGCGCGGGGCATTGCGTAGTCCATGAAAGAGGCCGACAGCAGCTGGCCGGCATCGTAGGCCGTGCGCTCGAACATAGCCTGGCCGACGCCCTGGGCGATGCCGCCGTGCACCTGCCCTTCCACGATCATCGGGTTGATCACCGTGCCGATGTCGTCCACCGCGTGGTAGGAGACGAGCGCCGCCGCGCCGGTCTGGGGATCGACCTCCACCTCGCACACGTGCACGCCGTTGGAGAAAGCGAAGTTCGGCGGGTCGTAGAAGGCGCCCTCGTCCAGCCCCGGCTCGAGCGACTCGAGCGGGTAGTTGTGCGGCACGTACGCCGCCCCGGCGACCGCTGCAAAGGCCACCTTTCTGTCGGTTCCAGCGACGCGGAACTCGCCCGCGGCGAACTCCATATCCTCAGCGGACGCTTCGAGCAGATGGGCGGCGATCCTCTTTCCTTTCAGAATGATTTTCTGCGCGGCGGCGTGCAGCGCCGAGCCGCCGACCGCGATCGAGCGCGAGCCGAAGGTGCCGGTGCCGACCGGCACCGCCGCGGTATCGCCTTCCACGATCGCGATCTTTTCCAGCGGCACCCCGAGCCGGTGGCTGAGGATCTGGGCGAAGCTCGTGGCGTGTCCCTGACCATGGTTGTGGGTACCGAGGTAGGCGGTGACGCTCGCGTCCGGCGCAACGCGAATCTGCGCGGACTCGTAGAAGCCTGCGCGCGCGCCCATCATGCCGGCGAGCCGCGACGGCGCCACGCCCGAAGATTCGACATAGCAGGCGATGCCGATGCCGCGCAGGTTTTTCGAAGCCGCTTTGCGTTTCGGAAAGCCGGCATAGTCCGCCACCTGCAGCGCGCGAGCGAACACCCGCGGAAAATCACCGCAGTCGTACGTCGGCCCGACCGGCGTCTTGTAGGGCATCGCCTCCTTCGGAATGAGGTTGCGCCGCCGGATCTCGGCGCGGTCCAGCCCGAGCTCGCGCGCGGCCTTGTCGGCGAGCCGCTCAAGCACGTAGCAGGCCTCGGGACGGCCCGCGCCGCGATACGCATCCGTAGGAACGGTGTTCGAGAAGAAACCGCGCACGTCGACGTGGATCGCCGGGGTGCGATACAAGCCGGCGAGCAAGGCGCTGTAGATCGGCCCGGGGATCGCGGCGCCGAAGGTCGAGACGTAGGCGCCGAGGTCGGCCCGTGTCTGCACGCGCAACGCGAGGAAGCGCCCTTCGTGATCCACGGCGAGCGCGGCGCGCGTGCGGTGGTCCCGACCCTGCGTATCGGAAACGAACGACTCGGTGCGCGCGGCGATCCATTTCACCGGGCGGCGCAGGCGGCGCGCCGCCCAGACGACGATGGTCTCCTCCGGATAGTGCTTGCCCTTGTAGCCGAAGCCGCCGCCCATGTCCGGCGATACCACGCGCAGCTCGATCTCCTTCAGCCCGAGCTCGGCGCACACGTGCTGCCGGATGTGATGTGGCGCCTGCGTGCCGCAGTAGAGCGTGTCTCCGGTGCACAGGATCCCCCGCGTCTCGAGCGCCGCGCCGCACAGGCGGCTGTTGACCAGCTCGATCTCGACACGGTGGGCTGCGCCTGCGAATGCCGCCTCGACCGCTTCGCGATCGCCTCTCGTCCAGTCGAAGCAATGTTCGGATTCGATCGGGGCCAGAGGCTGGTATTCCACCGCGACGCGCTCGGCGGCGTCCTCCGCCAGCGCCCGGGTCTCGGCGAGCACCGCGGCGACCGGCTCGCCGACGTGGCGCACCGTGTCGCGCGCGAGCGCCCAGCGCGCGGGCTCGACCATGCCCGGCAACGCCCAGCCCGCGCGCATCGGGCCGACGCCGTCCTTCTCCATGTCACGACCGGTGAGGACCAGCAGCGCCGGCGGAAATTCGATCTTGCGGATGCGGGCATGCGGATGCGGAGAACGCACGAGGGCGCAATGCAGCGCGCCCGAGAACGCTAGATCGTCGACGAAGCGGCCAGCGCCGATGAGGAACCGCAGGTCCTCGACGCGCCGGACCGGTGACCCGATCACTGCAGCTCTTCGCGCAGCAGGTCCAGTCGCTCGTAGATCGCGCGATCCGTGACCACGAAGAGCTCGGCGGCTCCGCGGCGCGCCTCGTGGCTCGCCCACGTCCAGTGCGGCACGGTGAACACGTCGTGCCGCGACCATTCGAAGCTCTGCTCGCCCACGCTCGAGCGGCCTTCGCCGGAGACCACCAGGCAGATCGCGTTGTACGTGCCTCGCTTCGGCCTCGTCCTGCTTTCGATCCTGGAAAAAAACAGGTCGAGGGTCGGCATCACCGACCCGCCGTTGCGCGTGTAGCGCAGCGTCCGGGCGCCATCGGCGCCGACCGGCGCGGACTCGACCTGCCTGCGCGTCTCCACGCCCGGGAAGCGGTATTCCGAGGAGCCCGCGTCGCTCACCTCCCAGAAGCGCTCGTCCTGCCGCGTGCCGGGCTCGAAGAAGCTCGCGTCGAGGGCGCAGATCGCCGGCATGTTCGCGGCGTCGAACCAGACCGTGCGCCGCGCGCCCTGGTTGATGTGGCCGTGCCAGCACATCGGCGGCGTGAGGACCAGGTCGGCTTCCTGCATCTCGCAGCGCTTGCCGCTGACGATGGTGACCGCGCCCTCGGCGCGCGTGGCGAAGCGGATCGCCGCGGCGGTATGGCGGTGCGGCACCGCCTTGTCGCCCGGCTCGAGCACGGTGAAGGCACCGATCAGGTTCTGCGTGGTGACGGTGGCGCCGGCGAACGCGGGGTGCGCGAGGATCAGCGCGCGGCGCTCGACGTCCTCGATCGCCACCTCCTTCGCCGCGCGCTCGGCGAAGGGCTCGATTTCGCGCCAGCGCCAGTGCATGGGCGCGTCCTTGGCGCGCGGCGCGAGCGGCGTGATGCGCTGGTAGCGGTCCCACAGCGGATGGATGTTCGAGCGCTCGAGCGCCGAGATCAGTGCGGCATCGGCTCGCGGCATGGTGCATTCCCCTTCATCAGATCGGCGTGGTCGTCACATCGTAGCGGAACAGCCATTCGTAGCGCTCGGCCACGTTGCGGCCGGCCCACTCGCGATCCACGTAGTCGCGCGCCTTCGCAGGGTCGGCGAGCACCGGGCTGTGGAAGCGCCGGATGTTCTCCGCCGAGCCCTCGACGGTGCGCCCGGTGCGCTCGCGCCGCGCGCTTTCGTATCTCAGGAGGCGAGCGGGAATATCCCCATCGGCTTCGCTGAGAGCTCTTGCGAGAATGAAACCGTCTTCGATCGCCATCACCGCGCCCTGGGCCAGGGCGGGCAGCATGGAATGGCACGCGTCGCCCAGCAGGGTGACGCGGCCGACGGTCCAGCGCTCCATCGGCGCGCGCACCATCAGCGCCCACTTGTACGGCACCGGGATGTTGCGGATCAACGCGTGCACATCCTCGTGCCAGCCCCTGAAATCGGCCGCGAGTTCCCCGGTCGTGCCGCGCGCGCTCCACGACTCGACCCGCCAGTCGTCGCGGTCGAGCGCGCCGACGAAATTCATCAGGCTGCCGGCGCGCAGCGGATAGTGGACCACGTGCCCGCCCGGGCCGACCCAGTTGCTGCCCACGAGGCGGGCCATGTGGGGCGGCAGCTTCTCCACCGGCACGATGCCGCGCCAGGCCACGATGCCGGTGAACTCCGGCCTGTCCGCCCCGAACAGCGCCTGGCGGATGGTCGAGTGCACGCCGTCCGCGCCAACCAGCGCATCGCCTTCCCGGACCTGGTTTTCAAGTTGAAGTTGAACGCCGGTCCCCGTCTGGGTGAAACCCAGGCACTTCGAGCCCAGATGAATCGCATCGCGTTTCTCGCGGCGCACCGCGGCGGCGAGCACCTCGAGGAGGTCGGGCCGGTACACCGTGAAGTAAGGAAAGCCGTAGCGCTCGATGGAGACCGCGCCCAGGTCGAACAGCTTCCAGGTCTCGCCGGTATTCCACAGGCGGATCTCCTTGCCGGTCGCCTCGCAGGACAGCGCCTTCAGCGCCTCGCCGACGCCGAGCGCATAGAACGCGCGCGTGCCGTTGGCGGCGAGCTGCAGCCCGGCGCCGACCTCCTTCAGCCCGGAAGCCTGCTCGTAGAGGTCGACCTCGCAGCCTTTCTTCAGCAGCGCCAGCGCGGCGGTCAGGCCGCCGATGCCGGCCCCCGCGATCAGAACCTTCAGCCGAGCGCCTTGATCCCCGCCGCGGCGATCTGCTCGTCCTCGTGCGACTGCACGCCCGAGACGCCGACCGCGCCGACGCAGGTGCTCTCGACCATGATCGGCAGGCCGCCCTGCACCGGAAGCACCGGCATCTTCAGCATCACCATGCGGCCGCCGGCGACGCGGTCCTCCCACATCTTGGTCGAGCGGCGCGTAAGCGCGGCGCTGCGGCCCTTCTCGATCGCGATCTCGGCGTTGGCCGGGGTGGCGCCGTCCATGCGCGCGAGGTGCAGGAGGTGTCCGCCGTCGTCGAGGATCGCGATGCAGACGTTCCAGTTGCTCTTCTTCGCCTCGGCCTCGCCGGCAGCGTTGATCTTGCGGCAGTCGTCGAGCGTCAGCATCGGTCGGTTTTTCATCTCAGGGCCTGTCGGATTTGCTCCAGTGCGTTGGGATCTTCGATGGTGGTGAGGTCGCCCGGGTCCCGCCCTTCGGCGAGCGCCTGGATCGAGCGACGCAAGGTCTTGCCGGAACGCGTCTTCGGCAGCAGCGAGACGAAGTGCACTGCCTTCGGCCGCGCGATCGCGCCGAGCTGCTTGTCCACGGTCTGCATGACTTCTTCGGACGACGTTTTCTTGTTGCTGTCTTTCAACACCGCAAAAGCGAGAGGCATCTGCCCCTTGAGCGGGTCCGCCACGCCCACCACCGCGCACTCGGCGATGTTCGGGTGCATGTTCACCGCTTCCTCGATCTCGCGCGTGCCGAGGCGGTGGCCGGCGACGTTGATAACGTCGTCGGTGCGGCCGAGGATGAAGTAGTAGCCGTCCTTGTCGCGGATGCCCCAGTCGAACGTCGAGTAGATGTTCTTGAAGTCCTTGAAATAGGTCTGCACGAAACGCTCGTCGTCGCCCCAGACGGTCGTCATGCATCCCGGCGGCAGGGGCGGCGTGATGGTGACCACGCCTTTCTCGCCGTCCCCGACCGCTTTTCCCGTAGTTTCATGAAGCAAATGGACTTCATACCCGTAAACCGGAAAGCTCGGCGAGCCCATCTTGAGCCGGGTCTTCTCCACGCCCGGATGCGCCGACAGCAGCGGCCAGCCGGTCTCGGTCTGCCAGTAGTGGTCGATCACCGGCCGGCCGAGCGCTTCGCTGATCCAGACGTGCGTCGGCTCGTCCAGCGGCTCGCCGGCGAGGAACAGGTGCTTGAGCGAGGACACGTCGTACTTCTTCAGGTACGCCGGATCCTGTTTCTTCAGCACGCGGACCGCGGTCGGCGCCGAGAACATCACCGCCACCCCGTGATCCTGCACGATCTTCCACCACACGCCGGCGTCGGGCCGGACCGGCACGCCCTCGTACAGGATCGTGGTCATGCCGGCGATCAGCGGCGCGTAGATGATGTACGAGTGCCCCACCACCCAGCCGATGTCGGAGGTGGTGAACATGGTCTCGCCCGCCTCGCCGCAGAAAATGTGCTTCATCGACGCCGCGAGCGCAACCGCATAGCCGCCGACGTCGCGCTGCACGCCCTTCGGCCGGCCCGTGGTGCCGGAGGTGTACAGGATGTACGACGGCGAATTGGATTCGAGCCAGACGCACGGCATTTCCGCTTTTGAAAAATCCTTTGAAAACGACACCCAATCGACGTCGCGGCTATACACCACCGGCATCTTCGGGTCGAGTCCGCGCCTGAAAATAAGCACCTTTTTCGGCGGGTGCCTGGCGAGCTTGAGCGACTCGTCGACCAGCGCCTTGTAGAGCACCACCTTACCCATGCGGCTGCCGCCGTCCGCGGTGATCATCAGCGCCGGCCTGGCGTCGTCGATGCGCGCGGCGAGGCTCGCCGCGGCGAAGCCGCCGAACACCACCGAGTGGATCGCGCCGATGCGCGCGCAGGCGAGGATCGCGAACACCGCCTCCGGGATCATCGGCATGTAGACGATGACGCGGTCGCCCTGCTTCACGCCGAGGGCGTGCATCATCGCGGCCACACGATTTACTTCCTGGAACAATTCCCGGTACGTGAAGCTCTTGCTCTGGTCCACTTCGGTGGAAATCCACACCAGCGCCTTCTGCTCCGCGCGCGCGGCGAGGTGCCGGTCGACGGCGTTGTGGCAGAGGTTGGTCTCGCCGCCGACGAACCATTTCGCGAACGGCGGCCGGGAATAGTCCAGGACTTTCGAGAACGGCTTGCGCCAGTGCACGAGCTGCGCCTGCTCGCGCCAGAAGCCTTCGCGGTCCGCGATCGATCTGCGGTGGAAGTCCCGGTACGCGGTCATTCGCTCAGGTCGACCACCACCCGCCGCGCCACCTTGGCGTCGATGAAGTCGCCGAACACCGAAGGCAGCTTGCTGAAAGGCACGGTGCGCGCCATCTCCTTCAGGAGCGGCGGCTTGAGATCGCTCGCCATGCGGCGCCAGACCATCTCGCGGATGTCGTTCGAGCTGTCGCCCGAATTGATGCCGAGGAGGTTGGCGCCGCGCAGGATGAACGGCATCACCCAGGTATGCAGCTCGGCGCTCTGCGCCAGCCCGACCGAGGCGATGCAGCCGTTTTCTTTCATCATGCTCGCGATCCAGGCGAGCACCGGCCCGCCAAGATTGTCGACCGCCCCGGCCCAGATCGCTTTATCCAGGGGTTTGATTTTGGAAAGATCCAGGTCGCTCCTTAGCTTGATCTCCTTCGCCCCCAGCTTTTTCAGCCACTCCGATTCGCTTTCCTTGCCGGTGAGCGCGACCACGTGATAGCCGAGCTTGGCGAGCATCGCAATCGCGATCGAGCCGACGCCGCCGGTCGCGCCGTTGACGATCACCGGTCCCTTGGCGGGCTTCAGGCCGTTGTGCTCCATGCGGACCACCGCGATCCCGGCGGTATACCCGGCGGTGCCGAAAGCCATGACCTCCCACAGCGAAAGTCCCTGCGGCACTTTCGTGATCCAGTCGCCCTTTACGCGCGCATAGGGCGAATAGCCGCCGTCATGGGAAACCCCGATGTATTCGCCGCTGGTGGTGAATACCGCGTCGCCCTTCTTGAAGCGCGGATCGCTCGACGAGAGGACGGTGCCGGAGAAGTCGATGCCGCCGATGCACGACTGGCGCCGCAGGATCTTCCCCTTGCCGGTCGCGGCGAGCGCGTCCTTGTAGTTGACGCTCGAGTACGCGATGCGCACCACCACGTCGCCCGGGTCGAGCTCCTCCAGCGTGTAGTCGACGAATTCGGCGCGGATCTTCCTGTCCGGTGTCTCGGTAAGCTTGTAGGCCTTGAAGCGTTCCATGGTCTCTCTATCTTATTCCGGCTTGATGCCCGCTTCCTTCACGACGCGCGTCCATTTCACCGTTTCCTGATCGACGAAGGCGGCGAACTCGGCGGGACTCATGCGCACGATCTCGGCGCCCTCGAGCTCGAAGCGCTTGCGCGTCTCGGGCGAATCCTGGATCGCGGTGAGCTCCCTGTGGAGGCGTTCGAGCACCGCCGCCGGCGTCCCCGCGGGCGCGAGGATGCCCCACCAGTTGCTCACCTCGAAACCGGGCACCCCGGCTTCCGCGATCGTCGGCACGTCGGGCATCGCCACGTTGCGCTTCGCGCCGCTCACGCCGAGCGCCTTCAGCTTCCCGGAGCGCACGTGCGGCACCATCTGCACCAGGCTGCCGAGGTTCATCTGCACCTGCCCGGCGATCACGTCGGTGAGCGCCGGGCCGCCGCCCTTGTACTGCACGATCACGAAGTCGGTCTTCGATTGCAGGCGGAAGAGCTCGGTCGCCATGTGCTGGAAGCTGCCGATGCCGGCGGCAGCGGCGTTGAGCTCTCCCGGTTTTTGCTTTAATAGATTCAAAAGATCCCTTACGGAGTTCACCGGCGAGGCCGCCGGCACCACGAGCAGCGCGGGCCCGCTGCCGAGCATCGCCACCGGCGCGAACGATTTCATCGCGTCCTGCGGCAGGCGGTTGAAGGCGATGCTGGTCGGAAAGGCGGTCGAGATCAGGAGCAGCGTGTAGCCGTCGGGCGCCGCTTTCGCCGCGGCGTCGGTGCCGATGATGCCGCCGGCGCCGCCGCGGTTGTCGATCACCACGCCCTGCCCCAGCCGCTCGCCGAGCTGCTGGCCGATCGCGCGGCCGACGACGTCGTTCGAGCCGCCCGGCGGGAACGGAATGATCAGCCGCACCGGCTTCGCGGGATAGGCCTGGGCGAGAGCGACGCTCGAGAAGACTGCGAGGAGCAGGGCGAAAACGGTTTTCATCCCGCCAATGCTACCCGCCTTACGGGCAACAGGCGGTACTCGGCCGACTGCATTTCGTGCAGCCGGCTCACGGTGCGCTGGAGGTCCGCCGAGTTCTCGCCCTCGATGAAAAGCTCCTCGGGCTGCGCCTCGGCCGAGACCACGAGCTTGATGCGCTCGTCGTAGAACACGTCGACCAGCCACGTGAAGCGGCGCGCGGCGTCCGATTGGCTTGCCGACATGCGCGGCACGCCCGAAAGGATGACGGTGTGGAAGCGCTTCGCCAGGTCGACGTAGTCGGCATAGGAGCGCGGCCCGCCGCACAGCGCGTCGAAGTCGAACCACACCAGCCCGCCCGCGCGCTTGCGGTACGGGATCTCGCGCCCTTCCACGTCGAGCGGCTGGCGCTCCTCCTCCACGTCCTTGAGCTCCTGAAAAATCTGCGCCAGCGGCGCTTCGTCCAGGTGATAAACCTGCACCTTCTCCATCTTCAGCCGCCGGTAGTCCGTGCCGCTGTCGACCTCGACCACGTCCAGCCGGGATTTGAGCAGCTCGATCGCCGGCAGGAAGCGCTCGCGCTGCAGCCCGCTCGCGTAGAGCCGATCGGGGTGGTAGTTCGACGTCATCACGAACTCGACGCCGCGGTCCATCACCTTCTCGAGGTAGCGCCCGAGGATCATCGCGTCGGCGATGTCGGAAACATGAAACTCGTCAAAGCAAATCAGGCGGTAGCGCCGGGCCGTGCGAGCCGCCGCCTCGGCGATCGGGTCCTCGGTGCCCTTCAGCTCGTCGAGCTCGCGATGGATCTCGCGCATGAAGTGGTGGAAGTGCACGCGGCGCTTGCGCACCAGCGGCACGCACAGGTAGAACGCGTCCATCAGGAAGCTCTTGCCGCGCCCGACCGGCCCCCAGAGATAGACCCCCTTAGGCAGCGGCGGCTTGACCAGCAGGCGCTTCAGCGCGGTATCTCGGCGCTTCTTGTACGCGCTCCACTCCTCGTAGAGCTGCTGCAGGCGCTCGACCGCGCGCCATTGCGACGAGTCCTGGACGAAGCCGCGCTTCGCCAGGTTCTGGTGGTACAGCGAGACGACGTCCTGGGCCAACCGGATCCGATGCGGGTCAGATGTTGAGCGAGCGCTTGTCGACTCCCAGGGCCGCGTCCTTCATCGCCTCCGACAGCGAGGGATGCGCGTGGCAGATCATGCCGATGTCCTCGCTTGATCCGCGGAACTCCATCGCCACCACCGCCTCGGCGATCAGCTCGCCAGCGAAGGGGCCGATGATGTGCACGCCGAGGATCTCGTCGGTCTTCGCATCCGCGACGAATTTGACCAGCCCCGAGGTGTCGCCCAGGGCCCGGGCCCGCGCGTTGGCGGCGAACGGAAAGACCCCGGCGCGGTACTCCACGCCGGCGGCCTTGAGCTGCTGCTCGGTCTTGCCGACCCACGCGATCTCGGGCGTGGTGTAGATCACCCAGGGCACGGTGTTGAAGTCGAGGTGCGGCTTCCGGCCGGCGATGCGCTCGGCGACGCACACGCCTTCCTCCTCGGCCTTGTGCGCGAGCATCGGCCCGCGCACCACGTCGCCGATCGCCCAGACGCCGGGCAGGTTGGTGTGGCAATGCTCGTCCACCGCCAAGAAGCCGCGCTCGTCCAGCTTCAGGCCGACGCCGGCGGCGTTCAGGCTCTCGGTATTGGGTACCCGGCCGATCGAAACGATGAGCCGGTCGCACTCCAAAGTCTTGGATGAACTATCGGACGCAGTATATTGAACCGTAACGGTTTTCTTCTTATCAACTTTGGCGATTTTTACCCCGAGCTCGATCTTGAGGCCCTGCTTCGAAAAGATCTTCGCGGCCTCCTTCGCTATGGCGTCGTCGGCAGCTCCCAGGAAATCGGGGAGCGCCTCGAGCACAGTCACTTGAGACCCGAGCCGGCGCCAGACGCTGCCCATTTCCAGCCCGATCACCCCTGCCCCAATGACCCCAAGGCGCTTGGGCACGTCCGGGATGGCGAGCGCGCCGGCGTTGCTGAGGATCAGCTTCTCGTCGAACTCGGCGCCCGGCAGCGCTCGCGCGCTGGAGCCTGTGGCAATGATGACGTTCCTGGCCGTCAGGGTTTCTCCCGCGACCACGATCTCGGTCGGTGATTTTCCGAAACTGCCCCTGCCGTGGAAGAAGGTGATCTTGTTCTTCTTGAACAGGTAACTGATCCCGTCGTTGCTCGACTTCACCACCTTGTCCTTGCGCCTGAGCATCTGCGCGAGGTCGAGCTCGAGGCCCTTGACCTTCACGCCGTGCTCGGCGAAGTGGTGGCCGACCTGCTCGAAGTTCTCCGAGGACTGCAGCAGCGCCTTGGACGGAATGCAGCCCACGTTGGTGCAGGTGCCGCCGAGCGCCGGTCTTCCGTCGGCGCCGCGCCACTCGTCGATGCACGCGGTATTGAACCCGAGCTGCGCGGCGCGGATCGCCGCGATGTAGCCTCCCGGCCCGCCGCCGATCACCACGACGTCGAAGGCTTTCATATCTCGAGGATCAGCCTGGCCGGATCTTCCAGGGCTTCCTTGATGGCTACCAGAAACAGCACCGCTTCGCGGCCGTCGATGATGCGGTGGTCATACGACAGGGCCAGGTAGTTCATCGGCCGCACCACCACCTGCCCGTTCTCGACCACCGCGCGGTCCTTGGTCGCGTGCACGCCGAGGATCGCCGACTGCGGCGGGTTGATGATCGGCGTCGAGAGCATCGAGCCGAACACGCCGCCGTTCGAGATCGAGAAGGTGCCGCCGGTGAGCTCCTCGATCGCGAGCTTGCCGTCCTGCGCGCGCTTTCCGAAGTCGCCGATCTTCTTCTCGATCTCGGCGAAGCTCATGCGGTCGGTGTCGCGCAGGATCGGCACCACCAGGCCGCGCGGGCTGCCGACCGCGACGCCGATGTCGAAGTAGCCGTGGTAGACGATGTCGGTGCCGTCGATCGAGGCGTTGACCACCGGGAAGCGCTTCAGCGCGTGCACCGCAGCCTTGACGAAGAACGACATGAAGCCCAGGCGCGTGCCGTGCTCCTTCTCGAAGCGCTCCTGGTAGGTCCTGCGCATCCCCATCACCGGCGCCATGTTCACTTCGTTGAAGGTGGTGAGGATCGCGGCGGTCGACTGCGACTGCACCAGGCGCTCGGCCACCCGCTGGCGCAGGCGCGACATCGGCACGCGCTGCTCGGGACGCCCCGAGGTGAGGCTCTCGACGTTGACCGGGGGCGTAGGTTGTTGCAGGGGCGCTTTTGCGGCCGGCGCCGGTTTCGCCTCCAGAACGTCCCCCTTGGTCACGCGGCCATCGCGGCCGGTGCCCTGGACCTTCGCGGTGTCGATGCCTTTCTCCGCCGCGATCTTCTGCGCCGCCGGCATCACCGGCGGCTTTGACTGTGGTTGAGGTTGCGGCTTGGCGGGAGCCGCGGCTGCCGGAGCTGAGGCAACAGCAGCCTTGCCCTCGGTATCGATCTGCGCGATGACGTCGCCCGAGCCGACCGAGTCCCGCGCCTTCTTGAGGATCTTGACCAGCACGCCGTCCGAGGGCGACGGCAGCTCGAGGACGACCTTGTCGGTCTCGATGTCGATCAGGTTCTCGTCGCGCGAAACCCGCTCGCCTTCCTTCTTGTGCCAGTCGAGGAGCGTCGCCTCGGCGACCGACTCCGACAATTGCGGCACCTTCACTTCGATGATGGCCATCGCAACTCCCGTTTAGGCCCTTCCCCGGTTTCCGCTAAGCATCCACCGGGTTGAGAAAAGCCTGGCGCGTAACGCGCCGGGTTAATGAAAGCTACTTGTATTTTCCGAAAGCCTGCTCCACCAGCGCCTTTTGGCGCTCGTCGTGCCTTGCCTTGTATCCCCCCGCGGGCGAGGCCGAAGCCGGACGGCCGGCATAGTACAGCTTCTGGTCGTCGCGCATGTTCTCGCGGAAGTAGTGCGCCGTCTGGTACCACGCGCCCTGGTTCTGCGGCTCCTCCTGGCACCAGATCACTTCGGCCGCGTTCGGGTACTTGGCCATTTCGGCCTGAAACTGCTTGTGCGGGAACGGGTAGAGCTGCTCGACGCGAATGATTGCCGTATCGGCCTTCTGAATTTCCGTTCTTTTGACAACCAGGTCGTAGTAGACCTTGCCGCAGCAGGCGATGATGCGCTTCACGTCCTTTTCCGCCGCGGTGGTGGTGTCCGGGATGATCGTCTGGAAGGAGCCTTTGGCGAGCTCCTGGATCGGCGAAGCCGCTTCCTTCTTGCGCAGCAGCGATTTCGGCGTCATGACCACCAGGGGCTTCCTGAACGGCCGCAGCATCTGGCGGCGCAGCAGGTGGAAGATCTGCGCCGCGTTGCTTGGCACGCACACCTGGATGTTGTGCTCGGCGCACAGCTGGAGGTAGCGCTCGAGGCGCGCCGAGCTGTGCTCGGGCCCCTGCCCCTCGTAGCCGTGCGGCAGAAGCTGCACCAGGCCGCACACGCGACCCCACTTGGTCTCGCCGGAGCTGATGAACTGATCCATCACCACCTGCGCGCCGTTGGCGAAGTCGCCGAACTGGGCTTCCCAGATGACCAGCGCGTTCGGCTCGGCGGTCGAGAAGCCGTACTCGAAGCCGAGCACCGCTTCTTCCGACAGCACCGAGTCGATCACCACGAAGGAGCCCTGCTCCTTGCTGATGTTCTGCAACGGGATGTAGCTGCCCTGGTCCCAGCGCTCGCGGTCCTGGTCGTGCAGCACGGCATGGCGGTGCGCGAAGGTGCCGCGTCCCATGTCCTGTCCCGACAGGCGCACGTCGTAGCCGTTCGAGAGCAGCGAGGCGTAGGCCAGCGTTTCCGCCATGCCCCAATCGACCGCGATCTTGCCCGCGGCCATCTGCTTGCGCGCGTCGATCACCCGCGCCACCGTGGGATGGAGCTTGAAGCCCTCGGGAACGGCGGTCAGCCTTTCGGACAGTCTCTCCAGCTCGGCCATCGGGACGTTCGTGTCCGCCGCGTCGGTCCACTTGGAGTTGAGGAACGGCGCCCAGTCGACGGCGAATTTCGACTTGAAGTTGGACAGCGTCGGGCTGACGGTCTGCTGCCCCGCGTCGAGCGTGTCGCGGTACTTCTTGATCAACGCCTCGGGCTCGGCCTCGGCGAGAACGCCTTGCGTGACCAGCCTGTCGGCGTAGAGCTTGCGCGTGCCGGGGTGCTGCGCGATCTTCTTGTACATCAGCGGCTGCGTCACCGCGGGCTCGTCCTGCTCGTTGTGGCCGAGCTTGCGGAAGCACACGATGTCGATCACCACGTCCTTGTGGAACGCCTGCCGGAACTCCATCGCGAGGCGCGTGGCGAACAGCACTGCCTCGGGGTCGTCGCCGTTCACGTGAAAGATCGGCGCTTCGACCATCTTGGCGACGTCGGTGCAGTAGATCGTCGAGCGCGCGTCGCGCGGGTCGGAAGTGGTGAAGCCGATCTGGTTGTTGACGATCAGGTGCACCGTGCCGCCGGTGCCGTAGCCGCGCGTGCCCGAGAGGTTCAGCGTCTCCATCACCACGCCCTGCCCGGCGAAGGCGGCGTCGCCGTGGACCAGGATCGGCAGCACCTGGTCGCCGGTCTTGTCGTCCCGGCGGCGCTGCCGCGCGCGCACCGAGCCTTCGACCACCGGGTTCACGATCTCGAGGTGCGAGGGATTGAAGGCGAGCGACAGGTGGACCGGGCCGCCCGGGGTCGTGATGTCGGACGAGAAGCCGTTGTGGTACTTGACGTCGCCCGAGGAAAGCTGCTGCGCCGCCTTGCCCTCGAACTCCTCGAACAGGTCCTTCGGCATCTTGCCCAGCACGTTGACCAGCACGTTGAGGCGGCCGCGGTGCGCCATGCCGATCACGATCTCCTGCACGCCGGCGGCGCCGGCGCGCTGGATCAGCTCGTCGATCGACGGAATCAGGCTCTCGCCGCCCTCCAGCGAGAAGCGCTTCTGCCCGACGTACTTGGTGTGCAGGTAGCGCTCCAGGTGCTCGGCCTCGGTCAGCTTCTGCATCAGGCGCTTCTGCTCCTGCGGCGTGACCTTGGGCGCGCCGCGCACCGGCTCGATGCGCTCCTGGATCCACTGGCGCTGCGCGCGCTCCGAGATGAACATGTACTCGAAGCCGATGTTGCGGCAATAGGTATCTCTCAACGCCTGTACCAGCACGCGCAATGAAACTCGTTCCAAACCTACAAAGGAGCCCGCGTTTACGACCTGGTCGAGGTCGGCTTCCTTCAGGTCGTAGTACGCCGGCTCGAGCTCGGGGATCTGCGGCCGCGGCATGCGCTTCAGGGGATCGACCGTCGCCCAGCGCGAGCCCGCGATGCGGTAGGCGGTCACCAGCAGCAGCGCCGCGACCTGCAGCCGCTCCGGCGTGACGTGCTCGGTGGCCAGGGTGCGCGCGGCAGCGAATTCACCCTTTTTTGATCTTTGAACAAAACTCTCGACCACGGGCGCGTGCGCGACGTCCTTGTCGGTCGCGCCCGGCAGCACCTGCAGCCGGTCGAAGTACTCGCGCCATTCCTCGGGCACCGACTGCGGGTTGACGAGGTAGCTCTCGTAGAGCTCCTCGATGAACGGCGCGTTGGCGCCGAACAGGTACGAGTTGCCGAGGAATTCTTTCAGCATGGCGCTATCTCTTGTCGATCGGCTTCACGTCGCGCTTGGTCGCGCCCTTGTAGAGCTGGCGCGGGCGGCCGATCTTGTACTCGGGATCGGTGATCATCTCCTGCCACTGCGCGATCCAGCCGATGGTGCGCGCGAGCGAGAAGATACAGGTGAACATCGCTACCGGGATGCCGAGCGCGCGCTGCACGATGCCCGAGTAGAAGTCCACGTTCGGATACAGTTTTCTGCTCACGAAGTAATCATCTTCGAGAGCGATCTTCTCGAGCGCGATGGCGAGCTTGAACAGGCGGTCGTTGTGCAGGCCGAGCTGGTTCAGCACCTCGTGGCAGGTCTCGCGCATGAGTTTCGCGCGCGGGTCGTAGTTCTTGTAGACGCGGTGGCCGAAGCCCATCAGGCGCACGCCCGAGTTCTTGTCCTTCGCCTTCTTGATGAACTCGCCCACCTTCGAGGCGTCGCCGATCTCCTCCAGCATCTCGAGGCAGGCCTCGTTCGCGCCGCCGTGCGCCGGCCCCCACAGCGAGGCGATGCCGGCGGCGATGCAGGCATAGGGGTTGGCGCCCGAGGAGCCGCACAGGCGCACGGTCGAGGTCGACGCGTTCTGCTCGTGGTCGGCGTGCAGGATGAAGATGCGGTCGAGGGCGCGCACCAGCACCGGGTTGACCTTGTACTCCTCGGTCGGCACCGCGAACATCATGCGCATGAAGTTGGCGGTGTACGAGAGGTCGTTCTTCGGGTAGATGAACGGCTGGCCGATCGAGTACTTGTAGGACATCGCGACGATGGTCGGCATCTTGGCGATCAGGCGGAACGCCGAGATCACGCGGTGCTGCGGGTCGTTGATGTCGAGCGCGTCATGGTAGAAGGCCGACAGCGCGCCCACCACGCCCACCATCACCGCCATCGGGTGCGCGTCGCGCCGGAACCCCTGGTACAGGCGTGCCAGCTGCTCGTGCACCATCGTATGGTGGGTGACGATGTCGACGAACTCGTCCTTCTGCTTGCGGTTGGGCAGCTCGCCGTACTGCAGCAGGTAGCAGACCTCGAGGAAGTCGCAGTGCTGCGCGAGCTGCTCGATCGGGTAGCCGCGGTAGAGCAGAATGCCCTCGTCGCCGTCGATGAAGGTGATCGCCGAGCTGCAGCTCGCGGTCGAGAGGAAGCCCGGGTCGTAGGTGAACATGCCGGACTTGCCGTACAGCGTCCGGATATCGACCACGTCGGGGCCGGTGCTTCCCTTCAGCACGGGGAAATCCAGGGACTTGCCGTCGGGCAGCTTGAGCGTCGCGGTTTTGTCAGCCATATCGTTGCCTTCTAGGCGGCGCGCAGCCGCGCCACGGTTTCCTCGAATCGGCGGTCGTAGCGCTCGCTGCGACCGATGATGATGTCCCAGAGGTCATTGTCCGGGAGATCGAGCAGGGGAACCAGCGAGAGGTCGTCGGGGTGCATTTGTAAATACTTCTGCAGCACCAGGTCGAGCTCCAAGAGCCCCCGGCGGCATTTCCACTTCAGCCTGTGCCTGTCGAGCGGGCTCATCACACCGAGCGCTTCACCAGCAATTCCTTGATGTGGTTGATTGCCTTCGTGGGATTCAGGTTCTTCGGGCAGACGTCGACGCAGTTCATGATGGTGTGGCAGCGGAACAGGCGATACGGGTCCTCGAGGTTGTCGAGGCGCTCGGCGGTCGCCTGGTCGCGGCTGTCGGCGAGGAAGCGGTAGGCCTGCAGCAGCCCCGCCGGCCCGACGAACTTGTCGGGGTTCCACCAGAACGACGGGCACGAGGTCGAGCAGCACGCGCACAGGATGCACTCGTACAGGCCGTTCAGCTGCTCGCGCTCCTCCGGGCTCTGCAGCCGCTCGCGCTCGGGCGGCGCGTCGTGGCTGATCACGTACGGCATGATCGAGTGGTACTGCTTGAAGAACTGGGTCATGTCGACGATCAGGTCGCGGATCACCGGCAGCCCGGGCATCGGCCGCAGCGTGACGTGGGCCGGCAGCTCGGCGATCTTGGTGATGCAGGCAAGCCGGTTCTTGCCGTTGACGTTCATCGCGTCGGAGCCGCACACGCCCTCGCGGCAGGAGCGCCGGAAAGAGAGCGAATCGTCCTGCGCCTTGGCCTTCACCAGCGCGTCGAGCAGCATGCGGTCGCTCTGGTCGAGGGCCACCTCGTAGTCCTGCATGTACGGCTTCTGATCCTTGTCGGGATCGTAGCGATAGATGCTCAGCTTCATTAGTAGGTTCTCACCTTCGGCTCCATCGTGGCGACCGACAGCGGCTTCTGGTGCACCGGCTTGTAGTCGAGGCGGTTGCCTTCCTTGTACCACAGCGTGTGCTTCATCCAGTTCCGGTCGTCGCGCTCGGGGAAGTCGGCGCGCGCCTGCGCGCCGCGGCTCTCGGTGCGCGCCTCGGCGCTCACCATGGTCGACACCGCGGTCTCGACCAGGTTGTCGAGCTCGAGCGCCTCGACCCTGGCGGTGTTGAACACCTTGGACTTGTCGGCGATGAACGTGCGCGCTGCGCGCTCGGCGATCTTCTGGATCTCCTCCACGCCCTTCTTCAGGTCATCCGGGAAGCGGAATACCCCGCAGCGCGCCTGCATCGTGCGCCGCAGGTCGTTCAGTACGTCGACCACCCGCTCGCCGCTGTTGGCGGTGTCAAGCCTCGAAAGCCTGGAACGGCTCAATTCGCCCGCGTCCTTCGGCAGGCTGCGGTGCGGCTTGGGCTGGAGCGCGATGTCCTTCAGCACCTGCTCGCCGGAAGCCTTGCCGAACACGAGCAGGTCCAGCAGTGAGTTCGTCCCGAGGCGATTGGCGCCATGGACCGAAACGCAGGCGCATTCGCCCGCGGCGTAAAGGCCGGGGACGATCGCCTCCTTGCTCGCGCCCTCGGGGATCACGACCTGCCCCATGTAGTTGGTCGGGATGCCGCCCATCTGGTAATGCACCGTGGGCACCACCGGCACCGGCTCGCGGATCGGGTCGACGTTGGCGAACTTGATCGCGATCTCGCGGATCCCCGGCAGGCGCTGGTTGATCACCTCCGGTCCCAGATGATCCAATTTCAAGAGGACGTGGTCGGCGTCGGGTCCACACCCGCGGCCTTCCTTGATCTCGGTGGTCATGGCGCGCGACACCACGTCGCGGCTGGCGAGGTCCTTGGCGTTCGGCGCGTAGCGCTCCATGAAGCGCTCGCCGTTCTTGTTGAGGAGGTAGCCGCCCTCGCCGCGCACCCCTTCGGTGATCAACACCCCTGCCCCGGCGACTCCGGTGGGGTGGAACTGCCAGAACTCCATGTCCTCGAGCGGCAGCCCGGCGCGCGCCACCATGCCCAGGCCGTCGCCGGTGTTGATGAAGGCGTTGGTGGTCGCCCAGTAGATCCGGCCGCCGCCGCCGGTGGCGAGCAGGACCGCCTTCGCCTGCAGCAGGAACAGTTCCCCGGTTTCCATTTCCAGCGCCGTGACGCCCACGACCGCGCCGTCCTGCGGATCGAGGATCAGGTCGAGCGCCATCCACTCGACGAAAAACTGGGTGTTGGCGCGCACGTTCTGCTGGTAGAGGGTGTGCAGCATGGCGTGGCCGGTGCGGTCGGCGGCGGCGCAGGCGCGCATCGCCATCTTCGGCGTGCCGTAGTTCTGGGTGTGGCCGCCGAACGGACGCTGGTAGATCTTGCCGTTCTCCAGGCGGTCGAACGGCATTCCCATGTGCTCGAGCTCGACCACCACCTCGACGGCGCGGCGGCACATGTACTCGATCGCGTCCTGGTCGCCGAGGTAGTCGGCGCCCTTGACCGTGTCGTACATGTGCCAGTGCCAGTTGTCCTCGGTCGAGTTGGCGAGCGGCGCGGCGATGCCGCCCTGCGCCGCCACGGTGTG
>Ga0187893_10003337_pt1 | contig 32787 bp, 30 predicted proteins | sample MA1701074metaG_FD_139574 | JGI IMG/M metagenome (GOLD analysis project Ga0187893, IMG submission 139574) | White microbial mat communities from a basaltic lava cave in the Kipuka Kanohina Cave System on the Island of Hawaii, USA - MA170107-4 metaG ...
CGATCGGAGCATCGTCCGCGTGACGACGCGCAACGGCCGGATGGTCCTGTATCAGGGGCTCACCACGCCCGTGTCGCGGCCCCGCGGGCGAGTACCGGCGGTGATGCTCGGCGAGGCGCCGGCCGGTCAGGCACTCCCGATCAGGGTGTGGTACCCCACGCAAGGGACGATCGGGCACCAGTTCCGGTACTAAGCGCGTCAGACGCTGCGAGGGTGCGAAGCACTCTCGCAGCGTGTCGTTCCCTCACATCGTCAGGGCTCGCTCGTGTAAGATGAAAGACCGTTTGCGTCGTGACACTCCTGACCTAGACGTTCCCCAGTGAAAATCCACGAGTACCAGGCAAAGGCCGTTTTGGCGCGGTTCGGTGTGCCCGTGCCGCGCGGCGAGGTCGCGTCCACACCCGCCGAAGCGGGCGAGGCAGCGCGCCAACTCGGCGGCAGCATCGTGGTGGTCAAAGCCCAGATTCATGCCGGGGGGCGTGGCAAGGGGGGCGGCGTCAAGCTCGCGAAGTCGCCGGACGAGGCAGAGCGGATCGCCCAGCAGATGATTGGCATGACGCTCGTGACTCACCAGACCGGCCCCGAGGGACGGAAGGTGAGCCGCGTGCTCGTCGAAGAAGGCCTCCAGATCGCTCGTGAGCTCTACCTGAGCGTGTTGATCGACCGCGCGGCCGCGTGTCCGGTCGTCATCGCCAGCGCCGCCGGCGGGATGGACATCGAGGAAGTGGCGGCGAAGGAGCCGCAGAAGATTCTGACGGAGTACGTCGACCGCGGCACCGGAATCGTTCCGTTCCAGGCGCGCAAGCTCGCCTTCGGCATGGGACTGGAGAGCGGCCCCGCGCAGAAGCTCGTGACGCTCCTCGACGCTGTCTATCGGGCGTTCATGGCCACCGACGCGTCGCTCGTCGAGATCAATCCGCTCATCCTCACCAAAGCCGGCGATCTGCTCGCGCTCGATGCCAAAGTGAGCTTCGACGACAACGCGCTGTACCGGCACCCGGATCTCCGAGAGTTGCGCGACCTCGGCGAAGAGGATCCCCTCGAAGTCGAGGCGTCCAAGTTCTCGTTGAATTACATCCGGCTCGACGGCAATATCGGCTGCATGGTGAACGGCGCCGGTCTCGCGATGGCGACGATGGACATCATCAAGCTGGCGGGAGGCGAGCCGGCGAATTTCCTGGACGTGGGCGGAGGCGCCAGCGCCGAGCAGATCCGGAACGCGTTCAAGATCCTGATGTCGGACAAGCACGTCCGCGCCGTGTTGATCAACATCTTCGGCGGGATTCTCCGGTGCGACGTGCTCGCGCAGGGCGTCATCGCCGCGGTCAAGGAGCTGGGCGTGCCGGTTCCGATCGTCATCCGGATGGAGGGTACCAACGTCGAGGACGGGAAGCGGATGTTGAACGAGAGCGGCCTCAACTTCACGACGGCCGACTCGATGGGCGAGGCTGCGGAGAAGGTCGTAGCGCTCGCCGGGGCACGCTGACGTGGCCGTACTGCTCGACCGGGACACCCGCTTGATCGTGCAGGGCCTGACCGGCCGCGAGGGCACGTTTCACGCGAAGCAGGCTGCCGCGTACGGCACGACCGTCGTCGGCGGCGTGACGCCCGGCAAGGGTGGCACCATTCACGAGGGATGGCCCGTCTTCAACAGCGTGCACGACGCGATGCGTGAAACAGAGGCGAACGCGACGGTCATCTTCGTGCCGCCGCCGTTTGCCGCCGACGCGATCATGGAGGCGGCCGATGCGGGCATGCCGCTCGCCGTCTGCATCACCGAGGGCATCCCGGTCGTCGATATGTTGAAGGCGACGACGTTCATGGAGGGCAGGTCGATGCGCCTCGTGGGGCCGAACTGCCCGGGCGTGATCTCGGCCGGCAAGGCGAAGGCGGGCATCATTCCCGGGCACATCTGCCGCGAGGGGCGCATCGGCATCGTTTCGAAGAGCGGAACGCTCACCTATGAGGCAATCCATCAGTTGACCCGGCTCGGCATGGGCCAGACCACGTGCATCGGGATCGGGGGCGATCCGCTCATCGGAACGAACTTCATCGATGCGCTTCGCCTGTTCGCGGCCGACTCGGAGACCGACGCCGTGATCATGATTGGCGAGATCGGCGGCACGGCGGAGGAAGACGCGGCCGAGTTCATCCGACGGGAGTTCAGGAAGCCGGTCGTCGGGTTCATCGCGGGTCAGACGGCACCGCCGGGTCGTCGCATGGGGCATGCCGGCGCGATCATTGCGGGCGGCAAGGGGACGGCGGCCGAGAAAATGGCCGCGCTCGCGCAGGCCGGCGTGCACGTGGTGAAGAGCCCGGCCGACATGGGCGCAAAAATGAAGGAACTGCTGGGAGGGTAATGGAGCGGACGCTAGCGATCATCAAGCCCGACGCGGTGGAGCGGCGTCTCGTCGGGAAGATCCTCGCGCGCATCGAAGAGGCGGGTTTTACGATTCGCGCGATGCGCCTGCAGCATCTGACGAAGGCCGAGGCGGAGGGGTTCTACGCCGTGCACCGCGAGCGGCCGTTCTTCCGCGGCTTGACCGACTTCATGTCGTCGGGGCCGTGCGTGCTGCTCGCGCTCGAAGCGCCCGATGCGATCAAGAAGTGGCGGGCGTTGATGGGCGCGACCGATCCGGGCAAGGCCGAGCGTGGGACGCTTCGAAAGGAGTTCGGCAGCTCGATCGAACGGAACGCCACGCACGGGTCCGACGCACCGGAGACAGCTGCGTTCGAGCTCGGATACTTCTTCCGAGGGATGGAGGTCTAAACTCCCAACCTCCAACGCCCGACTCCCGAGTTCCGGCCTCGAGCGCCGAATCGGGAGTTGGGCACCGGGAGTTGGGAGCTGTCAGGGTATGGGCCGCATTCTCATCGTTCTCGGCGTCGTGTTGATGGTCATCGGGTTGCTCATCAACCTCGGAGTCCCGATCGGGCGGCTCCCGGGGGATTTCTCGGTGCGGCGTGACAATTTTTCGTTTTACTTTCCGCTGACGACCTCGATAATTGCGAGTGTTCTCCTGACACTCCTGCTGATGTTCCTGGGCAGGCGCTGACGATCGCTGACGCATGCCGTCGATCAAAGCCGACAAGTGGATCAAGAAGATGGCGCTCGAGCACCGGATGATCGAGCCCTTCGAGGACCGGCAAGTCCGCGCGGGGGTCGTGTCATACGGGCTGTCGTCGTACGGGTATGACATTCGTGTCGCCGACGAGTTCAAGGTGTTCACCAACATCAATAGCACGGTGGTCGACCCGAAGAACTTCGATCCGCGGTCCTTTGTCGACGTCAAGGCCGACGTCTGCATTATCCCGCCCAACTCGTTCGCGCTATCGCGCACACTCGAGTACTTCCGCATCCCGCGCGACGTGCTGACGGTCTGTGTCGGCAAGTCGACCTACGCGCGGTGCGGCCTCATCGTCAACGTCACGCCGTTCGAGCCCGAGTGGGAGGGGTACGTGACGCTCGAAATCTCGAACACGACGCCGCTGCCGGCCAAGGTCTACGCGAACGAGGGAATCGCGCAGGTGCTGTTCTTCCAGAGCGACGAGGTGTGCGAAGTGTCGTACGCCGACAAGAAGGGGAAGTATCAGAGCCAGCAGGGGCTGACGCTGCCGAAGCTGTAACAAGCCGGGATCCGGGATCCGGGATCGGGGATCCGGGATCGGGATCCGGCGCCCGTATAATTACGAGGAATGATTCGGTCGTACCGCTCGATCCGTCCCACCGTCGATCCGTCGGCATACGTCGATGCAAGCGCGCAGGTCATCGGTGACGTCCCCATCGGTCCAGAGAGCGGTGTCTGGATGAATGTCGTCCTGCGCGGCGACGTCAATTACGTCCGCATTGGTGCGCGGACGAACATCCAGGACCTGACGCTCGTGCACGTGATGCGCGACACGCATCCGACGCCGATCGGCAACGACGTCCCCGTGGGGCACGGTGCCGTGGGGATCCGCGATCCCGGATCGCGCTCTTAATGCCAGGCACTGCGCCGCCGAGCGGCATGCGCGACTTCCTGCCGGAAGACGTGCGGCGTCGCGAATACGTCATCGGCATCATCAAGCGTGTGTACGAGCGATACGGGTTCGAGCCGCTCGAGACGCCGGCGGCCGAGAATCTCGAGACGCTGCTCGGCAAATACGGCGAAGAAGGCAACAAGCTTATTTTCAAGATCCTGAAGCGCGGTGAGCACGAGGCGACGGGCCAGGCGGACCTCGCGCTGCGCTACGACCTGACGGTGCCGCTCGCGCGTGTCATCGCGCAGTATCAGGCGAAGCTGCCGCGCCCGTTCAAACGCTACCAGATTCAGCCAGTGTGGCGCGCCGATCGCCCGGGGCGCGGCCGGTTCCGCGAGTTCTATCAGTGCGACATCGACTCGCTCGGCTCGACGTCGCCGATGGTGGAAGCCGAAAGCATTGCGGCGGTGGCCGAGTCGATGACCGCGCTTGGCTTCGCCGACTTCGTCATCAGGCTCAACCACCGGCAGCTCCTGACGTCGATCTTGAATGGGGTGGGCATCCCAGACGCGCTGCACGGCAGCGCCCTGATCGCCGTCGACAAACTCGACAAGATCGGCGTTGACGGTGTGAAGACCGAGCTCGAAGCGCGCGGGATTGCTGCGGGGGCAGCGCAGAAGCTGCTTGCGTCGATGCAGGAGACGAGCCTGTCGGCGGTGGCACCAGCCAACGAAGCGGCGGCGGAGAACGTGCGGCACATCGAAGCGCTTTCCGCGCACACGCCCGCGGCGGGGAAGGTCAGGTTCGATGTGAGCCTCGCGCGCGGGCTCGACTACTACACCGGGGCGATCATGGAGGTGAACGTCGCCGACCTCGCGGGCAGCCTTGGCGGCGGCGGACGGTACGACAACCTGGTCGGCATGTTTCTAGGACAGCAGATCCCGGCGTGCGGTTTTTCGCTCGGCCTCGAACGAATCCTGGTCGTGATGACCGAGCGCGGCATGTTCCCGGCGTCGGTCGCAACCGCCCCGGCCGATGTGCTCGTCGCCACGTTTGACGCCGCGGGCGCGGGGTCGGCGATGCGCCTGGCCGACCAGCTGCGCGGGGCCGGCCTGCGGGTGATGGTCTACCCGGATCCAGACAAGATCGGCAAGCAGATCAAGTACGCTGACGGGCGAGGCATCCCGTTCGTGGCGATTCTTGGCGAGGACGAAATCAAGGCAGGCAGGGTGACGGTGAAGAATCTGGCGGCGCAGACACAGCAGACCCACGACCAGGCGGAGGCGGGGACGGCCATTCTGGGGGCGTTGAAGCAGCGTGGCTGAGCCGCTCGGCGTTCTCACCCGGACGCACACCTGCGGCGCGCTCCGTTCCGATGACGTCGGCGCCGACGTGGTGCTGCTTGGGTGGGTGCACCGCGTTCGCGACCTGGGCGGGCTGCTGTTCGTCGACATCCGCGACCGCGACGGCGTCACGCAGATCGTCTGCGACAAAGACGACGAGGCGCTGATGTCCAAGGCGAAGCGCCTGCGATCGGAGTACGTGATTGGGGTGGAGGGTCGCGTGCGGCGCCGCTCGGCGGAGACCATCAACCCGAAGCTGGCGACCGGCGATGTCGAGGTCGTCGTGCGCCGGCTGGCGCTCCTGAACGAGGCGAAGACGCCGCCGTTTCCGATCGCCGACGACGCGCCGGTCTCCGAGGACGTGCGTTTGAAGTACCGGTATCTCGACCTGCGCCGGCCGAATCTGCAGGCCAATATCGGTCTGCGGCATCGGGTGACGACCGCTATCCGACGGTTCTTCGACGCCAACGGTTTCTGGGAGATCGAAACGCCGATTCTGACGAAGTCGACGCCAGAAGGCGCACGCGACTATCTGGTGCCGAGCCGCGTGCACCCGGGAGAGTTCTACGCCCTGCCGCAATCTCCGCAGCTCTTCAAGCAGATCCTGATGATCGGCGGCGTCGATCGCTACGTGCAAATCTGCCGGTGCTTCCGCGACGAGGACCTGCGGGCGGACCGGCAGCCCGAGTTCACGCAGGTCGACGTGGAAATGTCGTTCGCGCGGCCCGAGACGATCTTCGGCGTCATCGAGCCGCTGATGCGCGAGGTGTTCCGCGTCATCGGCCACGAGATCACGATTCCTTTCCCCCGCATGCCGTATGCAGAGGCGATCGCGCAGTACGGATCGGACAAGCCCGACCTCCGCTGTGGGATGCCGATCCAGGACCTGCGCGACACGTTCCGCGAATCGAGCTTCCGCGTGTTCCGCGACATCGTGACCAGCGGCGGCACGGTCCGTGGCTTCGTCATCAGGAACGCGGGTGGCTATTCGCGCAGCGAAGTCGATGGAATCGTCGATCAGGCGAAGCAGTTGGGCGCGGCCGGGCTGGTGTGGGCGCGCCGAGCGGCCGATGGGACGATTACCAGCTCGATCATGAAGGCGCTCGGTGACGAGGGCGTCCGCGGTGTGCTCGATGCGGCGAGCGCCGGCAGTGGGGACCTGCTGCTGGTGGCGGCCGGCGAACCCGACGCTACCTCGAAACTGCTGGGCCAGCTCCGACTCAACCTGGCACGGCACAAGGGGCTGCTCGACCCTGACAAGTACGTATTCAGCTGGGTCGTGGACTTCCCATTGCTGGAATGGGACGCGGCGGAACACCGCTACGTCTCGATGCACCATCCGTTCACGTCGCCGAGCGACGAGGACATCGGCCGGCTCGATGCCGAGCCGGCGGCGGTTCGCGCCAAGGCGTACGATCTGGTGTTGAACGGAAGCGAGGTCGCGGGCGGCAGCATCCGTATCCACGATGCCGAGCTGCAGCGCCGGATCTTCACGTTGCTCAATATCAGCCCGGAGGAGGCGAAGCTGCGGTTCGGGTTCTTCCTCGAGGCGCTGGAGTACGGAACGCCGCCACACGGCGGCATCGCGATTGGCCTCGACCGTCTGTGCGCGATTCTCACCGGGGAAAGCTCCATCCGCGAGGTCATCGCGTTTCCGAAGACGGCCAACGCGGTCGACCTGATGTCGGACGCGCCATCGCCCGTTGACGCGAAACAGCTGAGGGAGCTGCACATCACGATCAAGAAATGAAGAAGATAGTCCTGCCCGAAGAACGCATCGACACGCTCTACGGCGCGCACGACGCCAACCTGAAGCACATCGAATCGCTGCTGAACGTCGACATCCGCACGCATGGCGCCCAGCTCACGGTCGAAGGCGATCCAGCCGATGAGCTGCGCGCGCAGCTGATCTTCGAGCAGCTCCGGGTCCTCATGGACGAGGGGTACACGCTCGCCAACGGCGACGTCAAAACCGCCGCGGACCTGCTCATCGAAAACGCCGACCTCGATCTGCGCGACTACTTCATGAAGGGGACCGCGCGCCAGATGACCAGGCGGCGCGTCAACCCGAAGAGCGTCAACCAGCGGAAGTATCTCGACGCCATTGACCGCTTCGACATCGTCTTCGGCGTCGGACCCGCCGGCACGGGGAAGACGTATCTCGCGATGGCGCAGGCGGTCAGCTATCTCGTGGCGAAGAAGGTGAGCCGGATCGTGCTGGCGCGGCCCGCCGTCGAGGCCGGCGAGAAGCTCGGGTTCCTCCCAGGCGATCTGCAGGAGAAAGTCAACCCGTACCTGCGCCCGCTCTACGACGCACTGTTCGACATGATGGACGTCGAGAAGGCGACGCGGCTCATCGAGCGCGGCGTCATCGAGGTGGCGCCTCTCGCGTTCATGCGCGGCCGCACGCTGAACGACGCGTTCGTGATTCTGGACGAGGCGCAGAACACCACGTCCGAGCAGATGAAGATGTTCCTCACGCGCCTCGGCTTCGGGTCGAAGGCAGTGGTGACGGGCGATATCACGCAGATCGACCTGCCGCAGGCCCGGATGTCAGGCCTCGTGGAGGCGCTGAAGATCGTCAGGGACGTAGACGGGATCGGCTTCACCTACTTCGACGACAGGGACGTGGTGCGGCACAAACTGGTCCAACAGATTGTCAAGGCGTACGAGGCGTATACGAACGGCTCGCGCTCGAATGGATGAGAAGCCGGGATCCGGGAGCCGGGATCGGGGATCCGGAGGGCGGCTGCGCGTCGAGGTGGTGACGCCAGCCGGCGTCCGCGCCCCGGACCTTGCGCGCTGGCTCACAGGGGTGGCACCGGCGCATGCCCGCGGCGCGGTGACCGTCGCGATTGCTCCCGACAACCGCGTCCGGCGGCTCAATCAGCGCTACCGCCGCACGAACCGGCCGACCGACGTCCTGGCATTTCCTTCTGGCGAGCCGGGAAACCTCGGCGACATCGTGATTGCGGCCGGTGTGGCCCGCCGGCAGGCGCGCGCGGCGGGGCACTCGCTGCGGGCGGAATTGCGCGTGCTCGCACTACACGGCCTGTTACATCTTCTTGGCTATGATCACGAGCGCGACGCGGGACAGATGGCGCGGCTGGAAGCCCGGCTGCGCGCCCGCGGCGGCTTGCGTGCAGGTGTGATCGAGAGGCATCGGTGACCCCGCTTGCCCTGTTTCTCCTCGCGTGCGCGACCGTGTTTCTCGGGTCGGTGCAGGCGGCGTTCAGCGCGCTCATGCGCCTGTCGCTGCGCTTGATGGCCGAGCGCGGCGGCCGCGACGACCGCCTTGGCCGGTACCTCGACGACCCGCTGCAACTCTTCATCCCGGCGCGCATCCTGATCGGCCTCTGCACCGTGCTCGCCGGCGTACTGATCGCGCGCCTGAGTACTGTGGATGACGCCTGGTCGGTGGCCACGTTCTTCGTTTCGCTGGTGGCGTTTGTGGTCGTCTGCGAGCACCTGCTGCCGATGCTGGTCGCGCGCCGCGACCCGGAGCGCGTGCTCGACGTGCTGCTGCCCGCGTTCGACCCGATTGCCCGCGTGCTGCGGCCGATCACGCGCGCGCTCATCCACCTCGCGGGCTTTCGCACCGAACGTGAGACCGCCGCGCCGGGCACGGATGCCGATGCGGTGCCGAGCACCGCCGCCGCGGCCGACAACTCGAACGATGAGGGCACGATTTCCGAGGAAGAAGGCCGCGAGCTGCTGCAGTCTATCGTCGATTTCACCGAAACGATCGTTCGGGAGGTGATGACGCCCCGGCCAGACATCGTCGCCATCCCGGCCGACGCCAGCCTGACGGAGCTGCGAACGCTGTTCCGTGAGGAGCAATACTCGCGCATTCCGGTCTACCGGAAGGACCTGGACAACATTCTCGGTATCGTGTTCGTGAAAGATCTCGTCGCGCTGCCGCCGGGGACCGAGCCGCCGCTGACGACGCTGATGCGGTCGGCATACATGGTGCCCGAAAGCAAGCGCGTGTCCGAGCTGTTGAAGGAGATGCAGCGCCGTCAGGCACAGTTGGCGATCGTGGTCGACGAGTACGGCGGCACCGCCGGGCTGGTCACGGTTGAGGACTTGCTGGAGGAGATCGTCGGCGAGATCCGCGACGAGTACGACGTGGAAGCCGAAACCGTCACCGACGAAGGCGACGGCGTGTTCGTCTTCAGCGGCAAGGTGAGCGTCGACGAGGTGCGCGAGCGGCTTGGCGTCGAAATCGAACGAGAGGGATTCGAAACGCTCGGTGGCTATCTCTTGTCGCACCTCGGTCGCATGCCCTATGTGGGCGAAACGTTCGAGGTTGACGATCTGGCGGTGGAGGTGCTGGAGGTGGAGCGGCGTCGGATCACGAAGGTGCGCGCGCGCCGCCGCGCCGGTGCGCCCGCAGAGACCGAATGAGTCACCCAGGCGTGCGAATCGGCCATGTCCACCTGAAGGTGGCGGACCTCGAGCGCGCGCTCCGGTTTTACGGCGAGGTACTGGGGTTCGAGGTCATGCAGCGGTGGGGCTCGGCAGCGGCGTTCATCTCCGCGGGCGGCTACCACCACCACATCGGGCTGAACACGTGGGAAAGTCTGGGCGGCCCGCCGCCACCTCCGGGCACGACCGGCCTCTATCACCTGGCGATTCTGTATCCGACGCGCGCCGAGCTGGCAGGCGCCCTGCGTCGCGTCCTGCAGGCTGGGATCGCGCTCGACGGAGCTGCCGATCACGGCGTCAGCGAGGCGTTGTACCTGCGGGATCCCGATGACAACGGCGTCGAGCTCTACTGGGATCGGCCGGCCGAACAATGGCCGCGAACCGAGGACGGACAGCTCGCGATGTACACGCGCCGGCTCGATCTCGAGGGCCTGCTGCGCGAGGCCGATGTGGCGATCCGACCCGTAGCCGCGGGCCCGGGTCCGCGCGATCTGTGAAATCCGGTGTCGTTTCGTTCATCGGTCGCCCCAACGCCGGCAAATCGACGCTGCTCAACCGTATCGTTGGCCACAAGCTCGCGATCGTGTCCGACAAGCCGCAAACCACGCGCACGCGGATCGTTGGGGTCAAGAACTATCCAAACGGCCAGATCGTCTTCGTTGACACCCCCGGCGTGCACAAGCCGACGCATCGGATGAACGTGCGGATGGTCGATCTGGCGCTTGAGGCGATGCGCGAGGTCGACCTGCTGACGCTTGTCGTCGACGTGTCGGTGAAGCCGGGGCCAGGCGATCGGCATCTGCTATCGCTGGTCAAGGACGTGACGGCGCCGGCGATCCTGGCCCTCAACAAGGTGGATCTGATTGCCAAGCCGAAGCTGTTGCCGATCATCGACCGGTACAGCCAGGAACACTCGTTCGTCGAGATCGTGCCGATCTCGGCCACCGACGGCACCAACGTCGACGTGCTGGAGCGGCTGTTCCTGGAGCACCTGCGGGAAGGGGAACCCCTGTATCCGCCCGACTATGTGACCGACCAGCCGGAGGCCTTCTTCGTCGCCGAGATCGTGCGCGAACAGGTGCTGCAGCTCACACATGCCGAGCTGCCGTTTTCTACGGCGGTCGTTGTCGATCACTTCGAGGAACCCACCGCGCAGAATGTTGTGCGCATCTACTGCACGATTCTCGTCGAGCGCGAGTCACAGAAGCCAATCGTCGTCGGCAAGGGCGGCGTAATGATCAAGCAGATTGGAACGGCTGCCCGGCTCGAGCTGGAGCGCTTCTTCGGCACGCGGGTCTATCTCGATCTCCGCGTCAAGGTCAAATCCGAATGGCGCGACGACGAGCGAGTACTCGACGAGATGGGACTCCACCGCCCGAGGCGGACCTAGAAGTCCGGCGGTCCGAACCTCTCTCGACGTGCGCTCCCTGCGTCAAAAGACTGTCAATGTGACAGTTGTGCATGCTACATTGACTTGTTTAGACGTGCTGGACGGACCTGCAACATGCCGGCGCAGCGAAGAATCGATCTCGCCCTCGACTCGGTCAGACGACTACTGCGCATTGGTGCGACCGCTAACCTGCTGAACCTGCTGCAGAAGCAGCATCCAGCCGACCTCGCCCAGATCTTCAGCGAGCTTCCTGAACGCGACCGCCAGGCAACCTTCAGCCTGCTCGCCGACCGCAACGGCCGGTTGGCGATGGAGGCGGTCTCCGAGCTTGGCCCCGAGGCGGGTGCTGTGTTGCTGGCGACGAAATCCGCCGAAGAGATAGCCCGACTCGCGCAGGAGATCCCCACAGACGATGCCGCCGCGTTGATCGACCACCTGCCCGAGGACCTGTCGGCCGCCGTCCTCGAGTTGATGCGGCCGAAGCAATCCGGCGAGGTGGAAAACCTCCTCGAGTACGACGAACGGACGGCGGGTCGCATCATGAATCCGCATGTCTTCGCGCTCAACGAGGACATGACGGTCGGCGAGGCGATCACCGCGCTGCAGACGAACCGCGACGTCGAGATGGTCTTCTATCTCTATGTCGTCGACGAGCGGCGCCATCTGGTCGGTGTGACCTCGCTGCGCCGGCTGCTGCTCGTTTCGCCGGAGACGCCGCTGAAGCGGATCATGACGAGCGATCTGATGAGCGCGCGCGTCGACATGGACCAGGAGGAAGTTGCGCGCCAGGTGGCCTCCTACAACCTGCTCGCCATTCCGGTGGTCGACGAGGAGAACAAGCTGGTTGGCGTCATCACGGTCGACGACGTCATCGACGTCATCAAGGAGGAGGCCACCGAGGACATCTACCGCCTTGCGGGTGTCGCCGGTGATGAGAGGGCGTTTACGCCGGCCGGCGAGTCGATTCGCAAGCGGTTGCCGTGGCTCGGTGTGAACCTCGTGACCGCCTTCCTCGCGGCATCGGTCGTCGCCCTGTTCGAGGGGACTATCGAACGGATTACCGCGCTCGCCGTCTTCATGCCGATTGTGGCCGGCATGGGCGGCAACGCCGCCACGCAGACGCTGACGGTCATCGTCCGCGGCATCGCCCTGGGCGAGCTGACGTGGAGCAACTCGCGCAAGGCGCTGGTCAAGGAAGCGCTGGTCGGCTTCGCCAACGGCGTAGTGCTCGGGCTCGTCGCGGCGGCCGTCGCGTGGACGACGCGCGGCAGCCCGGTGTTGGGGCTGGTGCTGTGCGCAGCGATGATCATCAACATGTTCGTGGCGGCGACCGCCGGCACGCTCGTGCCGCTCGGGCTGCGCGCCGCCAACATCGACCCGGCCCTCGCCTCGTCCGTCTTCATAACCACGCTGACCGACGTCTTCGGCTTCTTTTCCTTTCTGGGTCTGGCCACGGTGTTCATGCGGTATCTCGTGCCGGGGGGCTGACAGTAGAATAGACACGTTTGTGCCCCTCTACACCGCCGACGCGCTGATCCTACGCACGTACAAGCTCGGCGAGGCCGATCGCATCGTCGTGTTCCTGACGCGCGATCGGGGAAAGAAGCGCGGAGTTGCCAAGGGAGCACGGCGCGCGCGGTCTCGATTCCTGGGCGCGCTCGAGCCGCTGACCGAGGCCCGCGTCGCCTACTTCGAGAAGGAGCGCCGCGAGCTGGTGGGGCTCAATTTCGCCGAACCGATTCGCTCGCCCCTCGCGTTAGCGAGTCCGGCTGAAGCCGGACACGACGTACGTGAGGGACATGCGCTCGGCTACGTCGGCTACTTCGCGGAGCTGCTCGACGAATGGGCGCAGGAGGCCGACGCTGATGAGCGGCTGTATCGCCTCGGCGCCTCGATGCTGAGCGCGCTCGCGGCGGGCGCTCCGGTCGAGCCGCTGGCGCGCTACTTTGAGTACTGGCTCCTGCGGCTGCAGGGCGTCTACCCCGAAGCGCGCGGGACGTTGTCGGTCGATGCGGTGGCGTTTCTATCGGCCTCCCGCACCGTGGCACCCGAGAGAATCGGGGACGTGCCGGCCCGCGCCGCAGCGATCCGCGAGCTGGAGCAGCTGCACCGGGGATTGATTACGATGCACCTGGAGAAAACGTTGAAGTCCGACCGCGTCCTCCGCGACCTGCGACGCCGCGGCTAACCGGCACACACTCAGCTGCGTGACATTCCAGGACCTGATTCTCAAGCTTTCCGCCTTCTGGGCGTCGCACGGCTGCCTGCTGCAGCAGCCACTCGACCTCGAGGTCGGCGCCGGCACCTCCCACCCGGAGACGCTGTTTCGGGTGCTCGGACCGAAGCCGTGGAGCGTCGGCTACGTGCAGCCGTCGCGGCGCCCTGATGACGGCCGCTTCGGCCAGAACCCGAACCGGTTGTTCAAGCACCATCAATACCAGGTGATCCTGAAGCCCTCGCCCGACGAGGTTCAGCGGATCTATCTCGAAAGCCTCGAGACGTGCGGTATCAATCCGCGGCAGCACGATATCCGATTCGAGGATGACAACTGGGAGTCGCCGACGCTCGGCGCGTGGGGCATTGGATGGCAGGTGCTGCTCGACGGCCTCGAGATTACGCAGTTCACCTATTTCCAGCAGGTCGGCGGCATCGATCTCTTGCCGATTTCGTGCGAGATCACGTACGGTCTCGAGCGCATCGCCATGTTCCTGCAGCGAGTCGACAACGTCTTCGATCTCGAGTGGGGCGGCGGCGTGAAATACGCCGAGGTGCGGCTGCAGGAGGAGATCGACCAATCGAAGTACGCGTTCGGCCAGGTCGACATGCCGGCCGATGCGTTTGCCGCGCTGCACCGCGAGCTCTTCGACCGCTATTACGCGTTTGCGGAGCAGTTGCTCGTTTCGGGGCTGATCTGGCCGGCGCTCGAGCACACGCTCAAGTGCTCGCACCTGTTCAACGTGCTCGACTCGAGCGGCAGCATCGGCGTCACCGAGCGCACGGCGTACATCCTCCGGGTTCGCCAGCTTGCCGTGCGCATTGCCAAGGCGTACGTGGGCGAGGGTGAGGGTGGGAAGGCGGTCGAGAGCGCCTAGATGGACCGCGAGCTCCTCATCGAGATCGGGTGCGAGGAACTTCCGGCCAGCTGGTTGCCGGCAGTGACCGCGCAGCTCGCACGGCAGCTCGATCTCCGTCTCAAGGAGTTCCGTCTGACGCCCGACGGAGCCGCCGAGAGCTACAGCACGCCGCGCCGTCTCACTGCCCGCGTGGCGAAGCTGGCCGAGCGGCAGACGGACCATGAAGAGCTCGTCACCGGGCCGCCGGTCTCGGCGGCGTCCGCGGCGGATGGCGCGCCGACGCCCGCGGCGCTTGGATTTGCCAAGAAATACGGCGTCGAGGTCGCCGCGCTCGAGAAGCAAGACACGCCGAAGGGAACGTATCTGGCGTACCGCGTGCGGCAGCGCGGGAAGGCGACGGTGGACGTGCTCGCCGACGTCATGACGGTGCTTCTGCGCGACCTGACGTGTCCCAAGCCGATGCGGTGGGACGCGTTTCTCGACGACGGCAAGGGCGACCTGCTGTTCGCGCGCCCGATCCGGTGGCTCGTCCTCATGTACGGCGGCCGCGTCGTCCCGTTCGTCATCCGTCGTACGGAGCTCGCCGAGGGGCCGAACGTCCAGGAGATCCGATCAGGCTCGCAGACCTACGGGCACCGGTTTCAGACGACGAGCGGGCGGGCTGGGCGCGCCATCAAGATCAAGACGTTCGACGACTACCAGGCGCGCCTGCTCGAGAATTTCGTCATCCTCGAGCGCGCCGAACGCGAGTCCCGCATCCGCCGGGAGCTCGAAACCCACGCGCGCCGTTTGGGCGGCCGCGTCTCCGGTCTGGTCGCCGCCCATTCGTCGCTCCTGCAGGAGGTGCCCGACCTCGTGGAATATCCGGCGGTCATCGCGGGACATTTCTCGGTCGAGTATCTCAAGCTGCCCGAAGAGGTGCTGACGACAACGATGATCCATCACCAGCACTTCTTTCCTGTGGTGGACGAGGAGGGGAAGCTCAAGTCGGCGTTCCTCTCGGTGGTCAATCTCCAACCCGAGCGGCCCGAGATCATCGCGCGCAACGCCGAGCGCGTACTCGCCGCCCGCTTGCGCGATGCCCAATTCTTCTGGGAGGAGGACCGCAAGGCGACGCTCGAGTCGAGTCTTGGACGACTGTCGACCATCCTGTTCCACAAGAAGCTTGGCAGCTATCGAGAAAAGGTCGATCGCGTCGCGACGCTCGCGCGCTGGATTGCGAAGGACGCGTTCGGCCAGTCCGATGAGGTCGCCGACCAGGCGGCCCGCGCCGGTCGCCTGTCGAAGGCCGATCTCGCGACCGAGATGGTGCGCGAGCTGACCGAGCTCCAGGGGACGATGGGCGGCATCTACGCACGCGAAGAAGGCCTGCCGCCGCAGATCTGGAAGGCGATCTACTTCCAGTACCTGCCGATCGGCGTCGAGGTCGAAGCGCCGCCGACGCGCCAGCAGCTCGGTCCTGCGGCGATCACGTGGGCGGCCGTCGCTCTCGCTGACAAGCTGGACTCGATCGTCGGCATGTTCAGCGCGGGCGAGCGCCCGACCGGATCGCGCGATCCGCTCGGGCTCAGACGCCAGGCGCAAGGGGCGGTGAAGATTCTCGTCGATCTGCCGGAGCTCACCGGGCTGCAGGCCCGCCTGCGTCTCGGAACGCTCCTGGCGCACGCGGAGAAGCCCTTCGGCGCGGGCGATCGCGGGCCCCTGTTCTCGTTCATGGCCGATCGGTTGACGTATCTTCTGGAACAGCGGGGCTACGACGTCCGCACCGTGCGGGCGGTACTCCACGGCGGCGTCGAGGACGTGAGTCCGCTGGAAGCACGGTTGAAGCTCGAGGCGCTGGCGCACATGAGCGGGTCCGACGCGCTGTTGGGCGTGGCCACGCTATTCAAGCGCGTGAAGAACATCACCAAGGGGATAACGGCCGCAGGGGACTGGCCTGCCATCCGCGATCGGCTGACGGAGCCGGCTGAACAGGCGCTCTGGTCGCAGCTCGACAGCCGCGCGCCCAAGATCCGCGACGCCGAGGCCCGCGGCGATTACCGCGAAGCGTTCACCGCGATCGCCGGGCTCGAGCCGGCCGTGGCGAAGTTCTTTGACGATGTACTCGTCATGACAAACGATCAGGCGCTGCGCCGGGCGCGACTGGGTCTCGTGGCGGCGCTCAGGGACTTGATTCTCGGCATTGCAGACCTATCGGAAATGGTCACCGAGGCGTAGAGGACGAATGGCAAAGAAGACAGCGAGCAAGCGACCGCGACAGTACGTGTACTTCTTCGGTAACGGCAAGGCCGACGGCAACCGCCATATGCGCGAGACGCTCGGCGGCAAGGGCGCCGGGCTGGCGGAGATGACGAACGCCGGCCTACCGGTGCCGCCTGGGTTCACCATTTCCACCGACGTCTGCTCGATCTATTACAAAGAGAAAGCCAAGATTCCCGCGGCGATCGAACGCGAGATCGCGGACAACCTGCGCAAGCTCGAAAAGGCCGCCGGCGCGACGCTCGGCTCGACGACCAATCCGCTGCTCGTCTCCGTACGGTCGGGCTCGAAATTCTCGATGCCCGGCATGATGGACACGATCCTGAATCTCGGCCTGAACGACGCATCGGTCGAAGGGTTGCTAGCGCGAACGGCGAACGGCCGCTTCGCCCACGACAGCTACCGCCGCTTCATCCAGATGTTCGGGAGCGTCGTGCTCGAGATTCCCAAGAGCGTGTTCGAGCACGAGTTCGAGGCGATCAAGCACGGCCGGGGCGCGAAGCAAGACACCGATCTCGACGAGGGGGCGCTGCGTGCGGTGGTCGAGCAGTACAAGGAGGTCGTCCGTTCGCGCACGGGCCGTCCGTTCCCGCAGGATCCTCACAAGCAGCTGGCGATGGCGCGCGACGCCGTCTTCCGCTCCTGGATGAACCCACGGGCACAGGAATACCGTCGCATCTACGACATCCCCGACCATATCGGTACGGCCGTGAACGTGCAGATGATGGTGTTCGGCAACATGGGCGACCGGTCGGCCACCGGCGTCGGCTTTACCCGCAATCCGGCGACTGGGGCCAAGGAATTCTACGGCGAGTTCCTCATCAACGCGCAAGGTGAGGACGTCGTCGCCGGCATCCGCACGCCGCAGCCGATCCGGGAGCTCGAAAAGGTGATGCCGAAGGCGTACGGCCAGCTGCGCCAGATCACCACCCGCCTCGAGAAGCACTACCGAGACGTGCAGGACTTCGAGTTCACCATTCAGGACGAGCGCCTGTTCATGCTGCAGACGCGGAACGGCAAGCGCACCGGGTACGCGGCAGTCATGATCGCCACGGACCTGGTCGCCGAGAAGTTGATTACGCCGAAGGACGCTATCCTGCAGATCGATCCCGAATCGCTGTCGCAGCTGCTGGCGCCCGGCTTCGACGAGAAGGAGTGGACCTCCATCCCGGTCGCCACCAAGGGGTTGCCGGCATCACCGGGTGCTGCGAGCGGGCACGTGGTCTTCAGCGCCGAGGACGCGGTGAAGTGGGCGGATGAGGGAAAGCCGGTCATCCTGGTGCGCCGTGAAACGGTGCCTGATGACATCCACGGCATGTACGTGTCACAGGGCATCCTCACGGCCACTGGCGGGATGACATCGCACGCGGCCGTGGTCGGGCGCCAGATGGGGAAGCCGTCGGTGGTCGGCGCCGGCGAGCTCCAGATCGACGAGGACGCCAAGCGTTTTTCGGTCAACGGCCGGGACGTACGGGAGGGCGACTTCATCTCGTTCGACGGTTTGACGGGCGAGGTCAAGCTGGCCAGGGTGGCATCGCGCCCGAGCGAAATCCTGCAGGTCGTGAACGGCCAGCTCGAAGCCCGGCGGTCCGACATCTACCGGCGGTTCAATCAGATCCTGACCTGGGCCGACAAGTACCGCCGCCTGGGTGTTCGTGCGAACGCGGATCAACCCGATCAGGCACAGATGGCCCACGCCTTCGGCGCCAGCGGCATCGGGTTGTGCCGAACCGAGCACATGTTCTTCGGCGAGGGGCGCATCGAGATCGTCCAGCGGATGATCCTCGCCGAGCGCGAAGCGGACCGGCGGGCCGCGCTCAATGAGCTGCTGCCGCTCCAGCGGGGCGACTTCTACGGGGTGTTCAAGGCGATGCAGGGGCAGCCGGTCACCATCCGACTCATCGATCCGCCTCTGCACGAATTTCTGCCCAAGCGCGAGGAGCTGATGGTGGACATCGCGCGGCTCGAGGTGCGGGGGCAGACCGGGCGCAAGCTCGACCAGAAGCGCGCGCTGTTGCGGCGGGTGGAGCAGCTCCACGAATTCAATCCGATGCTCGGCCACCGTGGCGTGCGTCTCGCGATCACTTACCCGGAGATCACCGAGATGCAGACGCGCGCCATCATCGAGGCAGCCTGCCAGGTCGCGAAAGAGAAGATCAAGGTGATCCCCGAGATCATGATCCCGCTCGTTGGGCACGTCCGGGAATTGCGCGACCAGAAGGCGATCATCGATCGGGTGGCCGGCGACGTGATGAAGGAGCAAGGCGTCAAGATCAAGTACCTGGTGGGCACCATGATCGAGGTGCCTCGCGGGGCGACGACCGCGGATCAGATCGCCGCCGACGCGGAGTTCTTCTCCTTCGGCACGAATGACCTCACACAGCTCTCGTTCGGCTTTTCCCGAGACGACATCGGCAAGTTCCTGCGGATCTACCAGGAAAAGAAGATTCTGGACAAGGATCCGTTTGCGACCTTCGATGTGGAGGGCACTGGGCCGCTCGTGCAGATGGCGGTGGAGAAGGGCCGGAAGACGCGTCCGGACCTCAAGCTCGGCGTTTGCGGCGAGCACGGTGGCGACGCCGCCTCCATTCATTTCTTCGAACACGTGGGGCTCGACTACGTGAGCTGTGGGCCTTATCGGGTGCCGGTCGCGCGCCTGGCGGCGGCGCAGGCAGCACTGGCGGTGAAAGCAGGCGACTAATCGCTCGTGCACCGTGCACGGTGCACGTTGCACTGATGATCAGCATCGACGTCCACCCGCACGGCAAGACGACCACGGCGCCGCGGGCTGAACCCGCCTGGCTCGAGCCGGACTCCGACGTCTTTCGCTTCCATCCGCTGTCGGTGGAGGACGCGCCGAGCGCTCTCCATCACCCGAAGATCTGACCGTGGGGCGCATTCACATCCTCCCGCCCGATCTCGCCAACCAGATTGCTGCAGGTGAAGTGGTCGAGCGGCCGGCATCGGTGGTCAAGGAGCTGGTCGAAAACGCGATCGACGCAAGCGCGCAGCGCATCGCGGTCGCCATCGAGCTCGGCGGGAAGAAGCTGGTTCGCGTCGAGGACGACGGTGAGGGGATGGCGGTGGAGGACGTGCGGCTTGCCGTGGAGCGTCACGCCACGAGCAAGATCCGGCGCGCGGACGATCTCGACGGGATTGCGACGCTCGGGTTCCGGGGCGAGGCGTTGCCGAGCATCGCGTCGGTGTCGCACTTCCTGCTTCGCAGCCGGCCGCGCGGCCGCGAATCGGGCAGCGCCATCCGCGTGAACGGCGGCGCGGTGTCGGCAGCGACGGAGGTCGGCATGCCCGAAGGGACGTCCGTGGAAGTGGCGGATCTCTTCTATAACCTGCCCGCGCGCCGAAAGTTCCTGAAGTCGGACGGCGCCGAGTCGGCGCAGGTCTCGCGGGTAATGACGCAGATCGCGCTCTGCTATCCGGAGATCGGGTTCACGCTGAGGAGCGCTGGACGCCCGCTGCTGGACTGTCCGCCGGTCGCCGGGTTGCGCGATCGGCTCTACCAGCTGTACGGCGAGCGGCCCGATCTCATCGAAGTGCGCCGCGAGACCGGTGACGTGCAGATCGTCGGCTACATCGCGGCGCTCGCCGAGCAGGGACCCACCCGCGGCCCGCAGCACGTGTTCGTGAACCGTCGAATCGTACGCGACCGCACGATCGCGCACGCGATCATCGATGCCTACAGCGTGGCCTCGATCAAGGAACGCAGTCCAGAGGTGCATCTGTTCATCTCGATGCCGTACACGGCGGTCGACGTCAACGTGCACCCGACGAAAGCCGAGGTCCGGTTCCGCGACCAGTCACACGTCCACGAAGTGATTCGCCGCACGCTCGGCGACGCGCTTGGCCGCGGACCCGCACCGGAGCTGCAATTGCAGGGCCCCGCGCCCGCCGAGCCGCTCGCAACCACGCTCCCGCTCCCCACCGGCTACGCGCCGACCTATCCCAGCCGATGGGCAGGTGGGTCGGGCCAGCCGAGCGGGGCGGTTGCGGCGCCTACATCGGTCGTGGCGTCCGGCTTCAGCCCGACCGATGTGACCGGTCCGACTATCCGTCCGATGATTGCGTTGGGCCAGTTCAGGGACACCTTCATCATTGCCGTCGACGAGGAGGGGATTGCGATCATCGATCAGCACGTTGCGCACGAGCGGGTGCTGTTCGAACGGATGGTGCAGCGGCTGGCGAACGGACGTCTCGAGAGCCAGCGCCTGCTCGAACCGATGCTCGTCGAAATGCCGGCCGCCGCCCGGCAAGGACTGGCCGCGCACGCGGCGGAACTGGAGCGCCTCGGTTTCGAGCTGGAGGAGTTCGGCGGCGGGTCCGTGCGCATCGCGGCGTTGCCAGCGCTGCTCCGGCGCGAGGACTGTGACGCGGCCATTCGCGCGCTCGCCGAAGACCTCGAGGGCCTCGATCGCGGCGCACGGGTGGACGAGGCGCTTCGCCGAATCGCGGCGACGACGGCCTGCCATGCGGCGGTGAAGGCGAACTATCCGCTGACCGCTGAAAAGATGGCCCATATCCTGGAGGAGCTGCGGGCCACGGCGTATTCGACGATCTGCCCGCACGGGCGGCCCGTCATGCTCCGGCTCACGCGGCGGGAGGTCGAGAAGAACTTCCAGCGAATCTAGTCGTTCACCCTTCTCGGTTCAGGGCTTCTATTCGTGTTGGACGACAGATTCCATCACACGAAATTTGTTTGACACGCCGCTGAGCCGTTGCTAGATTAAAGCCGCGCTCGCAACCGCCTGACAACCAAGCGTTTAGCTCATCCGTGCGCGGTGGCCGTGTGCGGAGAGATGGCTGCCGAGCCTGGTACCTGCGGGTCCTCTGGTCCGCGACTCCCAGCCTCCCGGTAGCGGATCGGAGCATCGCCGTGTCCGTACGCCGACTCGTCCTCTACGCCGGCCTCACCGTCTCGCTCGCGTCGCTCGCCTTTAGCCTCGGCGGCTGGACGGCGCAGCGCGCGATGGCCGCCCAGATTGCGGCCACCGACGAGCGTCTCGAGGCGCTGCAGGACCACCTGGCGCGGAACATCCTGCGAACGCGCGGGGCCACCCTCCTCCCGTCGGCAACGGCCGGCGAACAGACCGGCGACGCCGTGGCGGCCGCCGGCTCGCCGCAGAGCGCGCTCATCGACGAGATCAAGCGGCAGCTGCAGGCGGAAATGGGGCTGTTGCCAGTACGGCTGCTCCGCGAGCGCCGCCAGAGCTTCGTGGAACTGAACGCCACGGACAACTTCGGGAAAACGAGCTACGGCACAGCCGGGTATCTCGGCCACGGGTATTTCATTACCGTCAAGCACGGCGTGATGGCGCTCGACGCAACGGGCGGCCGGGAGCGCCGCCGTATCGTGTCGGTCACGATCCGTTATCGCGATCGCGACCTGCCGGTGGAGGTGGTCGACAGCGGCGACGCGACTGCCGAGGTCCATCCGGGCGACTGGGCGGTCATTCGCGCCGCCGAGCCGATCAACCTGCCGCCGTTGCGCGTCGATGCCGTCTTCCCGTTCGACTTCGCGGAGCCGATCTTCCGCCTCGGCAACGATTACTCGAAGGGCATCATCCTCGGAACCGGCTACGTCGGTCAGCGGATGCCGAACGGCCTCGTGACGTGTCTCACCGACGGCCACCCGGGAGTGTCCGGTGGCGGCGTGCTCAACCAACAAGGCGATCTCGTCGGCATTCCGGTCGGCCGGATGCAGGGCGACTACCGGTTCTCGTTCATCCTGCCGGTGCGGAGTGAGATGTTTCGGAAGGTTCCCGGGTTCAACAGGACGATGGAGACCGACTGACGATCATCCGAACGCCTGAAGGCCTCCGGTTACCGTTTCGCGCGCTCTTCTTTGATCTTGTGCCACGCTTCGAGTCGCCGTTTGATTTCCTTCTCGAATCCCCTATCCGTCGGGCGGTAATACTGTCGTCCCTCGAGTGATTCCGGCAGGCATGACATGTCGGCGACCGCGTCCGGCTCCTCGTGCGCGTACCGGTAGCTCTTTCCGTATCCCAGATCCTTCATGAGGCCGGTTGGCGCGTTCCGCAGGTGGAGCGGCACGGGATCGGCCGCCTGTGTGTGGGCGTCGGTCGCCGCATACTCGTACGCGCGATAGACGGCGTTGCTCTTCGGTGCGGTGGCGAGATAGATGGCCGCCTGCGCGAGCGCCGTATTCCCTTCGGGCATGCCGATGAAGTGCACCGCGTCCTTGGCCGCAACGGCGACGGTGAGCGCCTGCGGATCGGCGTTGCCAATATCCTCGGAGGCGAAGCGGATGAGCCGGCGGGCAATGTAGAGCGGATCCTCACCGGCCTCGAGCATCCGTGCAATCCAGTACACGGACGCATCCGGATCGCTGTTGCGCATCGATTTGTGGAGCGCGGAAATCAGGTTGTAGTGTTCCTCGCCCGACTTGTCGTAGAGCAGCGCGCGCCGCTGAATCGCCTGCTCGAGCTGGGGGAGATCGACTGTCGGTGTGCCGGTTGAGGGGTCGATCGGCGCCGCCGCTGCGGAGAACTCGAGCAGGTTGATCGCCGCGCGTGCGTCGCCGTTGGCAAACCGCGCCATGGCCACGAGAGCCGGATCGCTGACGGTCAGGCTCGCGGCGCCAAGGCCGCGCTCCCGATCGGTCAGCGCCCGGCGAAGAATCGTCTCGATGCCGTCGGCAGTCAGCGGCCGGAGCACGAACACCTTCGACCGCGACAGGAGCGCCGCGTTCACCTCGAATGACGGATTCTCCGTAGTCGCGCCGATCAGGACGATGTCGCCCGCTTCGACGCGGGGGAGGAAAGCGTCCTGTTGTGCCTTGTTGAAGCGATGTATCTCGTCGACGAAGAGAATCGTACGGCGGCCGCTGGCGCGGCGCTCCCGCTCGGCAGCGGCCATGACGTCGCGGATCTCCTTGATGCCGGACAGTACGGCGCTGAACTGGACGAACCGCGCCCGCGTCATCTCCGCGACGATCCGTGCGAGCGTCGTCTTGCCGGTTCCGGGGGGCCCCCAGAAGATCACCGACTGCAGCAGGTCGCGTTCGATCGCCTCGCGCAGCGGCGTGCCGGGCGCCAGGATGTGCTCCTGCCCGACGACCTCGTCGAGCGTCCGCGGCCGCATCCGTTCGGCCAGCGGCGTGCCCTTGAGGGCAGGGGTACCTGAAGGTCCGCCTCGACGGTCGCGGGGTGGGTCCGCGGATGGTGACGGGTGGTCGTCGAAGAGAGAGTCGCTCATACACGTTGGCGGCGCGCGGCGTACACCAGGATCGCGGCCGCCACGGCGACGTTCAGCGATTCGACCGGCGCTACCATCGGAATCGTCACGCGTTCGTCGGCCGCCGCGAGGATCGTCTCGCTGAGGCCAGGTCCCTCACCGCCCATGAGCAGTCCGACGCGACTGCGCCAGTCGACATCGTCGGGATCGCGGCCGCCGCGCGTGGCCGCGGCGATCACCCGGATCCCATGGGCGCGCATGATCCGCATCGCGTCGTCTGCGGTCAGTCCGGCCGTCACCGGCAGCCGCAGGATGCTTCCCATGCTGCCGCGCACGGCTTTCCAGGAAAAGGGATTCGCCGACGCGCCGCACACGAGCACACCCGTGGCGCCGCCGGCTTCGGCGGCGCGCAGCAACGAGCCGAGATTGCCCGGATCCTGGACGTCGAGGGCGGCGAGCACGAACGCGTCCGGTCGGGCGCAGACCTGGTTCGCGTCGGCGGGCCGCCGCCGGGCAATCGCCACGATCCCGGACGGCGCCCGTACGGGGCTCATTGCCGCCAGTGTCTGCGCGCTGGCGCTGACCACGCGCGTCCCCTCGGCATGCAGACGCTCTGCGACCTCGGCATCCTCACCGGCGCTGCGCGCCCGCGATGTCGCAATCGCCGCAATCTCGATTTCGGCGCCTGCCGCGCGCGCCTCGCGCACGAGGTGCACGCCGTCGAGCAGCAACCGCGCGCCGGTCGGATCGGGCGTGCGCGCGAGCGCGCGGAAGGTCTGCACGATCGGATTCTGGCGACTCGAGATCGTCTTCATCTCGCTGGTAGTCGGTCGTCGGTACTCGGTAGTTGGTAGCGACGACCAGCTCCCGGCTAGCGACTACCAGCTATGTTAAAGTCAATTCCCGCATGAAGGAACGCATTCTCAAGCGTTTCAGCGACGAGATTGTGGCACTCGAACGGGAGCTGAAGTTCGATCTGCCGCAGGAGATCAAGCGGGCGCGCGAGCTCGGCGATCTTCGCGAGAACGCGGAATACAAGGCGGCGAAGGAGCGGCAGGAGATCGTCACCGCCCGGATTGGGATGCTGCGCAAGCGGGTCCGCGAGATCCAGCTCATGAATCTCGATCGGATCCCGCACGGTCGCGCGGGGTTCGGGTCGACGGTGCAGCTGCGCGCCGCCAGCGGCGAGACGATCGTCTACCAGCTGGTGATGCCGGAAGAGGCGGACGCGGAGAAGGGAATGATCTCCACCTCGTCACCGATCGGCCGCGCCATTCTGAACAAGGAAGAGGGCGACGAGATCAAGGTCGTCACGCCCGCCGGCACCCGCGAGTTCGAACTCGTCAAGCTCACCACCATTCACGACTAGTGATGGACGGTCCGAACCGAAGCGGGTGGTGCTAGTGCCACCGTATTCTCCCGGCCGTCGTACCGCCCTCGTGCTTTGCGGGACGGGGGCGCACGGGGCGTACCATGCCGGCGTGCTGCGTGCGTTGGAGGAGGCGGCCGTCAAGATCGACGTCGTCGCCGGCCACGGCGTCGGCGCGGCATCGGCGGCGCTCGCCGCTATCGGCGGCTCCGCGCGCCTCTGGGAGCCAGACGGGTTGTGGCGCGGTGCCGCGGCCCCGGCGTTCTACCGGTGGAAGCGGCCACTCCGCGCGGGCGCATGGATCGTGATCGCGCTGGTGGCGGTCGTCGTCTTCGTGGCGGCTCGCGACGCCTTCGGTCTCGCCGTTGGCGGCTGGTGGCTGTCGCTCCTGCCCGTTGCGAGTCTGCTTGCCCTGCTGATCGCGCTCGCGCGTGAGGGACGGACGGGCGCCCGCGGCAGCCAGGGGAAGCGCCGCACACGAGGACGTCCGTGGTGGCGGCTGCTCGGTGCGCCGCTCGACGCAGACGGGATCCGGCAGGCGTTCACAGACACGCTGACCCACCTCATTCGTGGGGCATCACCCACGTCGCGGTCGACGCCGTCGGAGCTCGGACGAGGCTACGCCGAAGTCCTGGCGGACAATCTCGGGCAACCCGGCTTTCGTGAGGTGATGCTGGTCGTCACCGACCTGGACGCGAGGATCGACCTCGTTGCCGCGCTGCTGCGCAAGCCGTATCATCGCCAGTTCGCGGCACCTCGGCCTGGACGCGAGCGAAGCGCCGAGATCGTCGACCTGGCGGGGCCCGGCCGCGATCACCTCGTCGACGTGATCGCCGGCGCGCTCACGCCACCGACGATCTGCGATCCCCAGCCGATGACCTTTGGCGTCGAGAGCTACTGGCGGGGCGAGACCCATCGGTTGTGCGATCGCCCGGGCGCATCGGTGCACCTCATCGAAGAACTCGCCGCGACCGGCGTGAAACAGGCGATCCTCGTCAGCGGCGTCGCGCCTGCCCTCAAACCGCATCGGCTGTCGAGCCCGCGACTGGAGCTCCAACACCGACTGGCGGAGTTTCTAGCCGCCGCAGAGGCAGCCGCGCTGCGCGACGCGATCGAGATGGCGCAGCTGCGATTCGATTCCGTGTACGTGATTGCGCCGAGTCACAATCCCGTCGGTGTCTTCGATGTTGCCGGTGCCTATGACGAGGCGTCGGATCGCACGCAGACGCTCGTCGAGCTCTTGGCGCGGGCGTATGAGGACGCGTATCACCAGTTCATCGAGCCGGTCGTCGGTGCCAGCGGCGAGCGGCTTGTGCAGAGTTGAAGCCATGCAGCGCGATACCCTGATCGTTCACGCCGGCTACCGGAGGCGCGGCGAGCCGGGACCGTTCCTGGCCGGCCCGCAGTTCTCCTCGACCTACATGACACCGGGCGATCCGGCGGACCACGCGCTGACGTATGGGCGCTTCCACAATCCCACCTGGACGGCCTGGGAGGAGGCGCTCGGCGTGTTGGAGGGCGGCGAGGTGGTGGCGTTCGCTTCGGGAATGGCCGCGGTCGCCGCCGTCTTCGGCGTGACCCTCACACGTGGCGACGTTCTAGTGCTGCCGTCGGATTGCTACTACAACGTCCGTCGGCTGGCCTCCGCCTGGCTGGAGGCGATTGGTGTCGAGGTGCGCCTCGTGCCGACGAAGGGCCACCATGCCGCCGCGCTCGACGGCGCCCGGCTCCTCTGGCTCGAAACGCCGTCGAATCCGTTGCTCGATGTCTGCGACATCGCTGCTCTAGCGGAGCAGGCGACCGTGCGCGGCGTGCTCGTCGCGGTCGACAACTCGACGGCGACCGCGTACCTGCAACAGCCGCTCGATCTCGGCGCGACGCTGGTCATGGCTTCCGATACGAAGGCGCTGACCGGCCATAGCGACCTGCTCCTGGGACACGTGGCCACGCGCGACCCCGTGCTCGCCGCCGCGCTGCGCACGTGGCGGACGCAGCACGGTGCCATCCCGGGTCCAATGGAGGTATGGCTCGCCCACCGGTCGCTGCCGACGCTGCCGCTCCGGCTCAGCCGGCAGTGCGGGACCGCTGAGCGGCTGGCGGCGGCGCTGATCTCCCGTGAAGACGTGATGGCCGTGCACTATCCCGGCCTCCCGACACATCCGGGCCATGGGATTGCGCAGCAGCAGATGCGCGCGTTCGGGTCGCTCGTCAGTTTCGATCTCGGCACACGCGCGCGCGCCGAGACGTTTCTGGGCGCCTTGACGATCGTGCGCGAAGCGACGAGCTTCGGCGGTGTGCACTCGATCGCCGAGCGCCGCGCCCGGTGGGGCGGCGACGCCGTCAGCGAGGGGTTCATTCGGTTCAGCGTCGGGTGCGAGGCGGCCGACGATATCCTCGCCGACGTGGAGCAGGGGCTCAACCGGATCCCGGATCTCGGATCCCGAATCCCGGGAGTATGATCCCAACGGGGGGGACAGGATGAAGCCCATCAGACCTCTCGTTGCCAATCAGGACGTCGTCGCTGTCGACCAGGTCACGTCGGTCGCCCAGGCGGCGCGGCTCATGAGCGACCGTCACGTAGGGGCCGTCCCCGTTCTCGATGGCGAGCGCGTGGTCGGCATCTTCACGGAGCGCGACGTGCTCGGTCGCGTGGTGGCGGCCGGCGTCGATCCGGTGCGCACGCCGGTGAGCGCCGTCATGAGCACCGACCTCGTGGTCGCCGATATTGCCGATCATCACGAAGCCTGTCTCCGCCGGATGCAGCAGGCGCACGTGCGCCATCTGCTCGTGCTCCAGGACGGCCGGCTCGCCGGGATTCTCTCGATGCGCGACCTGCTCGCCCTGGAGATCGACGAACGCGACGAGGCGATTCATCTGTTGAACGCCTACGTCCACTATATTCCGGCGGATCTGAGTCCGGTGCGGGAGCGCTGAGCGCCGCTGCGCGACGGAGGAGTAACGCGATGCCTCGATACGTGTGCGTACTCGGAATAGCTGCGGTGACCGCGGCTGGTTGCGGACGCGTGGATGTGGCGCAAGAGCGGGCCGCGCTCCTCGAAACCGACCGGCAGTGGTCGCAGGCCGCCAACGATCTCGATCTGTTCATGTCGTACTACGCAGCTGACGCGACGTCCTATCCGCCAGGCACTCCGGAGCTGACCGGCACCGACGCGATTCGAAAGATGTTCAGTCAAGTCTTCTCGGCGCCCGGCTTTGCGCTGTCGTGGACGCCGTCCAAGGCGGAGGTGGGCGCTCGCGCGGATATCGGGTGGACCGCAGGCACCTACGACATGGTGATGGGCGGGGTGAAAGACAGCGGGAAGTACGTCACCCTCTGGGAGAAACAGCCGGAGGGCACCTGGAAGGTGACCGCCGACATCTTCAACTCGAACCTGCCGCCGGGTGGTCCGCAGCCCGAGCATGCGATGGTGGCGCCGTCGGCGATCACGTGGGCGCCGGGTCCGCCGAGCCTCCCGCCCGGCTTCGAGCTGGCGGTCGTGTCAGGCGATCCCGCACAGGCGCAGCCGTTCGTCATCCGGGGACGAGTGCCCGCGGGCTACCGGGTGCCGCTGCACTGGCACCCGACGACCGAGAACATCACGGTGCTGACTGGGACCGTCGCGCTCGGGATGGGAGGCGATGCCAACATGCAGGACGTTGCTGCGGGCGGATTCATCGTGGTGCCTGCGGAGATGCATCACGTATTCGTTGCCAAAACGGCCTCGACGATCCAGGTGCACGGCATGGGGCCGTTCGCCGTGAACTACGTCAATCCGGCCGACGACCCAAGCAAAAAGTAGTCAGCAGTCCAGACAGCGCACCTCGGTAAAGATCGCCTCGTGCGTGTCCGGGTGCTCCCGGGCGTAGTTGATCAGGCACCGCACGGCCTTTCCGATGTCGGGAAGGCCGTGCGCGGCCGCCATCTGTTCCAGGAATGCCACTTTGTCGGATTCGAGCTCGATCGAGCAGACGCGCGCGTCTTTCATCGATTCCGTCCTTCTTACCGCCTGCCGCCTATTGCCTGCTGCCTACAAGTGATTTGCGGTCGGCCGGCTGATGCTCGTGCAGGAACTCGAGCGCCATCGTCAGGATCCGTTCGGTCAGCCCGTCCGCCTGGATGTTGCCGAATTTGTCGCGGAAGGCGCCGAGCGGGACAACCGCTTTGGCCATGGCGCGGTGGCCGCCGGCGCTGCCGATATCGGCGAAGTACTTGCGCACGAACTCACCGGCATTGCGGGAGTAGCCGAGATTCCGCACCGAGATGATGAGCGAATCGTGGACGATGCCGGCGACGATCGTCCATTTGACGTTCTCGAGCTGGAGATAGAAGTCCGCCACGTACGGGATGAAGTCTTCGCGTGGCGACGTGCCGAGGAAGGCGCAGAACACCTGTTCGACCATCCGGCCGTGCTGCTTGGCCTTCAGCACGTACTCCAGGCGCTCCGTCGTGATCTCCGCACCTTCCATCTTCCGGATGAGGGCGGCGTCGGCCAGCGGGTACAAGTACGAGAACGCCTCGATGTCGACGCGGTTCGCCTGCCGGTTGAAGAACAGCGTATCCGACTTGATGGCGTAGAGCATCGCCGTGGCCGTCCGCTCGGAAATGTTGGCGTCGACTGCCCGGAGGTGCTCGGTGAGAATCGTGGACGTCGAACCGTAGTCGGGCCGGATGTCCTTGAACACGGCAGTGTAGCCGGGCTGCTCGGGATGGTGATCGATCACAAGATCCACGCGGTCGATCACGCCGCCGAAATAGTGCGGCTGCACGTCGACCATCGCCACGCGGTCGTACTCGGCCACCTGCGCCGGTGTAATCGTTTCGACGTGCAGGTCGAGCAGGTTGACCATGCGCACGTTCTCGGGCCGCGTGACCCCCTCGAGTGCCGCGATGATCGCCGTCTGCCGCGTGCGCCGGAGCACGTTGCGCAGGGCGAGGCCGCTCGCGAGCGCGTCGGGGTCTGGCTCGTTGTGCAGCAGAATCAGCACTCGCTCGGCGTCGCTGAAGAAGCGCTGGTACTGCTGCACCCGGAGGCGCGTCAGCGATCGGCTAAATTCGGTCAGGAGCGGTCCGCCGAAGAGCTCCGAGAGCGCCAGGTAGTTCAGCTCCGGAAACTGCGCTTTGAGTGCGTCCTCCCGCTCGCGGACGTGCGTGATGCCGACGCCGAGCACGTACACGAGCGTGCCGCCGGCGTCGCGGATCGCCTCGAGGATTTTCTTGAGGCTGCGGCGGCCGTTGTCTTCGACCACCACGCAGGTGCCGGGCGTCAGGTCCGCCTTGAGGTAGGTATCGGTGCGCCGCGGATCGGCGGCGGTGACATTCATACCCGCCTCATGGAGGCGGCGGGCGACCGGTTTGCTCTCGACGAGGAATTCGACCTCGAAGCTGGGCAGCAGTATCTCGTCGAGCATCCTGATGACCAGGTCGGTCTGACAGACGGCGAGGCATCTCATGGAACGACTGCGGCCGCCTCCGGGACCACCTGCACCATAGGCGCGAAACTCTAATTATACGCCCTGTGATCGCTCAATCTATCGGGTTTACTCGGCACCGGGTGTAGGATCGAAGGTCTCTGAGGTATGCGCTCGAGTCTCCTGACCGCCGTCGCCGTCGGTGCCCTTGCGCTGGGTGCCGCGGACGCACTCGTCCCGAGCGTCGTCAGGGCACAATTCCGGTCCCGCATCGACCTGGTGACGATGGGTGTCACGGTCACCGATCGGCGCGGCAACTTCATCACCGACTTGACGCGTGACGACTTCGAGATTCGCGAAGATCGCCGGACGCAGTCGATCACGTCGTTCGGGCGCGGCGACGGGACGACCGACGATCTGCCCCTGCACCTCGGCCTGCTTTTCGACACTAGCGGCAGCATGGGCGAGGACATCAAGCTCGCGCGCTCCGCCGCGGTGAAGTTCCTCAACACGCTGAGCGACGCCGTCGACATGACGCTCGTCGACTTCGACACCGAGGTGCGCGTCGCGCGATATGACCAGGCCAACTTTGCACGCATGGTCGAGCGCATTCGCAACAGGCAGCCCGACGGCTGGACGGCGCTGTACGACGCGCTTGGCGTCTATCTCGACGGCGCCGCCGAAGACGACGGCCGCAAGATCCTCGTGCTCTATACGGACGGGGGCGACACGCGCAGCACGCTGTCGTTCAGCGACGTGATGACGCTCGTCCGGGCTTCGGACGTCACCATTCACGCGATTGGCTTTCTCGAGAACCAGTTGAGCAGCGCGCGCATCGGCCAGCGGATGCGGCTGATGGACATTGCCCAGACGACCGGCGGCCAGGCGTTCTTCCCGTCGGCGATGAAAGACATCGAAACGTTCTACGAAAAGATCGTTGCGCAGATCCGCAATCAGTACACCCTTGGCTACGTCTCCACCAATACCGCGCAAGATGGCAGCTGGCGCCGCGTCGAGGTGCGCGTGAAGCGGCCGGACCTGCGCGATGTGCGCGTGCAGGCGCGCAAGGGCTACTTCGCGCTCTACAAAGAGCAGGGGCGGTAGCTGGGTTTCTCCCTCGTCAGCGACTTCGACGTCCGCGGCGACCAGGTGCACGCCATCCCTGAGCTCGTCGAGGGGTTGAACCGGGGCGACACGCAACAGGTGTTGCTCGGCGTCACCGGCTCGGGCAAGACGTTCACGATGGCGCACGTCATCGCCACCGTGAACCGGCCTACGCTCGTGATGGCGCACAACAAGACCCTGGCCGCGCAGCTCTATCAGGAGTTCAAGCGCTTCTTTCCCGCGAACGCCGTCGAGTATTTCGTCAGCTACTACGACTATTACCAACCCGAGGCGTACGTGCCGGCGACCGACTCGTACATCGAGAAGGAAGCCACAATCAACGACGAGATCGACCGCATGCGCCTGTCGGCCACTCGGTCGCTCTTCGAACGGCGCGACGTCATCATCGTCGCGAGCGTCTCGTGCATCTACGGCCTCGGCTCGCCGGAGGCGTATTACGGGATGCTGCTGCCGCTGGAGCTCCGGCAACGGATCGACCGTGACCAGATCCTGCGAAAGCTCGTCGAGATTCAGTACGAGCGCAACGACACCGAGTTCAACCGCGGCACCTTCCGCGTCCGGGGCGACATCGTCGAGGTCGTGCCGTCGTACGAAGAGCACGCGCTGCGCATCGGTCTATTCGGCGACGAGGTCGACGAGCTCGCCTGGTTCGACCCACTGACCGGCAAGGTCATCCGGCGCGTCGAGAAGGTCGCCGTGTATCCGAAGTCGCACTTCGTCACGTCGCGCGACCGGACGAAGAGGGCCGTGGAGGCGATCAAACGGGAGCTGGAAGAATATCGGAGCCAGCTCGAGGCGGAAGGGAAGCTTCTCGAGGCGCAGCGGCTACATCAGCGCACGATGTTCGATCTGGAGATGATCCGCGAGATCGGCTACTGCCACGGGATCGAGAACTACGCGCGGCATCTGACCGGGCGCGCTCCGGGCGAGCCGCCGCCGACGCTCCTCGACTACCTGCCCGACGATGCGCTCGTCATCGTCGACGAGAGCCATCAGACGGTCCCCCAGATTCGCGGGATGTATCACGGGGACCGGTCGCGCAAGGAAGTGCTCGTCGCCTACGGCTTCCGCCTGCCGTCGGCGCTCGACAACCGGCCGCTCAACTTCTCGGAGTTCGAGACGATGATCAATCAGGCCGTGTACGTTTCGGCGACGCCGGGCAAGTACGAGCTCGCGAAGGCGCGCGACCACGTCATCGAGCAGATCATCCGCCCGACGGGC
>Ga0187893_10003338_pt1 | contig 32787 bp, 29 predicted proteins | sample MA1701074metaG_FD_139574 | JGI IMG/M metagenome (GOLD analysis project Ga0187893, IMG submission 139574) | White microbial mat communities from a basaltic lava cave in the Kipuka Kanohina Cave System on the Island of Hawaii, USA - MA170107-4 metaG ...
CCAGACCGCGGTCGTGCGCCGGCTGCGCACGCGCGTGCGCTTCGACGAGTCGACGCCGTACAAGTCCGGTCACGAGCTCTGGGAGGTGCCGGTCGGCGCGATCTGCGTGCCGGTGCTGGCCGTCACCCGCCTGATCGACCTCGTCGGCTTCGGCTTCGTGCCGGACAAGAGCCTCGACGAGTTCGCCGGCTTCAGCTTCGCGGCGCTGAACCCGCTGCTCAACACCGAGTCGCGTTCGCGCGTGCGCAAGCGCGAAGTCTCGCGCGAGACCGAGGAGCTCGACCGCGAGGTGATGCGCCAGCTCGAGCCGCTCGCGGGCGCGCCGGTGACGCTCGCGCTCGACGCCCGCGCCGCGAAGACCCTGCACAGCGACGCCCGCGGCCGCGTGCGCGTCGAGCTGCTCGCGCTCGCGCCCGACACGCTGCCGGGCCGGCCGCGGGTGCTGCGCGTGGCGGTCGAATCCGACGGCGAGCGCGAACGGCACGCGATCGAGCTGCCGATCTCGCGCGCGCTCGGCGCGAAGCTCGCGCGCGCGATCGAGTCTCGCGGCCGCGCGCAGGCGCCGGGCGCGACGCCGGAGCAGGTCGGGCGCTCGCTCGCCGAGCTCGACGCGCTCGGCTTCTCGGCCAGCGCGCTCGCGCTCGAGACCGAGCTGCGCGCCCGGCCGGGCGCCAGCGCCGCCTGGCTCGCGCGCCTCGAATCCGCTCTGCACCCCTAGCGCGAACGCTCCGGACTCGCCCGGCGCGGCTTGGGGTATGATCGCGCCGTGGCTCGCGCGCGCAGCAACGGCATCGAGCTCGAGTACGAGGTGGCCGGCAATCCGACCGACCCGGCCGTGCTGCTGATCATGGGCCTCGGCGGCCAGCTGATCGCGTGGGACGACGAGTTCGTGCTCGGCCTCGCGCGCCGCGGCCACTTCGTGATCCGCTTCGACAACCGGGACGTCGGCCTGTCGACGCGCCTGGAAGGCCGGCGCGTGCCGCCGATCCCCGAGCTGCTCGCGCGCTCGCGCGCGGGCGAGCCCGTGGACGTGCCGTACCGGCTGCGCGACATGGCGGCCGACGCGGCCGGACTGCTCGATCACCTGCAGCTCCCCGCCGCGCACGTGGTGGGAGCGTCGCTGGGCGGCATGATCGGTCAGACGCTCGCGCTCGAGCACCCCGCGCGGGTGCGCTCGCTGGTGTCGATCATGTCCTCGACCGGGAACCCGGAGCTGCCGCCCGCGAAGCCCGAGGCGATGGCGCGGCTGATGCTGCCCGCGCCCGGGGAACGCGCGAGCTATATCGAGCACATGCTGGCCTCGCAGCGCGTGATGTCCGGCTCGGGCTTCCCGTTCGAGGAGGAGCGCGTGCGCGCGCTCGCGGGCCGCGCCTTCGACCGCGCCTTCTACCCCGCCGGCGTCGCGCGCCAGATCGCGGCGGTGCTCATGTCCGGCAGCCGCAAGGAAGCGCTCGCGAACCTGCGCATCCCGGCGCTCGTGATCCACGGCCTCGAGGATCCGCTGGTGCCCGTCGAGGCCGGCGTGGACACACACGAGGCGATCGCGGGCAGCGAGCTGCTCTTGATCGACGGCCTCGGCCACAACCTGCCGCGCGGCGTCTTCCCGACCGTGATCGACGCGATCCAGAAGCACGTCGCGCACGCGGGCTGAGATGGGCGCGGCGCTGCTCGGCTGGATCTGCTTCGGGCTGGCGCTGGGCGCGGCCGGCTTCCTGTTCGTGCAGCTGCGCCAGCTGTCCGCGGCGCGCGAGTCGCTGCGCGGCGAGCTCGACGCGGCGAGCGCCGAGCGCGAGGCGTTGCAGAAGCGGCTCGAGCACGCGCGCGGCGAGCAGCGCTCGCGCGGCGAGGAGCTGGCCGAGCTGCGCAAGAAGTACGAGAAGATCAAGAAGCGCTCGGGCGAGTCGCTGGAGGAGGAGAAGGCGCTGCCCGCGCGCCTGCGCGCGCTCCAGGCCGAGCTCGACGCCGAGCGCGCCGATGCGCGCGCGGCGCGCGACGAGATCGTGCGCCTGCACGCCGAGGTCGAACGCGCCGCCGCCGAGCTCGCTCGCGAGCAGGCGCGCGCCGCGAAGCTCGTGCCCGCGGCCAGCCAGGCCGAGACCGACGCGCTCGCACGGCGCGCGAGCGAGGCCGACGCGCGCCGCGACAAGCTCGCGGCCGAGCTCGAGACCGCGCGCCACGACGTCGCGAAGTACCGCGGCCGCTGGGAGACGCTCGACAAGGCCTACGTGATCCTGCGCGGCGAGCTCGAGCTCAAGAAGGACGAGGCGCGCGCGCAGCGCGCCGAGCTCGAGCGCCTGCGCACCGTCGAGGTGATCCTGAACTCTCCCGACCCGGCGCCCGAGGCCGAGCGCGGCTAGGCGGACGCCGCCCGTCGTTCGATGCGCCGCTTCAGGCTGCGAAAGCCGAGCGCGGCGATGCCGGAGAGCACCGCGGACAGGATCAAGAGCGTGTCGCCCAGGCCGGACCACGCGGGCAGCTCGAGCCCGGTGAACGGGATCGCGCGCGCGTTCCAGCCCAGGTAGAGCGCCATGCCCAGGAACGGCGCGATCGAGCCGCGAAGACCCGTCAGCGTGACGTGCACGCCCATGTACAGCCCGGCCCTCGCGCTCGGCGCGAAGTCGTTGTGGCCGATGTTCCAGGCCAGCCCGCCGCCGGAGCGCGCCGCGCCGTTCACCACGCGCGCGAGCGCCAGGATCCAGAGCGAGTGCCAGAGCGCCCCGACCCAGAGCAGCGTCTGCGCGAGCGCGAACACCCAGGAGTGGACCGAGCGGAAGCTCGACACGTGCACGCGGTCGAGGTAGCTCGCCCAGAACGGGATCGCGACCACCGAGAGTGCGAACGGAATCGTGATCATGATGCCGATCGATTCGGCGTAGCTCGCGCTCATCTCCCGCGACACCAGGTAGAGCAGGGGCGCCTCGGTCATCATCGCCGCGAAGCCGAGCAGCATCTGCCAGCCCATGAAGCGCGCGAAGTCGCCGTCGTCGCGCAGCACCGCGATCACGCCGCCGCGCTCGCGCTCCACGCCCGCGGACTCGCGCTCGGCGTGCAGGTGGTCGGGCTCGCCGACCACGGGCACGCGCGAGAACGCGTACACGCCGAGCGCCGCGAGCACCGCGCCCGCGGCGTAGACGATCCGGAAGCTCTCGGGGCTCTGGTCGAGCACCTGGGAGCCGATCCAGGCCGTGGCGGCCATCGCGAGGGTCGAGACCACCCCCAGCCGCGCGGTGACCCGGCCGCGGCTGTCGCGCGGGTAGTTGAGAGTCCACACGACGCTGCGCAGCGTGACGATCCCGCCCAGCAGGAGCCGCGCCGCGATCAGCGCCCCGATCAGCAGCCACGCGCCGGCGGCGCCCTCGGGCACGAGCGCGACCACCGCCACGCAGGCCGCGAACCCGGCCATCAGCAGCGTCGCGAAGGGCACGCGCCGGTGGCCGTGCGCGCGCCGCGCCCAGAACGAGCTCGACAGGTTCCCGAACATCGGCGCGGCCGTGACCAGCGCCAGGACGGCGGGGTGGACGTGGTAGAGCTTGTCGGCGATCACGCCGATGAAGCCGCCCTCGAGCAGCGCCGGACCGACGCTGAAGCAGGCCTCGGTGATGCGCTCGCGCCGGTAGCCCGACAGCGAGAGCGCGCCGAGCTCGGGACGGCGGATGGAGTCGAGCGCGCTCACGCGCGCTTCCATGTAGCAGAGCGTCGCCTCTAGCGCGCGTGCGGGACCGCGCCGGCCTCCGGCTCCTTGCGCCCGCGCAGGCGGCGCAGGCGCGCGCGCAGCCACTCCATGCTGTCGTCGAGCACCAGGTAGAAGACCGGCACGACGAGCAGCGTCAGCACCGTGGAGGAGAGCATGCCCGCGCCCGAGGCCACGGCCATCGGCGCGCGCGTCTCCGCGCCCGGCCCGAGCCCGATCGCCGCCGGCACGACCGCCAGGATCATCGAGAGCGCGGTCATCAGCACCGGGCGCATGCGCACCGGCGCGGCGCGACGCATGGCCTCGACCTTGTCCAGGCCCTCGGCGCGCAGCTCGTTCGCGTAGTCGACCAGCAGGATCGAGTTCTTGGTCACCAGCCCGAATAACAGGATGATGCCGATCAGGCTGAACAGGTTGATGGTCTGGCCCATCAGGAGCAGCCCACCCAGCGCCCCGACCATCGCGAGCGGCAGCGCGAGCATGACGGTGAGCGGGTGGAGCAGGCTCTCGAACTGCGCCGCGAGCACCATGTAGACGATCAGGATCGCGAGCCCGATCGCGAGCCCGAACTCGCGCAGGCTCTCCAGGAACGCCTCGGCGCTGCCGCCGAAGCGCACGGTCACGCCCTCGGGCAGGAGCTCATCGGCGATCGCCTCGACGCGCTCGATCGCCTCGCCGACCGCGATCCCCTCGAGATCCGCGGACACCGTGACCGCGCGCTGGCGCTGGTCGCGGCTGATCGTCGAGGGCGCGGCGCCGGTCTCGACGCGCGCGATGTTGCGCAGCTCGATCACGCCGCCGTCCCGGGTGCGGACGTAGAGCGCGCCGATCGCGCCGGGATCGCCGCGGAACTCCTCCTCGAGCCGCACGCGCACGTCGTAGCGGCGACCGCCCTCCTTGAACGTCGCGATGTCGATCCCGCCGATGCCCGCCTGCACGACCTGAGCGATCGTGCGCGCGTCGACGCCCACGGCCGCGGCCTTCTCGCGGTCGGGCACCACGCGCAGCTCGGGCAGGCCGACCTTCAGCGTCTTCGCCAGGTCGACGAAGCCGTGCTCGCCGTCGAGCCGCCGGATGAATTCATCGGACAGCCGGTCGAGCTCGTCGATCTCGATGTCGCCGCGGATCGCGAACTCGAGCTCGCCGTGGCCGCCGCCGCTCATCATCGACGACATGTCCGGCACGCGCACGTCCAGCCCGGGGATCGCGCCCAGCGCCGCGCGCGCCGCGACCATGATCTCCTGCGCACTGCGCTCGCGTTCGTGCGCGGACGTCAGGATCGCCACCATGACCGCGTTCGTGATCTGGCCGGGGCCGGCCGGACCCGACACGCCGATTCCCGCGAACAGGCCGTGGATCTCGGGCTGCTGGAGCATCCAGCCCTCGGCCTGCTTCGCGCGTTCGAGCGTGCCCTCGAACGAGGTGCCGGGCGGAGTCTCCATCATCACGAAGATCCGGCCCTCGTCGGAGGGCGGGAAGAACTCGGCGTCGAGCTGGCTGCCGAGCCCGAGCGCGAACAGGAACGAAGCGACGGCGATGCCGAGCACCGCGGCGCGGTGGCCGAGCGCCCATTCGAGCGCGCGCTTGTAGTGGTTCTCGAGCCACAGGAAGCCGAGCTCGAGCCGGTGGTAGAAGCCGCCGTGCGCGCGCTCCTTGGGCGGGGGCATGCGCGCCGCGAGCATCGGGATCAGCGTCAGCGCGACGAACAGCGAGAACACCACCGATGCGGCCACGGTCAGGCCGAACTCGCCGAGGAAGCTGCCGACGATGCCCTTCACGAACGCGACGGGCAGGAACACGACCGCGATCGAGAGCGTCGCCGCGGTGGCCGCGAAGGCGATCTGGCTCGCGCCCTTCGAGGCGGCCTCGTAGGGCGATTCGCCGAGCTCGCGGTGCCGCTCGATGTTCTCGAGCACGATGATCGCGTCGTCGATCACCACGCCGACCGCGAGCGCGAGCGCGAGCAGCGTCATGGTGTTGATCGTGAAGCCGAAGATCCAGATCACGCCGAAGGCGGGAATGATCGAGAGCGGGATCGAGGTCGCGATCAAGAGCGTCGGCCGCACGCGGCGCAGGAAGAGCAGCACCACGGCCGTGGCCAGGAACGCGCCGAGCACGAGCGCGAACTGGGTCTCGGCGACGGACTCGCGGATCGAGAGCGAGAAGTCGATCACCTGGTCGGAGTCCGGCAGGCTCATGCCCTCGGGCAGGAACTTCTTCAGCTCGTCGACGCGCTCGTAGACCGCGTCCGCGATCGCGACCGTGTTCGCGCGCGACTGCTTCTTGATGCCGAGCCCCGCGCCCGCGTCGCCGTTGAAGCGCGCCATGAAGCGCAGGTCCTCGGCGCCGTCCTCGACGCGCGCCACGTCCGACATGCGCACCTGCGCGCCGTCGACCTCGGCGATGATCAGGTTGGAGAGCGACTCGACGGTCTGGAACTCGGCGTCGGTCTTCAGCGAGTACTCGAGCGTGTGGCCCTCGACGCGCCCGCCGGGCACGTCGACGTGCTCGCGCTGCACCGCGTTCATCAGATCCATCACCGAGAGCCCGCGCGCGCGCAGCGCCTCGCCGTCGACCCAGATCCGGATCGCGCGCTCGCGCTTACCGAAGATCTCCGTCGAGGCCACGCCGCTGATGGTCTCGAGGTACGGCTTCATCGTGTTCTTGATGTACTCGGTGACCTGGACCTGGGTGCGATCGGAGTTGAGAGGGATCCAGATGATCGGCCGGTTGCCCATGCTGAGCTTGTCCACGACCGGCGGCTCGAGCTCGCGCGGCAGCTCGAAGCGCGCGCGCGCGACCTTGTCGCGCACGTCCTGGGCGGCCTGGTCGATGTCGCGCTCCAGCTCGAACTCGGCCTGGATCATCGCCACGCCGTGGAAGGTGGTGGAGCGCAGCGAGCGCAGGCCCGCGATCGTGTTCAGGTGCTCCTCGAGCACCTCCGTCACGTCCTCCTCCATCGACTCGGGGCTCGCGCCCTCGAGCTGCGCGGTGACGGTGACGTTGGGGAACTCCATGTTCGGGAGCTGGTCGACGCCGAGCTCGACGTAGCCGAGCACGCCGAACACGAGCAGCGAGAGCGTCATCATCAGCGTGAGCACCGGGCGCCTGATGCAGAGATCGGACAGGCTCACGGCTTGGCCTCCTTGCCGGGCTCCGCGTCCGCCGTCGAGGCGACCACGGGCGTGCCGTCGGGATTGCGCGCGGTCACACGCTCGCCGTCGATCAGGGCGGCGTGCCCGCGCACGACCACCCGGTCGCCGGGTGCGAAGCCGCCCTCGAGCTCGGCCTGGCCTTCCTTGATGCGCACGAGGTTCACGACCCGGCGCTCCACACGGGTCGCGCCGTCCTTGGCGCGGAACACCACGGCGCCGTCGGCGCGCTGCAGCACCGCCTCCTCGGGAACCAGGATCACGTCCTCGCGCGTGGCGATGCCGAGGTCGGCGCGCGCGAACAGGCCGGGCCGCAGGCGGCGATCCGGGTTGGGGAGCAGCGCCTTCACGCGCAGGGTGCGCGTGCGCTCGTCCACGACCGGCGAGATCATCGACACCGTGGCGTGGAAGACCTCGTCGGGGTAGGGCGCGACCGTCACCGCGAGCGGCAGCCCGAGCGCGAGCCGGCTCGCGTCGCCCTCGGGCAGCGAGAACTCGACCTCGACCGGATCGAGCGAGACCAGCTCGAACAGCTTCTGACCCGGCTGCACGAACTCGCCGCGCGACACGAAGCGCCGCCCGATCACGCCCGCGAAGCGCGTGGTCACGCGCGAGTCCGCCATCGCGCGCTCCGCCACGCCCAGGTCCGCTTGCGCAGCCTGGAGGCGCGAGCGTGCGCCCTGGAGCGTCGTCTGCGCCTGGTCCTGCTGCGCCTTCGAGGCGATGTCCTTCTCGGCCAGCTCGTGCACGCGCCGGTGCTGGCGCTTCGCCTCGGTTACCGCCGATCTGGCCTCGGCGGCCCGCGCGCGCGCGCGATCGAGGTCGAGCTGGCGGCGCTCGGGATCGATCTCGATCACCACCGTGTCCTCGGCCACGCGCTCGCCCTCGTCGACCAGGATCTTGGTGATCTCGCCGCCGACCTGCGCGGCCACGTCGGCGCGCTGCTTGGCGAGCAGCTGTCCGGTCGCCGCCACGCGCTCTTCGACGTCGCGCACGCTGACCGGCGCGAGCACGACCGCCTTGGCCGGCGATTCCTCGACCGCCTGCTCGCCGCCGCACGCGGCGAGAAGTCCGAGCGCGATCAGCGCTCCAAGGTGCGCGAACGCGCGCTTGCTCATCATGATCGGACGGTCTCCTTGCCCAGCAGTCCACGGTCGATCACGTCGAGCGCGAGCTCGACCAGATCGTCGCTCCAGGCGTAGCTCGGGCGGCTGATGCGCAGCGAGAGCACGCCGTGCAGGACCACCCAGGTGAGTTGGAATGCGGATTCGAGGTCGGGCGTGCGCAGCGCGCCGCGCTGCGCGACCTCGCGCAGCGCGCCGAACACGAGCTCGCGCGCGGCCTCGGCCGAGGGCGGCTGCTTCTCGGGATCGGGCCGCGGGGAGCTGAGCAGGGCGTAGTGGCTCGGGTTCTCGAGCCCGAACTCGACGAATGCGCGCGCGAGCTGGCGCAGGTAGCGCGCGGGCTCGGCGCGGCGCGGCACGCGCTGGAGCCGCTCGTAGAGATCGGCGAAGCGCTCCTCGATCAGCGCGTCGATCAGGCCGGTCTTGTCGCGGAAGTGGTGGTAGATGGTCGGCGCCTTGTAGCCGCAGCGCTGCGAGACGCGCCGGATCGAGATCGATTCGGAGCCGCCCTCGAGCAGCAGCGCCTGGGTCGCGTCGAGGATCGCGCGCCGCGAGGCGTCGCCGCGACGCGGCTCCGGGGTCTCGGCGGGGGGCTGGAGCATGGGGTGGCCTTCCCTGTAACAGCGTTACAGCTAACGGCGTTATAGCAAACCCGACCCGGCTCGCGCGAATTCCGGGCCGGGGAGGCTGCGCGTGTGGTCCTCCGCGCGTGTGTTGCTCCGCGCGCGCTGCCGCGCGTGTGTTAGGAAGGCGCATGGCGCGCAAGCGGGTGGTGGTGATCGAGGGCGAGGACGCTGCGCCCGAAGCCATGCGCCCGAGCCTCCGCCTGCTCCAGAGTCTGGGCCTGCCGATCGACTGGCTCGCGCCGAGCCGCGAAGAGGCGCGCGCGGCGATCGACGCCTCGGACGCGACGCTCTTCGGCGCGACCAGCGGCGCGAGCGCGGCCGCGCTCTTCCACCTGCGCTGGGGGCGAGGCACCTACGCGAACCTCCGGCCGGTGCGCTTCCTGCGCGGCGCGCGCAGCCCGCTCGCGCAGCCCGACGGGATCGACATCGCGATCGTGCGCGAGAACCTCGAGGACCTGTACGTGGGCGTCGAGGGCGAGGTCGAGGCGCTGGCGCCGCTCGCGCTGCGCAGCCGCACGAGCGGGCGGCCGATCGCGGAGCTCGCTCCGGGACGCTTCGCGCTCAAGGTGATCAGCGAGCGCGGCAGCGAGCGCGTCGCGCGCTTCGCGTTCGAGCTGGCGCGCAGGCGCCGCGCGCGCGGGCTGCCCGGCCGGGTCACCTGCGGCACCAAGCACAACATGCTGGCCCAGACCGACGGCCTGTTCCGCGACGTCGCCACGCGTGTCGCCCGCGACTACCCCGACGTCGGCTTCGAGGTGCGGATCGTCGACGATCTCGCGCACCGCCTGGTCGCGCACGCGCGCGAGCTCGACGTGGTGCTGCTGCCGAACCTGTACGGCGACATCCTGTCGGACGCGGCCGCCGCGCTGATCGGCGGCCTCGGGCTCGCGCCGAGCGGCTGCTACGGCGACGGCTACGCCTACTTCGAGCCCGCGCACGGCACCGCGCCGGACATCGCGGGCCGGAACGTCATCAACCCGACCGCCACGCTGCTGTCGGGCGCGCTCCTGCTCGAATACCTCGGCTTCGCCGACGAGGCGCGCCGGCTCGAGCAGGCGATCGAAGCGGTCTACCGCGAGGGCTCGTCGCTCCCGCCCGATCAGGGCGGGAGCGCGAGCACTCCGGAGTTCACCGCCGCGGTGGAGCGGCGGCTCTAGGTTCCTAGCGGCCCTTGTTGAGCCGGCCGATGTCGATGTAGCGGCGGATCTTGCCCTTGCTCGAGAAGGGCGAGCCCTCGCTGTTCCAGAACTCGATCCGGTTGCCCGTGCCGGTCTGCACGTTGACGATGATGTCGGAGATGATCCGGTTGTCCTTCGGGTCGGGAACGCTCTCCCAGCCCGGGTACCACACGCCGTCCGGCGCCTTCGGATCCTTGTTCTTCACGCCGTCCCAGTCGCTCGAGTAGCGGTGGTTGTGCCAGATGATCTTCCACAGCTCCTTCTTGCGGTCGTACGCGAAGCTGTAGAGCGGCTCGAAGGTTTCCTTGTCGATGTAGATGTCCTTGTGGTGGTACGGGTGATCCTCGTTGCGCGGGTCGAAGCGGATGATCCACGCGTTGCGGACCTCCCAGCGATCGCTCGCGTACGAGAAGCCGTACGGGCCGAAGTTGTACGAGTCGGTGTAGGGGTAGGCGAGGTGCTTCGCGTTCATCGGCGCGATCACGGTCGCTTCGCCCAGGCACTTCCACTCGTACTGCGGCGGGATGCCAGAGAAGCTGCGCAGGTCGTCCATCGTGAAGTCGGTCCCCTGCACGGAGTCGGTGCGCTGCGCAGACGAGATCCGGCGCACACGCCGCAGGTCGGGAACGTACACCCAGGTGTCGTCGTTCTTGGCCTGCTTCAGCGGGCCATCCGCTGACTTGTAGCGGTAGGTCAGGACGAGAATGCCGCGCGCATCGAATGGCGCGTCGACCTCGATACCGAAGGCCGAGTTGCGCTTCTCGTTCGGGAACACATCGCCGTCGTTCTCGTTCAGGTACTCGGGCTCGACGCGGTTGGTGAGCGCGACGACCTTCGCAGTGCCCTCGTAGTAGAGCGGCAGCTGCTCGCCGCGATCCCAGTAGGTGTACGACCAGGTCGAGCGCGCCCCGTCGCCGTTCCAGGCGCGCAGGAAGTTCCAGACGATCTTCACGCCCGCGTTGGGATCGCCCTTGCAGTCCAGCGACGCGGAATCGAAGGGCATGCCCGAGGCGTAGTTCTCGAGCGCGCCGTCCTGGCCGATCTTCGCCTGGCCCTTGAACTTCTCGCTGGCCGCGGCGTACGCGTCGGCGACCCCGTACTTGCGCAGCGTCGGCCCGATCTCGAGCTGCATGCCCTCGTAGAAGAAGAACTCGCGGTTAGTCCAGAACTCGGGCGGCAGGAAGTCCTTGAGCTTCTCGATCTGGTCGAACGTGATCGTGTCGCCCTCCTTGAAGGGCGTCGTGGGCAGCACGTCGACCGACTGCTTCTCCTGGGCCAGGGCGCTCCAGGGCATGCCGAGGGCGAGCGTGAGGAGTAGGACCGTACGGCGCATCGAAACCTCCCGTGCGGGCCCGCGAGAAGGGCCCGAACGCGCAGCATACTCCGATCTGCCGGTTCGTGGGTAGCGCAATTCCACGCGCCTAGGGCGCGTCCACCCAGTCGATCGCGGCCAGGTAGACCGCCTCCGGCGCGGTATGCACGAGGTCCGCGCGCCCGCTCGCGAGCTGCACGCGGTGGAGCTCGCGCGGCAGATCGAGCTCGGACTCCGCGGCGTGGTCGCGTACCAGCACGAGCGCCGCGTCCGGCCCTGCGGCGCGCCCGTCGGTCACGCGCCGCGCGCCGCCCGGCGCCCACACCACGGCGCAGCCACGGCCGCCCGGGTCGCACCGCACGAGCCCGCGGCGCTGGCGCGCGTAGATCGCGTCGCCCGTCCAGAACAGGGGGAACGTTCCGCCCGGCTCGAGCCCGGCGCCTTCGTTGCCGTCGTGGAGCGGAGCGAGCTTGCCGCGCAGATCGCTCGGCACGCGGAACAGGCGCGGAAAGGAGACGGCCTGGCCTCCGAACGAGAGGCCGGTCTCGGAGTCCTCGCCGTCGGCATCCGGGAGCGTCTGCAGCACCACGAGCGACGCGCCGTCCGGGCTCCAGCGCGGGCGGTCGAGCGGCTGGCTGCGCCCCGCGAGCGGCTTCGCGTTCGGATCGCCTAGGCCGAGCACGAGCAGGTCGCTCTCGCCCTGGTCGTCGACCTCGAGCCCGACCGCGAAGCGCTCGCCGCGCGGGTCGGGCTCGGCGTCGAAGTAGCGCGCCGGCGCGCGCAGCGGCTCGGCCTCGCCCGAGTTGCTGTCGACGCGCAGGAGCTCGGTGAGCGGCAGGCCGTACGGCTCGTCGGAGGGAACTTCGCGGCTCACGAGCAGCGTGTCGTCCGAGAGCCAGCGCGCCGCGCGCGGGTGCTCGATCGCGAGCTCGCGCGCGCCGTCCTCGTCGTGCACGACCAGCGCGCGCGGCGTCTCGGGGTCGGCGGGCTCGAACAGCACCACGAGCCGGCCGGGGCCGCGGAAGCCGGTGTCGAAGCGCGGCGGCGGCGCGGGCGGCGAGCACGCGACGGTCCACGCGCAGAGAAGCGCGGCGCCGAGGCCGAAAAGCCGCGCGTGCGGGCGCTGTCGCATGCTCGCTCTCCTCGGCGCGGATCGGCAGTATACCCGGCGTGATTACGTCCGAGCGCCGCAGGCGGATGCTCGAGGCCGCGGCGACCTTCGCGCTCGTCGCGCTGGTGTACGCGCGCGCGCTGCCCGGGCCATTCGTGTTCGACGACCGCTCCGCGATCGTGGCGAACGAGAGCCTGCGCAGCCTGTGGCCGCTCGGGCCGGTGCTCGCGCAGCCGCCGGACCTGACGACGTCGGGACGGCCGGTGGTGGCGCTGTCGCTCGCGCTCGATCACGCGCTGCACGCTCTGGATGCGCGCGGGTACCGGGCCACGAATCTCGCCCTGCACGCGCTGTGCGCGCTGCTCGTGGCTGCGGTCCTGCGCCGCACGCTGCGCGGGCCGCGGCTCGCGGAGCGCTTCGGCGCGCAGGCGGACGGGCTCGCGTTCGCGGCGGCGCTGCTCTTCGCCGTGCATCCGCTGGCGAGCGAGGTCGCCTGCTACGCGAGCGCGCGCACCGAGTCGCTGGTCGCGCTCTTCCTGCTGGCCACGCTCTACGCCGCGATCCGCGCGCGCACCTCGGCCCGGCCCTGGGGCTGGGTCGGGCTCGCCGTCGCGTGCGCGGTGCTCGGCATGGCGAGCAAGGAGGTGATGGTGAGCGCGCCGATCCTGGTGGCGCTGCACGACGCGGTGTTCCTGCGCGCGCCCGAGGACGCGCGCGAGCGGCAGGTTCGGAATGCGCTGTGGGGAGGGCTCGCGGCGAGCTGGCTGGTGCTGCTCGCGCTCGTGCTCGGCGAGCCGCGCGGGGAATCGGCGGGCTTCTCGCTCTGGGTCACGCCGCTGGTCTACCTCGCGAACCAGTGCCGCGTGCTGCCGGAGTACCTGCTGCGGGTCGTCTGGCCCGATCCGCTCCGAATCGACTACGGCCTGCCGGAGCCGATCGGACTCGGCGACGCGTGGCTCGGCTTCGCGTTCCTGTCCGCGCTGGCGCTGCTCTCGCTCTACGCGCTCTGGCGCTGGCCGGCGGCGGGCTTCGTCGGCGTGGCGTGCTTCGCGATCCTCGCGCCGTCCTCGAGTTTCGTGCCGATTCCGTCCGAGGTCGGCGCGGAGCGGCGCATGTACCTGCCGCTCGCCGCGATCCTGTCGCTGTGCGTGTGTCTCGGCTGGCGCGCGCTCGCGCGGATCGGGCGCGAGCGGCTCGGGATCTGGGCCGTGGCCGCAGCGGCGGCCGCGCTCGCGATCGTGAGCTCCGCGCGCGCGGGCGACTACGCCGACGGCGTCCTGCTCTGGCAAGCCGAGACGCGCGCCGCGCCGGAGAACGCGCGCGCGCACTACAACCTGGCGCGCGCGCTCGAGCGGGCCGGGCGGCCCCAGGAGGCGAAGGCCGCCGGCGAGCGCTCGGTCGTGCTCGAGATCGCCTTCTACCAGCGCATCTTCCCGTTCCAGCCCGATCGCGTACAGGCGCTCAGCGACCTGGCGGGCTTGCACGTCGCGGCGGGTCTGCTCGAGGCCGCGGACGAGCTCTACGCGCAGGTGCTCGAGCTAGCGCCGGAGGACGCGACCGCCCTGCGCATGCGCGCGCTGCTGCGCGAGCACGTCAAACCGTAAGAGCCCGACCAGATTCGAGACGGCGCGGTCCGCGGCCGCCCGCGGCCGCGCCGGCAAGCGCCACGAAGTGGCGCGCGCAGCGAGCCGCAGGTGAGCGAAGTCAACCTGACAGACGGGCGAGCGCGCGGGTGGCTTCGGCTTCGAGCGCGCGGACGATCTCGCCGGCGGGCCGGATCTCTTCGATCACGGCCGCGGACTGGCCGGCGGCCAGCGCGCCGACGTCGGTCTTGCCCTCGTAACGCCCGGCGGTGTAGGGGTCGGCGCCGAGCCACTCGGCCACCACGCGGAACTGCTGCGGGAAGGGGCGGATCCTCGCGACCAGCTCGGGTGCTTCCCAGGCCTCGGTGGTCTGGTTGCGCACCACGCGGCAGGGCTTGCCCGAGAAGCAGCGCGTGATGGTGGTGCCCTCGTCGTCGATCTCGACGATGCGCTGCTTGTAGGCGTCGTGGCCGAAGGCCTCGCGGCTGGCGACGAAGCGCGTGCCGAGCCAGGCGCCGACGCCGCCCATCGCGATCACCGCCGCGAGCCCGCGCCCGTCGCCGATGCCGCCCGCCGCCATCACCGGCACGTCGACCGCGTCGAGCACCGCAGGCAGCAGCGCGAGCGTGCCGACGCGGCCGGTGTGGCCGCCGCCGTCGTAGCCCTGAGCGACGATCACGTCGACGCCGCTCTGCGCGACGCGCACGGCGTTGCGGGTGTTGCCGACCAGCGCCATCACCTTCATGCCCTGGGCGCGGGCCTGCGGCACGATCGGCCCCGGATCGCCGAGGCCGCTCGCGAGCACCGGCACGTTCTCCTCGAACACGACTTCGAGCTGCTCCTCGACCTCGCGGGTGAAGCGCGCCGCCGCCTCGCTCGCCTGTGGGCGCCCGACGGTCGCGAACAGCACGTCGACGCCGAACGGGCGATCGGTCAGGTCGCGGAGCTTGCGGATCTCGTCGCGCAGCTGCGCGGCCGTGAGCGACGCGCCGCCGATCACGCCCAGCGCTCCAGCCGCGGAGACCGCGGCCGCGAGCTCCGCGCGCGCGACGTAGCCCATGCCGGCCTGCACGATCGGGAACTCGATGCCGAGCAGGTCACAGAGCGGTGTACGGAGGGCGGGGTGCATGGGGCGATTCTAGTCCGCGCCGCGCGGGAACTGCGCGAACAGCTCGTCGAGCACCGGCCCGATCCGCGTCGCGGTGCTCTGCCACTTGAAGGGCGAGAGACTCGGCCGCGCGACCCAGGTCGCGCCGCCGATCGTCTCGCCGCGGTGGCGCACGCGCAGCTCGACCCAGCCGAGCACCGGGCGGATGTCCCAGCGGCGCTTCGCGTCGTACCAGAGCGTGTACTCGCAGTCCGCGGGCGCGGGCGCCTGCACCACGCGGGCCGCGATCCCGTGCCGCGCGACGCCGCTCTCGATCACCGGGAGCAGATCCTCGACCACCACGTTCGGGTTGCGCTCGATGCACAGCCGCTCGATCGGGTAGCCCGCGGCCGGCACGGGCTGGACGTCGAGGCTCGTGCAGGCCGCGGCGCAGGCGAGGGCGGCGGCGAGCGCGAGGCGGCGGAGCGGGGCGGCGCGCATGCGCGTGCGATGATCGCCCGGCGCGCCCGTCCGCGCGAGACGCTTTACCCGCGCCGAGCGCGCGTGCGAAGCTCGTCCGATGTCACAGGTCGACTCGGGAATCGCGGTCGTCACCGGCACGAGCACGGGCATCGGCTTCGCGACCGCGCTGCATCTGGCGCGGCGCGGCTTCCGCGTGTTCGCGGGCATGCGCAACCTGGACAAGGCCGGACCGCTGCGCACCGCCGCCGCCGCGGACGGGCTCGCGCTCGAGATCGTCGCGCTCGACGTCACCTCCTCGGACTCGGTCGCGCGCGCGTTCGCCGAGGTGGAGAAGAGCGGGCCGGTGGCGGTGCTGGTGAACAACGCCGGCATCGGCGGCGCCGGGCCGCTCGAGCTCGTGCCCGAGGCCGAGCACCGCCAGATGTTCGAGACCAACTACTTCGGCGCGATCCGCTGCATCCAGGCCGTGCTGCCGGGCATGCGCGCGCGGCAGCGCGGCGCGATCGTGAACGTGACCTCGGTCGTCGGGATCGTCGCCACCGCCAACCAGGTGCCCTACTCGGCGTCGAAGTGGGCGCTCGAGTGCGTGGGCGAGGCGCTCGCCCACGAGCTGTTCCGCTTCGGCGTGCGCGTGGTGAACGTCGAGCCGGGCGTGATCATGACCAACATCTTCGAGAACTCCGCGGAGAGCACGCGCTACGTGAAGACCTCGCCCTACCAGCCGGTCATGCGCCGCAACGGCAAGCTGTACTCCGCCGGCTTCCGCGTGGCGGCGCAGCCGCAGCAGGTCGCCGAGGCGATCCACGAGTCGATCACCACCCCGCACTACAAGCTGCGCTGGCCGGTCGGGACCGATGCGCAGGGTTTCGCGGCCGGGCGGCCGAAGCTCACCGACGAGGAGTGGATCGCGATGGGCGCCGACCTCTCCGACGAGGACTACAACCGGCGCTTCTTCGAGTACTTCGGGATCCGGCTCTAGCGTTTCGCGCCCAGCTCGGCCGCGCGCCACAGGTACCAGCTCGCGAGCGTGCGGTAGGGGCGCCAGCGCTCGCCGCGCTTGGCGACGACGTCGGGCGCGGGCAGCTCGCGCTTCTTGAACGCGAACTGGAAGCCCTTGCGGATGCCGAAGTCGCCGACCGGCAGCACGTCGCCGCGGCCCAGCCGGAACATCAGGAACATCTCCGCGGTCCAGCGGCCGACGCCGCGCACCGCCGTGAGCTGCTCGATGATCTGCTCGTCGCCCATCGCGCCGACCTCGGCCAGCGTCGGCAGCTTGCGCGCGTGCGCGCGCTCGGCCAGGTCGCGCAGCGCCAGCGTCTTCGCGCGCGACAAGCCGACCGCGCGCAGCTCGGCGTCGGACTTCGCCAGGACCTGGCGCGGCGTGGGCCCGGCGCTCGCGCGCGGGAACAGCGCGCACAGCCGGCCGTAGATCGTCGCCGCCGCCTTGCCGGTCAGCTGTTGGTAGACGATCGCCTCCGCCAGCGCCCCGAACACCGAGAGCGTGAGCTTGCGCTCCATGCGAAACGGGCCGGCCGCGTCGATCACGCGCGCGAGCGCGGGCTCGGCCGCGCGCACGTGCGCGAGCGCGGCCGCGACGTCGAACTCGTACTCCGCGGCCTCGAACAGGGTCGGCTCGGGGGCCGCCACCCGAGCGCCCTCGATCGCGAGCATGCGCAGCTTGGTGTCGGCGCCGCCGCGCGTCGAGAAGCCGCCCGGCTTGCCGCCGGCCGCGAGCACGCGGTGGCAGGGCACGACGATCGCGAACGGGTTGCGGCCCAGTGCCTGGCCGACCGCGCGCGCCGCGCCCGGCGCGTCGAGCCGTCGCGCGAGCTCGCCGTAGCTCAGGGTCTCGCCGGGTGGGATGGCGCGCGCCGCCTCGTACACGCGGCGGTGGAACTCGGGCAGCCCGGCCATGTCGAGCGCGAGCGCGCCGAGGTCGCGCCGCTCGCCGCGCAGGAGCGCCGTAATCGCCGCGATCGCGCGCTTGGCCTCGCCGGAGGGCGGCGCCTCGCGCGCTTCGGGAAAGCGCTTGCGCAGCCGCGCGCGCGTCTGGGACTCGCGCGCTTCGGGCAGCTGAACGGTCGCGATGCCGCGCTCGCCCCAGACGATCCCGCAGCGGCCGATCGCGGTGTCGAAGAGCGTGAAACGAGCGCCCGCCATGCTGCGAGCGGATCGTAGCGCGCGGCGAGCGCTAGCGGCGGATGCGGCGCGCGGCGCCGAGCCCGGCCAGTCCCAGCGCGAGCAGCGCGGCGGCGGCGGGCTCGGGGACGGCCGTGAGGTTCACGGTGTGCGTGAAGTGGCGGGTGGCCCCGTTCAGCGAGAAGCTGAAGTCGTTCTCGGCGGAGAAGATGATCCCGCACGAGATCCCGAACGCGCCCGCGTCGAAGCAGCTGCCGGAGAGCAACGAGCTCGATACCGAGAACGGACCGGCCGAGCCCGCACCGCTCGGCGTCTGCGTGCCGGAGATCGAGGCCGAGCCCGCGGTGATGTCGTACAGGCCGGGCACGAAGATGCTCGGCGTCGCGGTCGCGGTGCCGGAGTAGGTGACGTCCGAGAAGACGAGCTGGGTCACGCCGTTGTCGTCGGTCGCGGGCGCGACGGGCACGAAGGTGGCGCTGCTGATCGTGATCGCGAAGGTGAGCGTCGAGCCGGAGAGCTCGAGGCTGCCGCCGCCCGCGCCAGACGACACGCTCCAAGCCAGCGTCTGGTTCCCGCACAGGGCATCGGTGCAGCCGGCGCCGTTGCCGACGCTCGCGGAGGTGACCGGCACCGCCCGAGCGGTTCCTGCGAGCAGTGCGAGCGCACAGACCAGACCAGCCCCGACCCACTTCTTCATGTCCCGGATCCCTTCCCCGAACGAGCTCTACTGATTCTCTACGAGTTCTGCTGAACGATCAATCAATATTCAGGAAACCGGCAGCGCCCAACGCTTGACCGCGAAGCCCAGAATGAGCAAACCCGCGCCGTACATCGCGTAGGAGCTGGGCTCCGGGATGGCCGCCGTGAACGAGAAGTCGGCCTTCGCCAGCACCGCATTGCCGCCCGTGAGCGGATCGACGAAAACCCCGAGGTCGACCCCGGTCAGCGTGAGCTCGGCCTGTCCGTTCACGAGCCGGAAGTTCCCGCCGGGTGCGGTCGGGTTCGTGTACGGCACGGAGTAGTCCGGCGAGGGTCCGGGATACGGACCGGGGTTCCCGAGCAGGAACAGCTCGACGCTCTCGGCGGAGAGACTGCCCGGCGACGTGAAGTTGAACTGCGAGCCGGACGGCGTGAGCGTGGTGGCGCCCGAGCTCTGGAACGTGGTGTTGTTGAAGACCACGGCCTCGTAGCCGTTGAGCCCGTTCATGTCGATGATGCCCGGCCCCGCGACGAAGATGCGCAGGTCGAGCAGCTCACCCGACTCGAGATCGATGGTCACGCTCGCGCTGCTGATCTGGAGCGGTCCACCGACGAGGCAGTTGCCGCTACCGACGGGGCAGGTCGTCGGTGTGAGCGGCGCCGAGATGTCCTGGAGCTGGATCGTCGTGATGTAGCCGAGCTCGAGGTTGTAGGTGATCGGAACGGCGCTCGCGCTCGTCGCCACGGCGAAGCCGAGCGCGATGGCGGCGAGACGCGCCAAACCCGCAGAGGTTCTCATTCCCGGATTCCTCCCGTCCCCGAGCGAGGCGCAACACCCCTGTGGGGGTGATGACCCGCCGGAAACTGTGACGCAGATAACCACATTTCCCGCCTACGGAAAAGCGCTTTCTTGCATGCGCCGCGGTACCCGAGTCGAGTTCGCGTGATTCGCCTGCGATCGCCGGGACCAGCGCGTGGAGTTGCCGGTCAGCTAGCTCCGCGAGCGCAGCACGCCCTCGGGCAGCGCGTGCAGCGCGAGGCGCGCGACGCGCTCGAACGACCACGCGACCACGGCCGGCAGGCGCCGCGGCCGCGTGGCGCGGCCCTCGCGCGGTCCCCAGTAGATGCGCACCGCCGCCTGTGCCTCGGCGAACCCCTTCAAGCGCAGACTGCGCGCGCGCCCCGCACGCCGGGTGTCGTCGAGCTTGTCGGTGAACGCGCGCGACGCCACGATCGCGTGCCGCCGGCCCGCGTCGGAGAGGCGCGCGGCGAGGATCACGTCGCGGCCGAAGAAGCCGCCGTCGTGCGGGATCGGCCGGCCGATGTGCAGCCCGATGCGCACGCCCACGCCGCGCGCACCGTCGGCGGCGCGCCGCGCCGCCAGTCCGCGCTGCAGCGCGACCGCGCAGGCGAGCGCCTGCTCCGCCTCGTCGAATGCGAGCAGGCAGGCATCGCCGCGCAGCTCGACCTCGCGCCCCGCGTTCTCCTTCGCGCAGCCGCGCACCAGGTCGAGATAGGCTCGCATCACGGCGAACGCGTTCGCGTCGCCCAGCCGCTCCGTCAGCTCGGTGAAGCCGACGATGTCGGCGTACAAGATCGCCACTTCAGCCGGCATGGCCGTTCAACCTCCACACGCTCCCCACAGCCGGGGAGTGCAACCCGCATACCGGGCGCGGCGCGCGAGCGCCGCGAATGCGCCAGCAAACCTAGCGCGGGCTGACCAGGAGCGCGGCTCGCCTTGATGACGATCCGGGCACGTTCTGCCCGACTACCTCGGCTCGACGCGCCGCCCGTAGATGGGCTCGGTCGACGACGCCTGGAACGCGACCGTGGAGCCGAGGTACTCGACCCGGACCTCGTCGAGCCGGTCGCTTGCCGCACCGGGAAGCGCGACTCGGAAGCCGGTGCTGTTGCCCGGCGAGATCTTGGGAACGGTCACGGTCGCGGACGCGCCGCCCAGGCTGACCCGGAACGCCAGCCCGTTGTGGACGACGGCGGTGGTGTTCACCATCCGGCCGCGCAGCTCGACACCGTCGGCGGCGGGATGCGCGCTGAGATCCGCGACCAGGAAGCCGTGGCCGACCTCGCGCAGCTCGCGCACGTCGCCGCGCGGATTGTCGCCGCGCGGTGGCGCCCAGGCGAGTACCGGCGCCGCGGCGCCCGGCGCGCTCGCCGTACCCGGAGCCGCCGCACCCACGGGCGGGAGTCGCGTCTCGCCCGCGAGCTGTTGCGTCTCTTCGCCGTGGCGCAGCTCGACGCTCGCACCCGCCTCGGTGCTGAGCAACGACAGCGACGAGTCGCCCGTCGGCGCCTCGAGCGTGAGTCCCGCGCCCGCGTTCGACGCCGCGAAGCGGAGCAGCTGGCGCGACGGATTGCCTTCCGCGTTGAGCGTGAGTACGACCGGGCCGCGCCGGGCGACGCCTTCGACCTCCGCGAACTCGCGACCGAGCACCGCGAGCTCGTTGCCCGCCGCGTCGAGCAGCCGCAGATCGCCCGTGACGGCGACGCGATCCGCGCGGATCGAGCGCGCCGAGATCTCGTCGAGCACGTGCGAGTCCTCGAGCCGCGGCAGCACCCACTCGACGAACGCACCCAGTCCCAGGACGAGCGCGAGCGCGAGCCCGGCCGCGACCCTGGCCGTGATTCGCTGCCGGCGATCGAGCCTGCGCAGATCCGCGGCGAAGCGCGCGATCAGGTATTGGGTGCGATCCGCGTCGTCGCGATCGGTGCGAGTCGGCGGCTCGCTCGGTGGCGGCGCCTGGCCGCGCGCCTCGAACGCCGCGCGCACCGCGTCGAGCTGCGCGCGGTGCAGCTCGCGCTCGCGATCGCGCTGCCCGCCGCCTTCGCCGCCGTTCGGGTCGTTGTCGGACTCGCTCAAAGGAACACCCCTCGCGCTCGCCTGCCGGCGGGCTGAGCAAACCCCGTGCCGCTCGACGGGCGCAAGGCGAGGGCAGGGAAGGGCTCTCACGGACCGTGCGGCTCTCGCGAGGGAAGTTCGCGGGCGCGAGCTGCCGGGGAGCTGCGCGTCGGGCGCCGTCGTCGGCGGGGGAGCTTGGTAGCGGGGACAGGATTCGAACCTGTGACCTTCGGGTTATGAGCCCGACGAGCTACCGGACTGCTCCACCCCGCACCGAGAGCGGCGGAGGATCGCGCGGCCGTCGCCGGGTGTCAATTCGAGCACTGGCGCAGGGAGTTGGTGCAGGCCCCTGCGACGCAAGCGATGCGCAAGTCGACACGCGCGCCACGGCCGGTGCCACTTTTCGTCAGCGCTCCTCTCCCGAGCGCTCCGAGGAGGGTCGGAAATGGCGATTCGGAACTGGCTCGCGGCGGCGAGTCTCGCGCTCGCGCTGGCGCCGCAGCTCGCGGCCGCGGACTACTGGCGCTACGAGACCGAGACCGGCGGCATCGCCTTCACGGACGATCCGAAGAACATCCCGGCCAAGTACCGCGAGAGCGCGACGGCCGTGAAGGAGGAGAGCCTGTTCGAGTACAGCCGGCTCTCCGTGGTCGAGCCGGTGCGCCCCGCGGCGCCGACACCGGCCGGTGTGGCGCGGGACGCGGCGGTGCCGGTGTTCGCCTGGCCGGCCGGCCAGGCCGAAGTCGCCGAGCCGCGCGGCTCCAGCGTGAGCGTGAACGTGGGCGGGATGCAGATCAACGTCGACGGGGACGGCGAGGACGAGGAGCCGCTCTACGTCGACCGGGGCCAGTACACCGACCTCGACGGCAACTACTTCGACCATGGCGGGATCATGTCGCCGACCACGATCATCCGGCGCGGCGACAAGCCGCTCGCCTACATCGACGAGCGCGGCGGCCAGTAGCGGCGCGCAGCGGCCGGAGAACGCGCGCTCAGCGCTGCGGAGACGCGGGAACGGCCGCGCCGCTCGCGGGCGCGGACACGGGCGCCTTCGCGCTCGCGACCGCGGCCTCGAACCCCGACAGGTCGGGCACGACCTCCCAGCGCCGCTCGATCGGGATGAAGCGCCAGAACTGCTTCTGGCGCAGCTTGCGCTCGGTCAGCGCGGGCGGCCTGTAGTACTCCCACGACACCAGCACGTCGACCTCGCGTCCCTCGATGCCCTTCGGCGTCGTCGAGAGCACCTCGATCGAGGTGAACCGGAACGGCGGCTCCTCGGTGTCGAACAGCGCGATGAACGCCTCGCGCCGTTCCTCGGGCATCTGCTGAGCCGCCTGCTGGATGCGCCCCCAGCGCAGGTCCTGGTTGAAGGCGTTCAGGCTCTCGTCGATCGGGGGCGTGACGTTCTCGCCCAGCGAGGAGAGCAGGATCGCCGGCACCGCCACGCAGCCCGTCAGCAGCGGCAGAGCGAGCAGAAGGCAGAGCACCAGGCCTCGTCGCGGCATCGGTCGTTTCCCCCGACCGGACCTATCGGCCGCGAAGTGGCATTTTCGTAGCGGAAAGGCAGGGGAGAGGGGCGTGGCTGCGGGCGGCTTACTGCTCGGGATCGACATCGGCGGCACCAAGGCGCAGATCGCGCTGGGCCGGGCCGACGGCAGCCTGATCCGCGAGCAGCAGCTCGAGGCCTGGACCTCGGGCGACTTCGAGCGCGACCTCGAGCTCGTCGCGGAGCGCGCGCGGGCGTTGCTCGCGGCGGCGGGCGTGGGCACGAACGGGCTCGACGCGATCGGCGTGTCGGCGCCCGGCCCGCTCGATCCCGTGCGCGGCGTGGTGCACGACGCCCCGAACCTGCCGGGTTGGCACGAGGTGCCGGTGCGCGCCCGGCTCGAGCGCGCGCTCGGCCGGCCGGTGCGGATCGAGAACGACGCGAACGCCGCCGCGCTCGCGGAGTGGCGGCTCGGCGCGGGCCGCGGCGCGCGCGCGTTCGTGTTCCTGACCATGAGCACGGGCGTCGGGGGAGGGCTCGTGCTCGACGGCCGGCTGTACCGCGGCGCGCGCTTCGGCGCGGGCGAGCTCGGCCACATCCCGATCGTCGCCGGCGGGCGCGCCTGCGCGTGCGGACTGCGCGGCTGTCTCGAGGCCTACACCGGTGGCGCGGCACTGGCGGCGCGCATCCGCGCCGAGCTCGAGGCGGGCGCGAAGTCGGCGATCCGCGACCTGGTCGGCGGCGATCTCGCCCGCGTCAGCGCGCGCACCTGGACCGACGCGCTGCGCGCGGGCGACGCCTACGCCGAGCGGCTGCGCGACGAGTGGCTCGAGCGGCTGGCGCAGGCGCTCGCGATCGTGCTGATCGGGCTCGACGTGGACCGCATCGCCCTCGGCACGATCGTCGAGCGCAACCCCGATCTCTTCCTCGAGCCGCTGCGCGCGCGCGTGGCGGAGCGCGTCTGGCCGCAGCTGCGCGACGCCGCGATCGTGGCGGGCGAGCTCGGCGAGCGCCTGCCGGCCTACGCCGGGCTGTGTACCGCGTTGCTCGAGCCGCCGGAGGCCTCGCCGTCCTCCGCGAAGTAGGACGCGCGCCAGGCCTCTGCCCACTTCTCCAGGCAGCCGAGCGCAATCGCCTCGCGCATGTCGCGCACGAGCTTCATGTAGTACGCGATGTTGTGCAGCGACAGGAGCCGCGCGCCGAGCGCGTCGCCGCAGGTGACCAGGTGGCGCAGGTAGGCGCGCGAGTGGCGGCGGCAGGTCGGGCAGGTGCAATCGGGATCGATCGGCCCGGCGTCGTCGTGGTGGCGCGCGTTGCGCAGGTTGAGCCGCCCGCGCGCCGTGAACACCGAGCCGTGTCGGCCGTGGCGCGTCGGCACCACGCAGTCGAACAGGTCGACGCCGCCGAGCACGCCGGCGACCAGGTCCTCGGGCAGGCCCAGGCCCATCAGGTAGCGCGGCGAGGACTCGGGCAGGGGGCCGAGCACGGCCTCGACCAGCCGTGCGCGCGCGTCGGGCGGCTCGCCGACGCCGAGCCCGCCGATCGCGAACGCCTCGAAGCCGAGCGCGTGCGTGCGCGCCGCGCTCTCCGCGCGCAGCTCCGCGTCGAAGCCGCCCTGCACAATGCCGAACAGCAGCTGGTCCTCGCGGCGCTGCACCGCCCGGCAGCGCTCGGCCCAGCGCAGGCTGCGCTCGAGGCAGGCGCGCGTGCGCGCGTGGCCCGGGTCGCCGCCGTCCTCGATCGCCTCGAACTCGTCGAGCACCACGATCAGGTCGGCGCCGAGCGCCTCCTGGATCTCGATCGCGCGCTCCGGCGTCAGGAACACCGTGCGCCCGTCGACCGGGCTGCGGAACTCGACGCCGGCCTCCGAGCGCTGGCAGTACGCGCCGAGCGAGAACACCTGGAAGCCGCCCGAGTCGGTCAGGATCGGACCCGGCCAGCCCATGAAGCCGTGGAGCCCCCCGAGCTCGCGCACCAGCGCCTCGCCGGGCCGCAGGCTCAGGTGGTAGGTGTTCGCGAGCAGGCCCTGCACGCCGACGCGCGCGAGCTCGTCGGGCGTGAGTCCGCGCACCGCGCCGTAGGTGCCGACCGGGAAGAAGGCCGGCGTCTCGAGCACTCCGTGCGGTGTCGCGAGCCGGCCCGCGCGCGCGCGGCCGTCGCGCGCCTCGAGCGCGAAGCCCGGCCTTTGCTGAGCGCTCAGCGGATCCACAGCGCGTCCCCGTACGAGAAGAAGCGGAAGCCCGCGGCGATCGCATGCGCGTAGGCGCGGCGCGTCGGCTCGACGCCGGCGAACGCCATCACCAGGGCGAGCAGGCTCGAGCCGGGCAGGTGGAAGTTCGTGATCAGCTCATCCACCGCGCGGAACTCGTGGCCGGGCAGGATCAGGAGCTTCGTGTCGCCGCTGCCCGCCTCGCCGCCGGTGGTCTCGAGCGCGCGCACGACCGTGGTGCCCACGGCGATCACGCGGCCGCCGTCCGCGCGCGTGGCGGCGATCGCGCGCGCGGTGGACTCCGGCACGCGGAAGCGCTCGGCGTCGAGCTCGTGGTCCTCGAGCCGCGCGCTGCGCACCGGGCGGAAGGTGCCCGGCCCGACGTGGAGCGTGACGGTGGCGATGCGCAGCTTCGCGGCGAGCTGCTCCGTGAAGTGCAGCGACGCGGTCGGCGCCGCGACCGCGCCGGGATCGCGCGCGAAGATGGTCTGGTAGTCCGCGAGGTCCGCGTCGCGGCGCGTCGCGCGCGCGATGTAGGGCGGGAGCGGCGCCTCGCCGAGCGCGTCGAGCAGCGCGTCCGCCGGCGATCCGTCGCTGCTCGCGAGCTCGAGCCGGCAGGTTCCGCCGGGCTGCAGCTCGACCACGCGCGCGTGCAGCGTTCCGAACACGAGCTCGAGCCCGACCACCAGGCGCCCGCGCGAGCGCACGAACGCGGTCCAGGTCGCGTCGGGACGGCGCTCGAGCAGGAGTGCCTCGGCCTTGCCGCCGCTGCGCTTTCGGCCGCGCAGCTTCGCGGGCCGCACGCGCGTGTCGTTCACGACCACGAGATCGCGCGGGCCCGCGTGCGCCGCGAGCTCGGCGAAGCGCAGCTCGGAGAGCGCGCCGCTCGCGCGCTCGAGCACGAGCAGGCGGGCCGCGTCGCGCGGCTCGACCGGCGTCTGCGCGATCAGCCCGGGCGGGAGCTCGTAGGCGAGATCCGCGGGCGAGATCAACGCGCCCCCAACGCCTCGAACGAGGCCGGGTTCGCGGCCAGCGCGTCGTACGAGAACAGCGAGATGCCCGACGGCGCGACGCTGCGCGCGAGCGCGACCTGCTCGCGCATGCGCGCGGGCTCCTTCGCGAACAGCCACGAGCCGAGCCCGAGCCAGACGCGCTCGCCGCCGACGCCGCCGCGCAGCGCGTGCACTTGGTAGCGCAGCAGCCGGTCGTCGCGCGTGTACGCCATCGCCACCGCGAAGTCGAGCAGGCCCTCGTCGAGCCAGCCGCGCCAGTCCTGGAACGACGTCAGGTAGCCGCGGTCGGCGTAGGCCATCACCGCGGCCGACATGCGCCAGGTCGGCGGGATCGGCGCGCGCAGCGCCGCGACCAGGTCGCGCACCCGCGCGCGGCGGAACGAGTCCCAGGCGTCGCCTCGGGTGAAGCCGCCGCCCGTCTCCTGGGCGAAGCGCGCGCGCGCGACCTCGCCATAGCCGAAGTCGAGCCCGAGCGGGAAGCGCGAGCCCGGCGTCATCGGCAGCGTGAACGGGTAGCGGATGTAGTCCAGGTGCAGGCCGTCGAGCTCGGGCGCCGCGCGCACCAGGTCCGCGACCGTGCCGGCGAGCGTCTCGACCACGCCCGGCACGGCGGGGTCGAGCCACAGCCCAGGCGTCTCCAGCTCGTAGTAGCTGCGCTCGGGCGGCGGGACGTTGCCCTGCGGGTAGTCGAGCAGGCTGCGGCCCTCGCGGTCGACTATGATCGCGTCCCGGCCCACGGTCTCGAGCACGCGCGGCTTGCGATTCGCCGCGAGCGACAGGCAGTTGAACCAGGCGTGCACGCGCAGCCCCCTGGCGTGGGCGCGCGCGATCAGGTCGGTGAGCGGATCGGGTCCCTCGGGGTCCTTCGCGCGCATGGCGCGCCACGGCGTGTCGTCCGCGAACGTCGAGGGGAACCAGCTCCGTCCGCCGCGGTGCACCTGCACGAACAGATCCGTGACGCCGAGCGCGACCGCGCGCTCGACGAGCGACGTGATCTTGTCCGGCGACTCGAGCGCGCGCTCGCTGCCCTCCGCGAGCACCCACAGCGCGAACGCGGGCGGCGGGGGCGCCTCGGCGCGAGGAGGCGCCGGGCTCGGAGGCGGCTCCGCCTCGGGCGAGCACGCACAGACGAGCAGCGCGGCGAGCGACAGGCGAACGAGGGCGCGCATGGCGTGGCCGAACGTAGCAGAGGCGCTCCGCGTTGCCGGGCCTGCGCGCCGTTCTCGCTCGGCGTCCCGACCCCGGTTAGATTCGCCCCAGCGCATGACCGGCCGCCCGATCCAACCTCCGACGCACTGGCGTGTCTGCGCGCTCGCGGGCCTGCTCGCGCTCGCGCCGCTCGCACCCGCAAGCGCCGAAGACGACGTGGCGCAGACGCTCGCCGCGCTCCAGGAGGCCTGGTCGCTGCGCGAGGCCGGCGACTTCGGCAAGGCGGCCAAGCGCCTGCGTGCGCTGGAGGGCACCGAGCTCGCGGCCGACGCGGGTCTGTTGCGCGCGCGGCTCCTGCTCGCGGACGGCGAGCCGGAAGCGGCGGCCGAGGCCGCCGAGGCGGCGCTCGCGCTCGAGCCCCCCGTGCAGATTCGCGCCCATCTCTACGCGGAGCTCGCGCGCTCGCACTTCGAGCGCGGCGACCTGGCGAGCGCGGAGCTCGCGCAGCAGAGCGCCTGGGAGGCGACGCGCAGCAGCGACGAGGCGGCGCAGTGGATGGTCGAGCTGGCGCGCGCCTACGAGAAGGCGGCGCAGCCCGCCAAGGCATACGAGTGGTACGGACGCGCGTGGCGCCGCTGGCCGGTCGCGCCCGCGGCCGGCGAGGCCTACGCGCGCGCGCAGGCGCTCGGCGCGACGCTCGGACAGCCCGAGCCCGACGCCGGCGCGGTGATCGCGCGCGCGGACCGCCTGCGCGACGTGTACCGCTGCGATCTCGCGCTGCCGCTCTACGACAGCGTGCTCGCGCGCGCCGATGCGACCGCGGCGGAGAAGACGGGTCTCGCGCGCTCGCGCGCCGACTGCCTGTTCGCGGGCCGCCGCTACCCCGAAGCGCTCGAGGCCTACCGCGCGCTGGCCGCGGCGAAGCCCGGCGAGCCCGAGGTCGAGATCCAGATCGGCCGCTCGCTGATGCGCGGCGGCCAGCGCACGGAAGCGGTGAAGGCGTTCGAGAAGCTCACGCGCTCGAAGGATCCGCTGCTGCGCGCGCGCGGCCGCTCGTTCCTCGCGATCGTGGTCGAAGACGACGATCCGAAGCGCGCGCTCGCCCTGTACCGCCAGGTCGAGAAGCAGACCGCCGATCGCGCGCTCGCGGTGCAAGCGCGCTGGGCGCTGGCCTGGGCGGACCTGCGCGCGGGCAACGACGACGCGGCGATCGCGCGCCTCGACCTGCTCGCCGACGGCTCGATAAGCGACATCGAGGTGCAGCGCGCGCGCTACTGGCGCGGCGTGGTGCGCGCGCGCTCCGGGAATCCGCCGACCAGGGAGGCGGGCGAGGTGCAGCTGCGCGCGCTCGCCGCGGACGTGCCGCTCTCCTACTACGGCCTGCTCGCGGCGGAGCGCGTCGGCCCGCCGGAGCTCGAGAAGCGACTGCTCGGCCCGCGCGTCGCCGAGTCCGAGCCCGCGGCGCTGCGCCGCGCGCGCACGCTGCTCGACGCCGGCTTCGACGAGATCGCGCAGGACGAGCTGGTCAGCTTCGCCGAAGGCTCGCGCGTCGCGCGCGAGGTGCGCATCCCGCTCGCGCGGCTGTTCTATCGCACCGGCGATCCGCACCGCGCGCAGCAGCTGATCCAGACCGGCTTCGGGGGCTCGCTCGAGCGCGGCATCGATCCGCTCTGGCGCGACGCCTGGGAGCTGGCCTGGCCGCGCGCGTTCCGCGACGCGGTCGCGAGCGCCGACCAGGAGTTCCAGTTCGATCCGCCGCTCGTGTACGCGATCATGCGCGAGGAGAGCGAGTACCGGCCCGGGGTCACGTCGCCCGCGGGCGCGCTCGGCCTGATGCAGCTGATCCCGCCGACCGCGAACCGCGTGGCGGAGAAGCTCGGCGTGGTCGGCTTCGAGCCCAGCCAGCTGTTCGATCCCGCCACGAACGTCCGCTTCGGCACCTGGTACCTGCGCTCGCTGGTCGAGCGCTTCGGCGGCTCGCGCACCCTGGCGATCGCGTCGTACAACGCCGGGCCCGAGGCCGTCACGCGCTGGCTCGCTGCGGGCGAGGAGCCGCCCGACGTGTTCGTCGACTCCGTGCCGTACGGCGAGACGCGCCGCTACCTGCGCCGCGTGCTGCGCTCCTACCACCTGTACCGGCTGCTCTACGCCGATCCGCCGGCCCCCGTCGCGCCCGCCTCACCCGCTCAAAGCCCGGCCGAAGCGAGCCGATAGCGGGGCATGTTCAAGGCCTTCCTGTTGTTCGCGGTCCTGGTGATCGGGGTAGGGGGCGGCGCCTTCTACAACTACCAGCGCAACGCCCACCTGGATGCGGACCTGCACAAGCCGCGGCCGTTCAGCTCGCTCTCGACCCCGGACGTGGCGCAGCTGCTCGCGGCCTACGAGAAGGACGTCGCGCGGCTCAAGGGCAACGTCGGCAAGGCGCCCAGCGGCGCCGACGTGATCGACCGCTTCGACGCGAGCGACGTCGGCGGGAAGGCCCAGGGCTTTGCCAGCTTCCAGAAGAACAACGAGCGCTGGAAGAACGCGCGCGGCCACGTGTTCGAGCTCGAGAAGACGATCGCCGACCTGCGCCTCGAGAAGTCGATCCGCGACCGCAACCTCGACGACGAGCAGGCCCGCATCTGGCGCCGGCTCACGACGTTCTGATCTGACGCTGTCGGCAGCACCGATCGGCGCCGTCCGCGGCCGTCCGCGGCGGCGCCGGCAAGCGGCGAAGCCGCGCGCAGCGAGCCGCAGGCGAGCGAAGTCGATCAGTCCTAGTCGTCGTCGTCATCGACGACCGGGTCTTCGTCGGGTTCCTCGATCTCCGGGGTCTCGACGCCGCCGTCCTCGATCTCGATGTCCTCGAAGCCGGTGTCGTCCGCGTCGATCGGCGTGTCGAGATCGTCGCCTTCGTCGATCGGCGGCGGCGGCTTGATGGCCTTCTTGGGCGCCGGTGCGGCTGCGGCCTTCTTGCCACGGGAGCGCTTGGGCTTCTCGAACGCCGGGGACATGCGCTGATCCGCGCCGCACTTGGGGCAGTTCGGATCGGGCTTGTTCATGTCGTAGAACTTGGCCTGGCAGGAGTAGCAGACCCACTTCTGACCCAGCTTGGCCTTGCGTGCGGCGGAATCCATGCTGCGAAAGCTCCTTGCTGTGCGCGGGGGTATACCACGCGACGTGGCGAGAGCAAGGCGGGGCGCGACTGCCCGATCCCGCTCGATTTCTCTCATTTGACAGAATGCTACTTATCAGAACTGGGAGCTGGGACCGAGGGGGGCTCGGCTGCCGCCGGAGGCCCGGCCGCGGGTGCTGCCGCCGCGGCGACCGCATCGAGCTTGGCCTGCTCGACCCCGATCCGGATCAACACGCCTTCCTGTTCCGAGACTTCGGGCGAGCTCGCGAGCGCCTGGCGGTACGCGGCGACGGCGCGCGCGGGCTGATTCGCGCGCGCGAAGCAGTCGCCGGCCTCGATCCAGGCGAGCACGCGCGGCGGATACGACTCGACGCGCGCGGCGCTCTCGTACACCTCGGCGGCCGCGAGCGGATCGCCGCTCTGGTCGAGCACGTAGCCGCGCAGCCGGAGCGCGACGGCGCGGCGCGGATCGTCCGCCGCGAACTCCGGGTCGAGCGCGGCGAGCCGCTTGTCCGCGTCGGCGAGCTGGCCGAGATCGACCTGCAGCTCGGCCGCGCGGATGCCCGCGATCAGCGCGCTGTCGCTCGAGCCGTGCTCGGCGATGAACGCGTCGAGCTCCGCCAGCGCCGCCTCGCGCGCCTTGCGCGCCTGCTCGGCGTTCGCCGGCTCGGGAATGAACATCTCCCCGCTGGTCGCGCCCATCGCCTGCGTGTAGCGGGCCTCGATGCGCGCGAGCTCGGACTCCGCGACCTCGGCGCTGTGCGAGCGCCACTCGGACAGGCCGGCGAGCGCGCCACCGACGAGCAGGAACGCGGCGATCCCGATCATGATCTCGCGGCCGTGCTCGTTGGCCCACGCGAACCCGTCCTGGAGACGAGCCTCGAAGCCCATCAGCCTGGTCTCGGTGTCGCCGTGCTGTCGCTCGGTCATGCGCGCGTGCCTCCCCCGTGCGGCGCGGGATCTTAGCGGGTTTTCTCCGCCGGACCGTCCTCGTTCGCCGCGCTTTCCTCGACGCGCTCCGAGCGCCCGCGCAGCTGCACGCGCACCGGCGCGGAACGCACGCCGAAGCGTTTTCGGAAGAAGCCCTCGAGGTAGCGGTGGTAGTTGGGCGCGATCAGCCGCGGGTCGTTCATGAACACGAGCAGCGTCAGCGGCCGCTTCGCCACCTGCGTGGCGTAGAAGAAGCGCGCGCGGCGCTTGCCGCGCAGCGGCGGGACGTTGCGCGTGGTCGCCTCCTCGAGCGCGCGGTTGAGCTCCGCGGTCGGCACCTCGAGGTCGAGATCGTCGAACAGGCGCAGCGCCTCGGGCAGGAGCTTCGCGAGCCCGCGGCCGGTCTTCGCGCTGGTGCGCACCAGCACGGGCTCGGGCACGAAGCCGAGCCGCCGCTCGAGCTGGCGCTCGACCTCGAGCCCGCGATCGCTGCCCTCGATCACGTCCCACTTGTTCAGCACGAGCACGAGCGGACGGCCGCGGTCGAGCGCGAGCCGCGCGATCTTCGCGTCCTGGTCGGTGACGCCGGTCTCGGCGTCGAGCACGAGCAGGCCCACGTCCGCGCGCTCGATCGTGCGCAGCGCCATCAGCGCGCTGCCGCGCTCGATCCGATCCGAGCGCCGCCCGGACCTGCGCATGCCCGCGGTATCGACCAGCACGACGTCGCGCCCGCCGACCGCCAGGAAGGAGTCGGTCGAGTCGCGCGTGGTGCCCGGCTCGTCGGCCACGATGTTGCGCTCCTCGCCGAGCAGCGCATTGAGCAGCGACGACTTGCCGACGTTCGGCCGGCCGATGATCGCGAGCCGCGGCGGACCGGTGCGCGGCTCGGCCTCGCCCGGGACATCCGGCTCGGGCAGGCGCTCGGCGATCGCGAGCTCGAGGTCGACGATGCCGCGCGCGTGCGCGGCCGAGGTCGGGATGATCTCCGGAAAGCCCAGGCGGTGGAACTCGGCGCTGGCGGCCTCGGCGCGCGGGTTGTCGGCCTTGTTCGCGGCCACCACGACCTGCCGACCCGCGCGCCGCAGGAGCTCCGCGATCTGCTGGTCGCCCGGCAGGATGCCGTCGCGCGCGTCGACCACGAACACGATCACCGCGGCCTCCGCGACGACCAACCCGACCTGGCGGCGGATGGCGGCCGGGATGCCCAGCTCGGCGTCCGGCTCCAGGCCCCCGGTGTCGACCAGCAGCACCTCGTGCCCCTCGATCCGGCAGAGCGAGGCGACACGGTCTCGCGTCACCCCGGGCCGGTCCTCGACCAGCGAGCGGCTCTCGCGCAGGAGGCGGTTGAACAGCGTCGATTTCCCAACGTTGGCCCGGCCGACGATCGCGACCAGCGGGGGTCCCGCGCTGCCACCTTTCTCCATTGCCGGACCACTCCCGAGCGGCTTGCGTGCGGCCACTGGTTGACACAGCTCGGCGTTTTGGGCGAGGCTCGCACGGTTCGTTGCTCAGGTTCGCCGGTTCGGGAGGGAGTTCGATGGCGCAGGGAGTGGGATCGCTCTGGCTTCGCGCGGCGCTGGTCGCGCTGGCCTTCGTGGTGGCACTGGGCGGGACGCCGCGCCAGGCGAATGCGGACGCCAGCCAGCTCTGCCGCGCCGGCTCCAACATCGTCCTGGCCCCGTTCGACGCCCTGCTCGGTCCCTACATCGCCGCCAAGGACGAGTACTACGGCCTGACCGAGGTCGACGACGAGACCGAGCTCAAGGTGGTGGCCGCGGCTCCCGGCTACGTCTTCCTGCTCGGCATGCAGGTGGGCGGCTCGATCATCCGCCTGATCGGC